>VAOY01004568.1_pt1 | contig 46216 bp, 39 predicted proteins | sample 3393881 | NCBI WGS metagenome assembly VAOY01 (sample SAMN08290430, study PRJNA428436) | hydrothermal vent metagenome | isolation source: Deep-sea hydrothermal vent chimney | place: Indian Ocean: Southwest Indian Ridge
GTTACGCAACTAAAGGTCTAATCCACAAGAACAAAGCAGCTCGTCATAAGAGCCGTTTAGCAGCTAAAATCAAAGCGCTATAATTTGTTTTTGATGAATATAAAAAAACCGGCCTACGCCGGTTTTTTTTTGCCTAAACTGTTAGTGCCTAGTGTAAATACTCAGCCACTAAACAATTTCTAGATCTGGGTAGAATTTTTTCAACATAGCCGCAATCTTTTTAGGGGTGAATGGCTTAACAACAAAACCCTTAGCGCCTTTCTCAATTGCTTCTTTTACATTTTCAACAGTAGAATGAGCTGACACCATCACTACATTCGCTTCGGGCGATATTTCATTAATTTGTGAAATAATCTCCTTGCCGTCACCATCGGGTAGCTCTATATCTAAGAAGATAATATTGAACTCTTTTTCTTTGCATGCACTCAAGCACTGTGCAGCTGTTGAAGCCTCTCGCACATTGTCAATTCCTAAGTGCATTAGCGTTTGACTTAAAAAACTGCGGACAGTCCCCACATCGTCCACAATTAAAATTGAAAGCTGCGTATCCATACTATTCCTCTTAATATTTAAAGATAAACACTAATTGCATGTTGAAATGCACCTTTTACGCAAATTAGGACAATCAATGTTATATGATCTGAATTTAACTATTATATCAAAAACTTCGTTATAATCTCATTATAGAGACCTATAAATAAAAGGCCAGATAAGCTTTATGTCTAAAAATGTAAAAAAACAATCTTTACTTGGGCAGCAACCCGCTCGCAAGAAACCAGTCCCTAGCAAAAGACCAAAAACAATAAACAAGCCTCAGACACCCACGCAGCCAATACAACAAACAGTAGCAGAGCCGACCGCAAAGAAAAGTCCAGCCCGTTGGTACATATTAGCAGTCGTATTATTAATTTTGCTTATCACTCCTAAGCCAATTCTAATCACCTACGAAAAACTAGGCATGGTATCGCAAAGTGTCTTCTGGCCTGGCATATTTGGCTACGGAGCCAACGTGTTTGACTCTACACTAATCCCACGTGCAGACCTTAGCCGTAATACTATTTATCTATGCCAAGATAAACGCGACCCTAACAGCTGCCAGAAATACCGCATTACAGAAAAAAGTGGCTTTTTTGCTGCAATAAAAAAGCTAGCTATGGATTAAAAAATCTAATCTGAAAACAATAAAATTACTTGGTTGAAAACTGTGCAAAAGATCACCATAATGGCGCTCCTTTTTCAACACAGACACTATTAGATACGACCATGCTAAACGAGCTAGATTGGCTTTTAAACTTAACGTTACTTGCACTAGGATTAGGTGCTTTCTTCATTAACCAACTAAATTTACTGCGTTTTGCAGCAATTAGTGCGTGTAGTTTATTATTTTTATCGTTTAGTTTAGATCTGATGTCATCAAGTGTGATCTCAAATATGAGCTTAGTGTTGATCAATACATTTTATTTATTCAAGGTCTATACATTTGGCCAATTGAATGTAAACCAAGGTTAATCTTCTCCTAAGATAAATTGATAGAACAGGTTATCCTAGCTATCACTGTTTACGCCCAAGCAGCCATCTGTTTGGGCTTTTTTTTACTTACAAAATAGCTGAACTGATATACCATATACAGCGTATATAAGTAATTTAGGGGTGCCTTATGTCACTAGACGACTTCGACTTATTTCTTATGTCAATGGAAGATGTTAAACCTCTTAAACACGACACTGTAAAACTCAAAAGCACCAAGCAAGGCCCGTCACTTGCTCAGCAAGAAAAGCGCAAAGCTGCCGAATGCGATTTATCTGTGGATGAGAATTATCTACAGAGCGAGTATGTGGAACTATTAGACCCTCATGCCGTTTTAAGCTTTAAAAATGAAGGTGTGCAAGCACAAGTTTTTAAAAATCTGCGATTAGCTAAATACCAGCTAGATGCGACTCTGGATTTACATGGCCAACCTCTTCAACGCGCAAGAACGACACTTCTTACATTTATTGATGACTGTCATAAACGCAACATACGCGTAGTGTTAGTTCGCCATGGTATTGGCATTAAAAACAAATCTAAACCCGGAATATTAAAAAGTTACACAAATAAATGGCTACAAGAAATTCCATCTGTACTTGCCTTTCATAGTGCACTCAAACACCATGGAGGAAATGGCGCAACTTATGTGTTGCTGAAAAAGTCGGACGAGAAAAAGCACGAAAACAGAGAGATCCACTCTAAAAGGAGCTAGGCAGTTGGTGCACATCCACTTTGTGCACCAATAACACGATTACTTTTGGTTACTTACTACTGGTTGAACATTCGTTTCACTTGCATTCGCTTGATTAAACCATGCAGAGACACCTAAAACGATGACAGACACAATGACTAGACTAAATTTCGCCCCATTTTGGTTAGATTTCATAACGCCTCTTCTTATTATTGTTTATCATGCACGTTCAGCATAGCAAAGTTACAGATGTTAACAAGACGTTTAACGAATTAATTCACACTTTGTCAATAACCTTTTGTTCTATCAACCTTATTAATTAGCTCTCCCCCACAAACTAATCGTTTAACATTAGCTGAAATTTGTTCAACTACACTATTAATATCAGATAAAGCAGCGCAATGGGGCGTTAACGTAATCTTGTCATGAGACCAGTATGGATGGTCTTTATCTAGAGGTTCTTCAGTGAATACATCCAGTGTGGCTGCACGTATTTTATTGCTATCTAGCGCCGAAATTAAATCTGTATCAATAACATGCTTACCTCTTGCCACATTAATGACAACCGCATGAGGAGGTAACATCGTTAATAGCGCTTCATTAATAATACCCGCTGTGTGCTGACTCAATGGTAATAAACATACTAGATAGTCAACCAAAGGAAGCATCTCATTAAGCCCTTGCTGTGTGTGATAGCAGCTAACCTCTGGATGCTGCTTTTCACTATTTGACCATGCACTCACTTTAAAGCCATTTGTTACTAACTTCATCGCTGCCGCCTTGCCTAGCTCACCGAAGCCTAAAATACCCACATGTTGATGTGCATACGCGCGCTTTGGCTTCCAAGTGCAAGCTGATTGTTTTAAATAATATTCTTTGAGCCTAAGCTTGTGTGCCAATACATGGGTCAACACGTACTCTGCCATATCATTTGCAAGATTATCATCAACAATTCTAACAACGGGAACATGCGCGGCTATCGCTGACAAATCGATGCTATCGACACCTGCCCCAAATGAAGACACTGCTTTTAAATTTACCAGCTTAGGCCATAAATCAGCCGGTGCATTCCACGCCAGCACAAACTCTACTGCTTCATAGTTGGAACACTCAGACCAAAGCTGCACATCAACCTCAGGTAATAACGCTTGTAATCGAGCAATTAATTGGCTGCAATCTCGACCTGTTACAGCAACAAGTAAAATCATTCTATTCTCCATATTTTGAACCGCTCTCTAAGCGCTCTTTAAAAAGTCACACAACTGCAACCTAACTGTCACAGCGAACTCTTACTCTAACCTCATCGCTAAATGCGTTTATGTTTGAGGTTTGTATGATCAGTGTCGATAAAGTAATAGAAGCAAATTTACCACAGTTAGAAAATTCACCAAAAGTAAAAGGCTTAGTTAAAAAAGGCCTCGGTTACTTGCTACACGAGCAGGAATTTGTTGCCTTTGGTGATGCATACCCACACCTACAAGGACTTGAATTTGTTGAGCAGGTTCTTGATGAGCTAGACTTTGACACACGCTACAAGCCAAAGCAAATAGAACACATTCCCAGTGAGGGTAACGTCGTTATTGTGGCAAATCACCCTATTGGCTCACTCGATGCATTAGCATTAGTTAAGGTTTTATCTAGTGTGCGACCAGATTTAAAAGTGGTTGCCAACCGCATGCTGATGTCTATTACTCCCATGCACTCTTTACTACTCCCTGTTGATAACCTTTCTGGCACCAGTAAAAAGAAAGAACTGGCTAATATTCAACAGCATTTAAAGTCGGATGGAGCGCTATTAATTTTCCCAGCAGGCGAAGTGTCTCGCTTAAGCCCCACAGGAATTAAGGACTGTAAGTGGAACAGTGGCTTTTTACGCATGGCCAAAAAAGCCAACGCTCCTATTTTGCCGATTTACATTAAAGCGAAAAATAGCCCTTTGTTTTACGGTACTTCAATGATCTATAAACCATTAGCGAGTTTGTTGTTAGTAAAAGAAATGTTCAAGCAGCGTCAAAAATCATTAGAGTTTGAAATTGGTGCTTCAATTCCACCTGAATCATATTTAATTGAAAACTTAAAAGATAAAGAAATCGCGCAGCTAATAAGAAAGCAATTATATCGACTTGTCACTAAAAAACCGCTGCCTTTGAAAACTCAAACACCTATCGCAAGTCCAGAAGCAACAAAAGACTTAAAAAAAGCCATCGAAGAGTGTGAATTATTGGGTGAAACCTCTGATGGTATGAAAATTTACTTATATCAATACTGTGGTAGCTCGCCGATTTTCCGTGAGCTAGGACGACTGCGCGAAATTGCTTTTCGGGCAGTTGGAGAAGGCAGTGGTAAACGTCGAGATATAGATAAATACGACATGGATTATCAGCATCTTGTTTTATGGGATGCAAAGCAGCTTGAATTAGTGGGTGCATATAGACTCGCCTGCGCGCAAGACATCATTGAGAAACATGGCCGCAAAGGTCTATACACTGACAGCCTATTTAACTACAGCGATGAAATGGCACCTTATTTTGAAAAGGGCATTGAACTTGGCCGTAGCTTCGTGCAACCAAAATACTGGGGTAGAAAAAGCCTTGATTATTTATGGTTCGGCATTGGTGCATTTGTGAATCGCTACCCACAATACCGTTATTTATTTGGTGCAGTGAGTGTGTCAAACGCACTCCCCGAGCAAGCAAAATCGCTACTGGTTCATTATTACCAGCATTATTATGGGGCAGAGCAACTATTGGCAATTCCTAATAATGAATTTCGTCATACCGAACAACAAAAAGAGCAATGTGCTCAGCTATTTACGGGTAATAATATTAAAGAGGACTTTGTTGAGTTAAAACATGTGCTCGCCAATATTGGCGCACAAGTTCCGACCTTGTTCAAACAATACACCGAGCTTTGTGAACCAGGTGGCGTACAGTTTCTAAGTTTTAGTATCGACCCTGAATTTAATAATTGCATTGATGGTTTAGTGCTCGTTGATTTAGACAAAGTAAAACCTAGTAAAGCCAAGCGATACTTAGGTCAGTCACGCTAAAAGTAATGCCTACCATATTATAAAAACAAAGAAGTCGGCATTTATTGTCGACTTCTTTGTTTTAAAAAATGAATCTTCAGCTAAAAATATTGCGAAGCGCTGCGTAATAAATTTTTTCAATACACAGTAAATCAGTAATGGGAACATGTTCATTGACTTGGTGAATTGTGTTGTTACAAACACCACACTCTATAACTTGGGTGTGCTCATTGGCAAAAAATCGACCATCCGATGTGCCACCACTGGTACTGAGGAGTGGAAAGTTACCTGTGACTTCAAGCACAGCTTGTTCCAGTTTATTCAACAAGCAATCTTGTGATTGATAAGCGGTGTAATAAGACTCACAAGGACGCTCCCATTGAATTTTTATCGTATCGGCAAGATCTGCCAGCGCAAATTGAATTTCTTTTTTCACATCAGTGCTTTTATAACCATGACTATAGCGTACATTAAAAGTCAACTCACATCTGGCGGGAACTAAATTATCAACTACGTTCGCAATGTTGATACCGGTGACTTGGAGAGTGGTCGCCGAGCTAGCTTCATCTTTGTGCCAGCAAATTGCAGTTAATCGTTTGACGACTTCTGCGCTTAAGTGTGCAGCATTGACGGTATTATCTGGGTAAGCGACATGCCCTGCTTTACCTTGGATTGATAAACGTGCCGATAAAGCACCACGACGACCATTCTTAATCGTATCCCCAACATGAAGGTGACTTGTTGGCTCACCTACTAAGCAACCATCGAGCACAATGCCTTGTTTTGCTAATCGCTCAGCGATAAGCAACGATCCATATTCAGCCTCCCCTTCTTCATCAGAAGTAATTAGCCAATAGAAGGTTCCTTGCTTATCCTCGCTTTGAGTAACAAGCTTTTCTGTAGCGCATAGCATAGCCGCCACGCCGCCTTTCATATCAGCAGCACCACGACCATACACAGCACCATCAACAACGTGACCAGAAAAAGGAGCAACTCGCCAATCTCCTTCGGTTGCGGGCACTACATCAATATGCCCTGAAAACGCCACCACAGGGCCGTTACCAAATGAAACTTTAGCAATTAAATTAGTGACTTGGTTGAAAGTAAACACCTCACACTCAAACCCAAGCTGAGTCAGCTTTGTTGCAATCCAATCAATCGCCCCTGCCTGTTGGGGAGTGACTGACTTAAATTGGATTAATGTTTGTAATGCTTTAACCACATCGCTGTGTGGCTGTAACTTTGGCGCGAGCTCTGTACTCATAATAACCCCAGTTTTTCACTATATAGGATTATTACAACTCGAAATTATGACTACAGTGTGAAGATTAAATTAATGATTTCCTTCTTCTATTAAGGTCTCTTGCGTCACTTTAGCAATATCTTTATCTTCTTTTGTTAATTTTGTACGTTGCCAGCGTCCTGTTGAGAACCATGCATAGGTTATGAGTGCCACAAGTACATTCGTTAGAGCAAACGAGTACCAGATACCTTGCGGACCAAGCGCCGTATGTTTTGATAAAATATACGCAGCTGGGAACTGAATAACACACTGCGCTAACAAAGAAACTATCATTGCATTGAGCATATTTCCTGATGCTCGAAAGGTTGCAACAACACAAAGTTGCACTCCGATCCCGCCCCAAGTTAAACACATTTTACGAATGAACTCAGCGCCACCTTGAATGACAGACGGATCATCAGGAATGAAAAAGGCAACTAAATATTCAGCAAATAAATAAGCAATTCCTCCCACCAGCGACAACCCAGTTAAGCCCCATATACAGGCAAGTCGAGTTATTTTCGCTGCTCGCTCTGGATTTCCAGCTCCCATGTTTTGACCTACCAAAGTAGACACCGCCATCGACAACCCCATTGCGGGGATCATCACCATTTGCAAAATATTCGAACCAACCCCATAAGAGGCCAATGTGTAGGTGCCAAAGCTAGCAACCAAAAATGACATGATTATCAGCCCAAATGCCCGTGCTGATAACTCAACGGAGCCTGGTGCCCCTAACAAGAAGGCTTGTTTCATATATTGCCAGTCAGGCTTAAAGCTCGACAGTTTTAATTGAATACCATGACGGCCCCGCAAAAAGACCCATACGCCAATTAGTGCCGCAAGACTCTGGGTAATAAGTGTTGCTAATGCAGCCCCCATCACCCCAAATCCTGAAAAATGGCCCCAGCCAAAAATCAACAATGGATCAAGGGCAAAATTAAGTAATACAGTGCCACTAACAATAATAAGCGGAATTTTAGTTTGGCCGATTCCTCGCATTAACGCTTGAAACATTGCGTAAATGAATACAAAAACAACCCCAATAAAAGAGACATGCATAAACTTCAAGGCATCGCCATAAACAGCCTGTTCAACACCAAGTAACACTAAAAAATATGGGGACAGAAAATAACCAATCAAACCTAACACTGTTGCAGTGACTGTGACCATCAACATTGTTTGTGCGGCAACGTGATTCACCTTATCCTGTAAGCCTGCTCCCATATACTGAGCGGATAAAATAGCCCCCGCCATTGCAAGACCTGAACCGATGGCTATAACTAAAAATGTGACAGGCATGCTCACAGACACTGCGGCGACTTGATCGGCGCCTAGTCGTCCAACCCAAAAAGCATCTGTAAGCTGATAAGCAGATTGTAAAATATTGATTAAGATGATCGGGATACCCAATTTCAACAGTGCTTTTGCTATCGAACCATGAAGAAATAAATGTTGAGTATCTGTCATTAAACACACCTAGAATTTTATACGCATTTTATTGTAACAGACCTGCCTGAGTTTAAAGTGAACTCGAGTCAATCTTTTTTCTATGTACCTAATTAAAAACTTAATCTAAATCAAAAAATAGCTTCACTTTATTCAAACATTTTTGAAACTTTGATCTAGAACAGGTTTTGTCTTGCCAAGCTCGGTAATAATAGCCTCAACCAAACAAGACAAGTAGTTCGTGGAGAACAGCATGAAAACTAAATTAAGCATTGCATTACTGACTTCATTATTAGCACTCTCTCCTGTTGCAAACGCAAATTTAAGCGTTAATGTGGGTGCGATTAATGTAAACCCAGATAACGACAGCTCAAAAATCAACGAGGCACCAACATTAGGTTTACGTGGCGATGATAATACACAATTAGGCCTTACCATCGACTATGCATTTGATGATAATTGGGTACTTGAATTAGTTGCTGCAACACCATTTAGTCACGACATCCAAGGTACTGGCGGTCTTGCTGGTAACAAAATTGCAGACATCAAGCAGCTACCACCTTCTTTAATTGCGCAGTACCACTTTTTGGACTCAACTTATAAGTTCCGCCCATTTATTGGTGTAGGTATTAACTATACGACTTTCTTTGATGAGCAACCATCAGCAGCTTTAAAAGCAACGCTAGGTACTGATGATGTTGAAGTGAAACTAGACGACTCATTTGGTTTTGCAGCTCAAGCGGGCTTCAACTATATGATGAGCGAGAATTGGGGTCTACACGGCATGGTTGCATTAATTGATATTGATACAGATGCAACTGTTTATGCTAATGGCGCAAAAGCTCTTACATCAACTGTCGAAATCGACCCTGTTGTAGCTATGTTTGGCGTTAAATACAAATTCTAACTTTCAATTGGTATAAAAGCCCATACGCACAAAAAAGGCCTTTACGGCCTTTTTTTATTTATTGGTTAACTTTTTCTGTTCTAGCATTTCTTTCCAGTGCATAACCTCGGCAGGCAAAATAGGTGCAACCCCTTTAAAGCCAGCAACTTCAAGCATTTCTTCAACACTGACTACACCTTTTTTTCGTTTAAAAACGCCGCGTACATAAGCAATTGCATGTAAACCTCTATCCGAATGAAACTTTTGTTCGATATAAAAGTATTTGTGATCCCAGCCAACTAAGCGAGTACTCACAGTGTACTTTTGCATTGGCTTAATATCACGAATGTATGTGATGGCTGTGGCATTAACGATTGGGAACCAACGGCGTTTCATTATGTGTTTTAATAAACCCACACGCTCAGTCATCCAAGTGCGAGCTATATCCATCATTGCCAAGTAACGTGAATTAGTTAGGTGAAAATTGATATCACAATCGCTCGGTAAAGCTTTGAAATCAATATCAATTGTATCGAGTAATTGTTGGTAATCACGATTACGTTTAATTTTAAAAAATAATAAGATAAGTCGAAAGTAGAGATTCACGGTAAAGGTCTAACCAGTTGATAATAACCAAAGTGTATCACAGCATATTGCTATGGCGAATATTCTGCTCTAATCTGTGCATAAATTAGTATAAAAAAAGAATAGTCTAATGAAATTGTTAAATTTAGTGTTCCTAATGGCGACAAGCTTATTCTCTCACTCAGCTTTTGCAGATTTTAGCTACAAAGGGCAAGGCGTATTAAGCTATCCAACCGGCGTAGAAAAAGCGTTTGAATTTGGCTTTGCATGGCAACAAAATACTGAAAAGTTCACTATTGGCAACAAAACTTATGATATGCCACTCCCTGAATCTTACTCGGTAGCGATTACATTAAGTAAAGATGAAAAACAGATATGGGTTCAAGAGTTTAATAACGGCTTTTTTGAAGGGTTTAATTGGCAAATTGGTGAGCACACACTGACGCTTAAAAAACGTGACTTTACTGATTCAGTGAAAGGAAACTATGTTATTAGTTTAGACAACCGCGACTATTTCTTCGCCCGTAATAACATCAGCATCGTCATTAAATTTGACGATAATGGCATCAGTAACCTTGTTCTTGATGGTGTAACCAAGGATATGGGCACAAAACAATAAGGCTTAAAAGCAAGCCACAATTAATGCAGCTTGCTGATTTTCTCCACATACCAATTTATTTAATAATATTGAAGTTGCTATTAGACCTTTACGGTTTTACGATTTATACCGTAATCTCTTAGCTTATTAGCAACCGCAGTATGACTCAGACCTAAACGTTTAGCCAACTGACGGGAGCTTGGATAAGCAGGGTATAACTTTCGCAATAATGTGGCCTCAAAGCGTTTAACAGCTTGGTCTAACGTACCTTCAAAGTCTGACTCCAAATAGCCTAGATCGTGGGTGAATGTAGGCAGCTGCAAATGCTCAATTCTAAGTTCGTTATCATCTAACAACGAGACTGCACGATAAATCGCATTTTCTAACTGACGCACATTGCCAGGCCATGGGTAATCTTGCAAAAAGCTTAAACAATCATCCGATAATACAGGCACTGAGTGGCCATTTTGCTGTGCATATTTTTGAATAAAGTGCTCAGCCAATGGTCCTACATCCGCCTTTCTATCACGAAGTGGCGCTATCTCAAGAGTTAGCACATTGATTCGGTAATAAAGATCTTCTCTAAATGTGCCCTCTTGTACCATGGCTGGTAAATCTTTTTGTGTCGCTGCAATAATACGCACGTTTACTTTTACTTCGTTCTCGTCGCCCACTTTGCGAAAAGTACCGTCTTGTAAAAAGCGAAGTAATTTCGTTTGTAGTTGCGTCGACATCTCGCCAACTTCATCTAAAAATACCGTGCCGCCATCAGCCTGTTCTAAAACACCACGCTTAGGGGCTGCATTTTCTTCATAGCCAGCGTAACCAAAGAGCTCAGACTCAGCGACATCATCTGGTAAAGATGCACAGGATAAAGCAATAAAAGGTTTAACAGAGCGATTAGATGCATAGTGACAAGCACGAGCCAGCAACTCTTTACCTGTGCCTGTTTCACCGGTAATTAATATCGGTGCTTCAAGTTGTGCCATCTTGCGCGCTTCTCTAACCACACGACGCATAGCAGTACTAAAATTATGAATAGTCGCAAAGCTTTCTTGACCATAACGTCGAAATGCACTCACCTGCTGGCCTAAACGACTTTGAGACTTAATATTTATAACCGCACCGGCAAGTACATCCCCCTCAGCTCCTTGTGGAACAGAAATAGGTAATATATCAGCAATAAAATCTTCACCTGCAACTTCTACACGCGTTGTTTGACCAAGCACTTCTTTGCCCTCAAGCCAACGTGTAAAGTTAAATCCTTTCAATAAGTTATTGATGTTTGCGCCAATCACTTCATTTTCAGACAACTGCAAGTCACGACACGCAGCATCATTACATAAGCGCACCCACCCTTTGGCATCAATCGAAATGACGCCATCTGGCAAGGCTCTTAATAATGTGTTTAACTCGTTGTGCTCACGCTCAGAAGGCAAAAATGCGGTTGTTCGGACATCCTTCACACCATCAATTAATCGAATTGATGGCATAATCTTTTGAAATTGCTCAAACTCAATTGGCGGGAAACTGACGTACATTCGGCAATTAACCGAATCTACCTCGATACCTTTTAAATCAACCTGATAACTAACCAAAATATTGAGAATCTCTTGGGCGATACCAATTCGGTCGGCACAGTGAATATCTAAACGCATACATCCTCAAAGAACGGGAACCTATAGTAAGCGAATAATACGCTAACTCCCCATTCGTGGGTAGTCTATTGTAAAGATTTTTGGACAAATATACCCAAACGCATTAGTTGTTTGGGTATTTAGTCCACTCGGCGCCATCCAATTGAATGTATGGTTGGCCTTTAATATACATCATTACTGTGTCTTGATTCTCTGCGACTTTAGCTGCACTCGGTAAGCTATCAACCAAACGTTGAATATTCACAGCACCTGAAAAAGCATCCCACTTCATTGCATTACTGATTAATTCAGACAACGCAAAATAACTCACTGTTTTTTCTACTTCATATAATTCACTGTGCTTTATATCAGGGCCAATGAACTTAACAGCAGCCGGCACAGACACAATCGCAGGGCTGGGTATTTCTCGAAGCCCTGCAAACTGTAATTTATCTCCTTTGAGTGCCGCACCATGCTCAGGTACAACAACTAACATTACATTTCGACCTTCACGTTCAAGCTGTGAAATAAACTGAGCAATATCTGCGAACAACCTTTGCTGCCTAGCAGGATAACTTTCAAGACTATTCATGCGTGAACGCCCAGCTAACTGATTACCATCATGTAAACTAATCGAATTATAATAGAGTGCTCTTGGTAGCGACCCTTCTGCTGCTTGTTCATTTAACCAAGCAGACAAAACCTCACCATCAGAGTAAATAGGCTTACCATCAAATCCATACTGAGCGGGACTAAACTGACTAAAATCGAGTTTAGGAACTGAGACCCCCCCATACTGTCTAATTAAGCCAATAAAATCATCAAAATGACCATCGTGGTTTAAAGCGACAGAGGTCTTAAACCCTAACTCAGCTAGATTACTGAACAACTTGCATTGTTTATCAACAGGTTCAAATAATTTATTTTGGCTGGTTTGGCCACAACTGGCTCGTAAAAGCCGAATAGCAGCAGGACCACTGTATGACGTAGCAGAGTTAAAATCACGGAACAAAATATCAAAATCACTAAAGAGATTACGCGGCTTAACACCAATTGCATTTAAATCAGCCGTAGCGAGGGAACATATGTTAAGCACCACAACATCAAAAGGACGACCATTGAAAGACGCTGGAAACTGAGTCTTTAGCTGTGCTTGCTGTTGATAAAAAGCCTGCAATTGTTGATCTGGCGTATCAGCTGTTGATGCACCTGATACGGCTGTGCTTTCTTCTCGTGGCGTTGACTGATTTTGCACAACTATGGGAGTGATTAAGCCATCGCTTGGCACTGACATACTTAGCCAATAAGCATATGCAAACCCAATCACAGACAAGCTCGTGTACCTGAGCCATCTAGCGCTATACCAATACACTATACATAGCACAAATAACGCCAGAATCAGTTCAATATTCACCACCCGCGACACTATTTCAAAAAAGTAACCTAAGCTAAAATCTTGGACATTCCCCGCCTGCTTTGTGAGTCGTGATATGGGGGGTAACCATGAATCGTGATAAAACAATGCAATGCCGACAACAACACTCACAACATGCTTAATACGCATCAACCATTGCTGCTGAAAAGATAAGGCCAAAAAAGCAAAAAAGGCTAAATTAGCTAAAAAGTCAAACGAGATATCTGAGCGACTATAGAGAAAAAACTTTATAAGGAAATATAAGTTCCAAACACCTAAACCTGAAAGCCTCACGGGTTATCCTTTTTCTGTTTTTTGGGAGTATATGGGGTTAGCAGCACATGCCTGAATGTTAGTTTACGATAAACATGTACTATCTTTTTAAGTAGTACCTTGCCTACATTACTGAGTAAAACACCGAGTATTAAGGCGACTAAAAAGGTAATTAAAAACTGGTTTAAGCTCATCTCTCATCACTTTTAAATTCAACCGAAACAGGTGTTGATATCGGTCTGATGACTTTTTTAAATTCAGGGGTTTCAGTGTTTAAATTAGCAATATCGGCCACTTTGGCATCGAAAATATAACTAACATTTTCCTTTAATTGCTCTGTGTAGTCTGGTACTTCCTGTTGATTGTAGTCACGTTGAATTCGTCGACACTCTTGCTGTATGTAAAAGTGATCAGCAATGATATTTTTCGATGTGAAAAAATCACTCACTTGTAATTTAAACAAGTGTTTAATCGCACTTTCAACATCATGCTCACGGCACGCATGCAAATATAAATAGATATAGCCATCGGCATAACTAAATAGATCCCCCTCTCGTTTTACATGAAACAAATGCAATGGGTGAATCGCTTCAATGCGCGGTAAAAGCTGCAACATGACCAACACCCCACTAACCCCCAGGTTAGCTGCTGAATCACTGTGTTTTGACACTTGCTCTGCAAAACGCAGAATAGGTAAATACCCTTTGCTTAATGCGCTTTCACTGTATTTTAATACATCATCAATTGAATCGGGTAAAGGCCTTGAGAATTGAAACCCCTGAATAGACTGAATTTGAGATAACAGCCTAGATGGCTCCGAAAAACTATACAAAATCAGGTTCACACCCAAGGCTAAAAACAAGCATTCATCTTGATGACGAATAATGCCATCTACATTTTGAATAACTAATTTTAATTTGCGTCCACATTGTTTACGAAGCAAAAAACATTCTTGTGCTAAAGCTGATAAGTCAGTGTAGCGTGTAACTGAAAAAACGAGCGTGGCAGCTTTTCGAGTCAGCGCGGTTTTATATAGCGCATCGTTATCTTCAACCACCTTGTAAAGAGCAGGAAGTTTAGTGCCTTGTGGTACCGCACTTCGTACCACCCAAACTTCATCTTCATCTAGCTCTTGATGCATTGAACGTTTGTCAGTGTGCGCGTCTAAATCACTCTCAAATACCGACAATTGCTTATTAAGCAGCTGTAAATTAACACTTTTAGCAGCAATAACTCCTTCGCTGTGACTCCAATAATCATATTCTAAGGTACGAATTGAGGCTTCTTGGGTCATAAAAATCATGCCATCAAAAAGTGTATTAATACCTAAAAACTGTCGTCGCACACTATTTACTTCAGCACCCGAAATTAAAAAAATGACAGTTGCACTTTGAGATATTGCAAGTTCACGATAATAACTTATTTTTTTGGTTAACTGCACTTCGTCAAGGGATGAAATCCGTTCACTATGCAAATGCACAACAACGGTACTGTCTTTAAGTTCGTCATAATGTTTTAGCTCATTAATCACCCCGCGTGAAAAGTGTGACTTTTTTGCTAAAATTGAATCATAATGTAAACGAAATGGATATAAGCGACCTTGTTCAAATAGCTGATGAAAAACATCACCTTGCTCACCATTAAAGAACATATCAACCTGTTCTGAGAGTAAGAATACAGAGCCTTTGTTATTAGCAAAAACATGCCTAGCTAGCTCTAATAACTGATTGTCTAAAGGTGCCAGTAGTGCATAATTTGCACTGCGTTTTAACACCGAATAGGCCGTCATTAACCCTGTTATATTTAAATAAGGCACCAATAAACCCTTGAAAAAGATACTTTAGTACTAGTTTTAGGCGCTATTCTATATATAATGCAGCCCTTGTCCACGTTTTATAAACACTTCAAATCTAGTTTTGTTGTAGCGGATACTTTAGATGAATGATTATGTAGTAAAAAAATCAACTATTTTAACTCAGTATGACATTGATAATTTGCTCCATCAGTTTGGTGGAAAAAACCAAACATATATAGAAATAGTTGATGTAGAAAAAAATCGCCAAACAATCGAAAAATATCCTTTAATTAAAGATATCGCTTTATCCGTTAAAGATACACAACAAGTTAAAAATATTAACAAAAGTACATACTAAATAATGAACAGAGTTTTTGTAAAAGGTATTAAAGGTGGAACAGGTACAACATCCGTTGTCGCTAATCTTGCTTGCGCCTTAAGAAAATCTAACGAAAACGTATACGTTATTGACCTTGATCCCAAAGGCGATGTTGGCTTGCATCTAGGTCTATCGTGGGAGCACCAATTAGGTTGGAGTGATTATTCCAGCTTTCATGCGGCCAGCTGCCAATTTCATCAAGATAATGATGGTATTAAGTTTTTACCTTATGGCAGTGCTAGCCTCACTGATTTAAACTTTACCTCAGTCATAGAAAGCTGCGAGCAATTAAAAGAATCTGAAAACGCGTGGTTTTTATTTGACTGCCCTGCTCATATTGATGTATCTGATTACCCAATTTCAGAAGACGATATTTTCCTAGAACTTGTAAACTGCGATGCTATTTGCCACAGTTTTATCTATAAGCGCTTAAATACACTTAAACACGCTACTTCAAGTTGGCAACATTACTTTTTGATAAATCGATTTAACTCTGCCTCTGAGCTTGAATCTGATCTTCTGCAATTATGGCAATCCGAACTTCCTTTACTCGCACCACTGTATATCAACCAAGATGAAGTGATAAAAGAAGCAACAGCATTTCGTAATGTCGCCATTAATTGCGCTCCTTACAGTGTTGCCAATGACGACTTTGAAACATTAGCGGGCTGGCTGGTAAGTAGAGCAAGTAATAATGACTAATAGGGTTCGGGTGAGTAACACTGAGCGTATTATGAAATTATGCTTAGGACTTATTTTTACAAAGAGAATTGTCCGCTTTGTATTTTTTAAATTTCATGGCTATTTCAATCAACATAAAATGAGTTTGCTTGGGGCATTCATGATGCCCTTTATAGTGTTATTTTTATCGCTATTTTTTAGGCTTGATAAAAACCGTAAAAACAACATAAAAAAGACGATAAAATATTTCTATCCCCATGTTACACAGCCAATTTTAACGCCATCAAATTGCGTCAGAATCGTGCTACAAAGCTGTTACTTGGTTTTATTTAACACAACCACCACTTCTCAGGCACACATTGCCCAAGAACAGCGTAAAACATGGCGAAAGCTCATACGCTCAGCACGGATAGTTCGCGTGATAGACAACAAGCTAGTGCGCTTTTTTAGGCGAGCTTGGCTTGTAACTAAAAAGCAACAGAAGTCAAAAGCGTATCAACAAATAAGTACTTCAAGTCTATGGAAAAACAGCACCTTAAAAGTGACATTTTTCACACTCTTAATATTTGCTGTCGCCATTTTTGTCACTGTGCCTTTTAGTGTTGAAGCACAAGCCGTGTTTATTAGTCTTATTTTGTTGGTTGCCTACTCTTTGCGTCGTGTTGAAGGACAAATGGCAACAATTGCAATGATCACCCTGTCTGTCACCACCTCTACTCGCTATTTATGGTGGCGTTACACAGAAACACTCAACTGGGGAGATCCACTTGCATTAGGGTTAGGGTTTGGACTTTTATTAGCAGAAACCTACGCTTGGCTGGTGCTAATTTTAGGCTTTTTTCAAACAATTAACCCTTTAAGCAGAAAACCAATTCCACTTAATGAAGATACATCAACATGGCCAACCGTTGATATCTATATTCCGACCTACAATGAACCATTAAATGTTGTTAAACCAACAACCATTGCTGCACAAAGTATTGATTGGCCGGCTGACAAACTTAACATCTACATTTTGGATGATGGAAAACGTCCTGAGTTTGCTGAATTTGCAGAAGAAATAGGCGTTGGCTATTTAACTCGCCCAGATAATAATCACGCAAAAGCTGGCAATATGAACCATGCAATGCAGGTGACAAACGGCCAATACATCGCGATTTTTGATTGTGACCATATTCCTGCAAGGTCGTTTTTACAAATGACCATGGGCCAATTTATTAATGACAGCAAAGTGTGCTTAGTACAAACACCACACCACTTTTTTTCTGCGGATCCCTTTGAACGTAATTTAAAAAACCATCGTAAAATTCCTAACGAAAACATGCTATTTTATGGCCTGATCCAAGATGGAAATGACATGTGGGATGCCACCTTTTTCTGTGGCTCTTGTGCAGTATTAAAACGCAGTGCCCTTGAAGAAATTGGCGGATTTGCGGTAGAAACTGTCACCGAAGATGCGCACACAGCACTTAGAATGCAGCGTGCAGGATATAAAACCACCTATATTAATATTCCACAAGCAGCAGGCCTTGCCACTGACAGTTTATCGGCTCATGTTGGTCAACGGATCCGTTGGGCTCGAGGGATGGCACAAATTTTTCGCTTAGATAATCCATTACTCGGCAAAGGCTTAAATATTGCTCAACGATTATGCTATCTCAATGCCATGCTGCACTTTTTATCAGGAATACCACGTATTGTGTTTTTAACTGCACCTTTGGCACTAATTTACCTAAACGCACAAATCATTTACGCTCCTTTTATCGCTATTTTCTTATATATAGTACCCACCTTGCTGCAAGTGAAAATAACGAATTCACGGGTTCAAGGGAAATACCGTTACTCATTCTGGGGTGAAGTATATGAATCAGTTTTAGCCTGGTACATTTTAAAGCCAACCACAGTTGCACTTATAAACCCTAATAAAGGTAAGTTTAATGTCACTGAAAAAGGCGGGTTAAATAGTACTGACCACTATGACTGGATGATTTCAAAGCCCTATATAATACTGTTATTAGTAAACGTTATCGGTATGGCGTATGGCATCATCAGATTATTATTCGGTGACACGTCTCATATAGGCGTATTGCTAATTAGTATGTTGTGGGCCAGCTACAATATAGTGATCTTAGGCGCAGCAGTCGCTGTAGCAGCCGAAGCAAAGCAAGTACGTAGCTCGCATAGAATAAAAGCTAACTTCCCTGCCGCAATTCGCCTTGCGAACGGGCGCACCATCAAAGTTAAAATAACGGATTATTCAGACAACGGAGTCGGTTTAGAAACCGAACACAGCCACTTATGTCGGGTCAACGATAAAGTTGAACTCCTTATGAGCCGTGGCTTTAAGCAGTTTTCATTTGCGACCTACATCTGTAACACCCGTGATAAGCAAATTGGCTTAACGCTTAGAGATTTAAATTTAGAAAAACAAAAAGCATTTATTCAATGCACATTCTCACGCGCAGATGCTTGGCTTGATTGGCAAGAAAACTTTAAACACGATAAACCTTCATACAGTTTTTCGAAAGTGTTTTATACTAGCCTCAGAGGCTTTAAGAATTTGATTTTCCACGCACCAAGTGAGTTGAGACCCTTGATTAATTTTATAACGAAGGTACTACACTTTGTCGTGTCTTTATTACCTAAAAAACTAACAAAAGTATTTACACCATCATGATGAAACTACTACTAACACTATTACTCGCTGCAATATCACTGAGCCTGCCACACTGGGCTATGAGTGCTGAGCCGCTGTCTAATAAAGCTATTTTTGATGATGGTTATCCAGAACAAGCACCTGTCGAAAGCTTAACCTTAAGTTTTGAACGTTTAGGCTTAAAAAAGTTTAAACTAGATGGTGTTAGCAACAGCACTCGCGTCGACTTTACAAACCGACTAGACAAGCTCGGTAAACAGTTGATGCTTAACTTTTCATACACGCCCTCTCCTTCATTAATTAGCCGCGTGTCGCATTTAAAAGTTTTCTTCAATGAAAACCTCGTAACCGTATTACCCATTGATGATAAAACTAATCCAATTAAGGTAAAAACCGAACATACCGTGTCGCTCAACCCAAAACTGATTAAAGATTTTAATCAAATACGTTTTGAGTTAGTTGGTTACTATGATTTGGCATGCCAAGATGATTTTAGTAAGGCTATTTGGGCTGAATTAGGTAAAAGCAGTACCATCACACTTGGTCGTCAATCACTTGCGCTCGAAAGTTTACTTGAATATTTCCCCGCGCCTTTTTTTGATAAACGGGATTACAGCCAACTTAATTTACCCTTTATTTTTGCCTCTGGGCCAAATGAAGAAACGCTTGAGGCAGCCGTTGCACTTTCAAGCTTTTTTGGTGCCCAAGCCAAATGGCGTAATGCTGAGTTTCCAGTGCAAATAAATGCAACGCCTGTTGAACATAGCGTGGTGTTTGCAACCAATACAAACAAACCTGACTTCTTATTAAATTACCCTAATGTTGAAAAGCCAACGGTTGAGATTATCAGTAGTCCAACACATAGATACGCCAAAGTGTTACTGATCCTAGGTAAAGACGCAGCACAACTAAAAGAAGCTGTGGTCGGCTTAATGTTTGGCCATAAAGTGATGACGGGACGCAGTGCAACCATTGATGCAATTGATAGTTTACCGCTTCGCAAAGCATACGATGCGCCACTGTGGGTCCGTTCTGACCGTGCTGTTACATTTGATGAATTTATAGAATACCCAACACAGCTCCAATCAGAGGGTTATCGAGGTCAACCTGTTAATTTAGATCTTCGCTTTGCACCCGATCTATTCACGTGGCGTGAAAATGGTATTCCATTAACGTTAAATTACCGCAATACCCCTGTTGAACAGGGTATGCTGTCGCGCCTAAACATGCTTATCAATGGCAAATTTGTTGACGGTTTCACGCTTAATAATAAACGCAATGAGAGTGTAACCACACAGACGCTACTGCCGCTACTTTCAACAAGTACACCAAGTCAAACGCGCCAAGACTTCGAATTAACAGGGCTTGATTTAACAACTAACAACCAACTGACTTATGACTTTAACTTTGCACTAGTTAAAACAGGAGAATGTAGTGCGATTCCAGCAGGCGGTGAGTTCGGTGTTATTGATGGCAGCTCTAGCATTGATGTGAGTAGTTTTCATCATTACATTTCATTGCCTAATTTACGTGCTTTTGCCAATAGCGGTTTCCCTTATACCAAATACGCAGATCTTCACCAAAGCGTGTTAATAATGCAAAGCAGCGCACCTGTTGAGGCAATCAGCTTATTACTCAACTTTGCAGGCCGTTTGGGTGCAATGACAGGCTATCCAGCCCATCGTTTGGATATTCAATTTCCTAATTCAAAGAACGAACTTGCTGATAAAGATATCATCATCATTGGCAAGCCTGATTCACTTTTAGCTGAGCTTTCACAGAATAGCTCTTTGAGTGCTGTGCTCAATAACAATCAGCGTGTTGTTAATCAAGCCATTTACAACGGTGCATATGACACTCAAAATTCTGAAAAAATTAAAATAAATATCAGTAGCCTAGGCCGCTTAGCTATCATTTCTGGCTTCCAATCTCCATTGGACTCAAAGCGCTCAGTTGTCTCTATGAACGCCTCAGACAATAGTGCATATAGTTTATTGAGCGACGTACTTCTGAACGCAGAGAAAACAGCTCAAATCATGGGTAGCTCAGCGATAATAAACCGTCAGGGAATCAAAACCATAAAAACGGATGAGCAATACTTTGTTGGCCATCTTCCTATTCACACGCTGATTTGGTTTCATTTTTCTGATCAACCCGTTTTACTCGCCATATTATCGATTATTACACTACTGCTGATTTCATACATGTTGTGGCGACTATTTATGTTACTGACACAAAAGCGTTTGTCTGAAGGAGATAAAGCATAATGAAATTTATGACTTATTTAGCTATTAGTATCTTACTAATAAGTAAAGCTTTTGCAGCGCAAACTTGTGCAGCGTGGCCACAATGGAATACGTTTAAAACACACTTCATTTCACCACAAGGGCGGGTTATTGATTTAGGCAGCCAGTTCGATATCACCACCTCTGAAGGTCAGTCATATGCATTATTTTTTGCCTTGGTGGCAAATGATAAAAGCACCTTTGATTCACTGTTAGATTGGACAGAGATTCACCTCTCTGAAGGCGATCTAAGCACTCGTCTGCCTGCATGGCAATGGGGTGTTGAAAATGGTGAAGGCAAAATATTAGACTCTAACCCTGCTGCTGACTCTGATTTATGGATAGCTTACAGCTTGTCGCAAGCCGCAAAGCTCTGGCAAGAAAGACGCTATGCAGTTTTAAGCTCGGTACTTGCAGAGCGAATTATTCGCGAAGAAACAGCCCGCTTACCTAACTTAGGCTTAACACTTCTGCCAGCCCCCAGTGGCTTTGAAAAGCAGGGCTCATGGAAATTAAACCCAAGCTATGCACCGTTATTTATTTTAAAGCAATTTGCTGAGCTTTATCCGCATTCACCTTGGCAAGAGTTACATGAAAACTCAGCTAAAATGCAGATTAATACAGCACCAAAAGGCTTTAGCCCTGATTGGGTCAATTACAGTGTTGAAAAAGGCTTTTACCATGACAAACAAAGCCCTGCTGTAGGCAGTTTCAATGCTATTCGTGTGTATCTTTGGGCAAGTATGATGGCCGGTGATGCCGCTTACAAAAAAGAACTTATCCAGCAGTTCACGCCTATGGCCGAGCGTATTATCGAATCAGGCAAAGTACCGTTAGAAGCAAATGCTCTTTCAGGGAAAACATCAGGCACAGGTCCAAGTGGTTTTACTGGGGCTTTACTCCCTCTGCTCAAAACCATGCAAGCATCACAATTAGTCACCGCACTGCAACAACAATTAATGATGGATACCCGTTTCACAACGACTCGCTACTATGACAGTGTATTGTACTTGTTTGGCACCAGCAGTCTAAACGAACGCTTTAAGATTGATAAAGAAGGAAACTTGATAACGAATTGGAGCGCTGAATGCCAATAAAGTGGCTCATTGCTGTCATTATCGCAAGCCCTAGTGCCTTTGCGCTTGCAAATAACGATATTGATACTCAGTCAATTGATTGGTTAATTAGCCAAGTACAATTAGGCGAAATTGAGCAAGATACACAGCTGATGACTGACAGTTTAGAAAAACTGTTAAGTATCGCCCCCCAAAACACCCAAGTTCAATGTGCGCAGGTGCGTGTTTTGTATGCACAAAAAGAAACTGAACAAGCGCGTAACTTATTGGCAAAGCTAACTCAAAAAGCACACCCTTGTGTGGAGAGCTTAACACTACTGGAAAAAGCCAGTAATGAAGAAAAAGCAACGATTGCACAGGCCCGTTTACGCGCACGTGCAGGGCAATACAATGACGCTGTAAAAATTTACAATCGCTTGTTCAAATCAAACTACCCTAATATTGAATTTGAACTTGAACATATAAACTGGCTTGCCCAAGACGAAAATCAATACCAGCAGGCCTTACGAGGATACCGCTCATTAATGAACCGCTACCCAAACAGCGGCCGCTTTGAGCTTGCTTACGCCCGTCATCTATTAAAACAGAATCCTGCAAACAAAGAAGCACTGGCACTTTTGAGCCATTATGCTCATAGTAATCAATACAGTGTTGAGGCTGAATTTGCATGGTTAAATGCACTTGAAGATATGCCTCTGAACAAAAGTACCGAACATGCTTATGAACGTTATTTTGCTGCTTACCCTAAAAGCAGTAAAGGGCACGTGCAATTTAGCGACTTTAAAAAGGCATATAAAGCCGAACGCGAAAAGCTGGCTGACCCTGCTTACCAAACATGGTTAAAAGGCAATGTAGAGCTTGAAAAACGCCGTTTTGCAAAAGCTGAAGCATTGTTCAATCAAGCCTTAAAAGGCCGACCCACAGATCCTGAAATATACAACAGCCTAGGACTACTCAATCTTAGACAAGGCAATAATGCTCAAGCGTATCATTTTTTTAAAAAAGCTGAAAAATACAGTATTGATACAAATCGCATTACAGTACTGAAAGGCCTAGCAAACACGGCGCGTTTTTGGCAATACATAGACGAAGCGAAATCAGCGATGTCTATGAAAGAGTTCAAACGCGCAACATTAAAGCTTGATTTAGCTGATACCCTAAATGAGGATCCGAACACGGTCGTGTTTTACCGTGCGCAACTTGCCGAAGCCGCCGGCCATTACCAAACAGCAATGAAGCTGTACAAACACGTGCTAAAAAGTGATCCATTACAGCAATCAACCCTAAGAGCTATGCTTATCTTAAGCGCTGCAGATGGAAACTATGCACGTAGCCATCAATTTTATAATAGCTTAAGTAAACAGCAGCAAGCGCTTATTGCCGCTGACTATACGCTCCTTGAAACCCAGCGATTACGCGCAAATGCCGATGATTTAACAGCGAAAGGCCGACTGGATGAAGCTGTAGATATGTTACTTATGGCGATAAAACAAAGCCCTCGCCAAAGCTGGTTATATTATGATCTCGCTAATTTATACCAACAACAGGGTTTGGTTGAACACGCAAAAGCGCTTTATAAAAAAACCTTGTGGCAGTTTCCGTTGGATGCAGAACTCAGATACAGCCATGCATTATTTTTACGTTCGCTCAATGATTATCAGGGCGCGTTGGCGACACTGGATTACATTCCAACTAACGCACGCACTGATGACATTAACGTTCTTGCTGAGCAACTGAGTATTAATACCAAGCTCGAGAAGCTTGCAGAAAATAATACTGCCACCAATAAAGCAACTATTATTTATAAGCTCACGGAGTTAGAAGCTCAGCCATTAACACCATTAATGCAAGCAGAGCTTGCCACTCAATGGCTCCAAATTAATGAGCAACAGTACGCAATAAGGCAACTTAAAAAAGCGCTTGAACGCGATTCTAGCCTCAGCCCATATTGGCATATGACGTATGCTGACCTGCTTATTAATAACGATGATCAAGCAGGTATAGATACGTGGTTTAGTCATTACCAGCTGCCCAGCAGTGCAACAAACTCAGAACAATCGCAATGGCTTGCGCTACAAATAAACTACATTAATCGTTTTTACCAAGGCCAAACGCGAATAACAAAACTAACAGCGCTTGATAATCAGTACAGTGAAAACCCACAGCTTAATGAAGCACTAATTAATGTCTATATAGAGCAAGGTGATACTCGTTTCGCTATTTCTCGCTACCAGCAACACACCGCAATGGGACACACAGTCACCACCGATACTGCACTGACGATTGCAGCACTTAGTCGTGAGATGCAAAATAACACCTTGGCTGATCGAATTGTTGCAGAGCAAATCAACCAAGTAACGTATCAGGAAAACTATCGACAACAACAGCTAATGGCTGCACTTAGCCAATTTGAAGATCAAACAACGGCTCTCAATCTAGCCAAACAGTTGTTAGCAAAATCTAATAATAATCAAGAGCTTTACTATCAGTCAGCAGCCGTAGCTGAGACTAAGCAACAAACACAGCTTGCAAAAAACTGGTATCAAGCGGCAATCGCACCAAATACCATCAATAGTCGTTTAGCTGATGAGCAGTATTACAGCCTGTATACACTTGATGATGACGCTCCATGGTATGTCAATAATGCAAAACGCCAATTACAGGGTATTGAACAACAAGAACAAGCCTATATTACAGCCGCTATCAACTTAAGTAGCCAAACAAGCACGCAAAATGAGTCAACTCTAGGCGCTGGTGCAACGCCTATCGAGGCCGGTTTTCCTCTTTGGGGTGGCACTGGGATTGTGAAATTAGACCCAATGACGATATCGAGCCAAGAAACCCGTTTTGATGAAACCTTTGCGGGCAGCCGCTATGGTCAAGGAGCGCTCTGTATTTTTGACTGTCCACTGTTAAGCATTGAACCCGAACAGCAAGGCATGGATATTGGTTTTGCTTGGCAAAACGAGCAATGGCGCTTTGATGTTGGTACCACTCCACTTGGCTTTCTAGTCGAAGATATCGTGTGGGGCGTTAATTACAAAGGAAGCTTTGGCGATTTCGGTTATGGCGTCACCTTCAATAAACGCCCTATTACTAGCTCCGTTTTATCTTACGCAGGACTTGAAGATGTCTTTACTAATCAAGTGTGGGGCGGCGTTCGAGCAACACAATTGCAACTAAGCTTATCTCATGATCTAGGGCTAGATTGGGGCTTTTGGGGAAGCACCAATTACCAGCTTTTAACCGGTAAAAACGTCAAAGATAATCAAAGCTACAGTTTAATGGGAGGAAGTTACTATCGGTATATTCGACAAAGAAATAAAGAGCTGAGCATTGGTTTAAACCTATTACATTGGTCATACAAGCACAATTTAAGTGAAGAAACCTGGGGACATGGTGGCTATTACAGTCCACAAAACTATTTAGGCGCTTCACTGCCAGTCATTTATGATCAACGCATTGGCCATAATTTTGTTTATCGTTTACGTGGCGGCGTATCTTGGTCAACCACAACCACCGATGAAATTGAGTTTTTTCCTAATGATCCTGTTTTGCAAGCACAAGCTGAAGCACAAACAGCTATAACGGGGGTTGTACCTTATTTTGAAGACGACACTAGTAGTGGTATTTCTTACAACTTAGCAGCCAGTTTTGAGTATCGTTTTACGCCACATTGGTTTTTTGGTGGCTATTTTAATCTTGATAGAGCTGATTTCTACGAACCAAATTATGCACAACTTTATTTTAGATACTACTTTAAGCCTGTTTATAGTGAGCTAATCTTCCCTGGAAAACCTGTCATCCCTTATGCAAGCTACTAAATACAGGGCCTCTGGCTTGAACCCACCGCAAGCACTTCCCCTGACTAGAAGGTCTATGTATACTGTAGCGCACTTGTAGCTAGGATAAGGGTGTGTCTCTTACCTTCAAGTTCAAAACTTGAGCAACAAACCATTATCTTAGCTGCATCTAAAACATGGCCACCCGTTCATTTAATAAAAACTAGAACGACCAAAGCAAAAATAATAAGGCCTCAATAAAAACTTAGAGTTAGGAAGTAAATATGAGTTCATTACCTAAAGCAGGTGACTTTTTAGGGCATCCTAAAGGGCTGTTCCTGTTGTTCGGCACAGAAATGTGGGAACGATTCGGTTATTATGGCATGCGCGCTATTCTAGTATTGTACTTAGTTGCACTTGTTCAAGAAGGTGGTTTCGGCTGGTCAAATGCCGATGCATTAAGCCTTTACGGTACTTTTACAATGGCTGTTTATATCACACCACTATTGGGTGGTTGGTTAGCAGATAACGTTTTAGGACAACGTAAAGCTATTATCCTTGGTGGTTTACTAATGGCTGCCGGCCATTTCACAATGGGTATTCCGCACAGTTACCTTGCAGGTCAACAAGAGAATGTTTTCTATATTGGTTTAACCTTACTTTGTTTGGGTAATGGTCTGTTTAAGCCAAATATCTCTACTATGGTGGGTGACTTATATAAAGAAGGTGATCAACGTCGTGATGGCGCATTCACTATCTTCTATATGGGTATCAACCTAGGTGGTGCATTAGGTCCACTTGTTGCGGGTTATGCTGCCGCTGCAATGGGCTGGCAATGGGGCTTCATCGTAGCCGGTGTTGGTATGGTGATCTCTGTACTTATGCAACTTGCATTAAGTAACAAATACCTAGGTGATATTGGTGTCGTTCCATCAGCTAAGCTTTCACAAGCTCAGTCTGAATCAAACACTAAAGAGCCTCTTACTAAAGTTGAAACTGACCGTATTAAAGTTATTTTCACCATGAGTGTATTCAGTATCATTTTCTGGATGGGCTTTGAGCAAGCGGGTGGTTTAATGAACCTATTCGCTAACGATTACACTGATCGTATGCTATTAGGCTTTGAAGTCCCTGCTTCATGGTTCCAATCATTAAACTCAATTTTCATCATCGTTTTTGCACCGTTAGTTGCTATCGTTTGGTTGAAACTGGATAAGCGTGAACCAAACTCACCTGTTAAGTTCGCTATTGCACTTATTTTCTTAGCACTTGGCTTCATCACAATGATTTTTGCTCTAATGACACAAGGTCAAGGTGACAATCTGCAAATTAGCATGATGTGGCTGGTTCTTTTTTACCTTTTCCATACCTTAGGTGAATTATGTTTATCACCGATTGGTTTATCAATGGTGAGTAAACTTGCACCATTGCGTTTAGCATCAATGCTTATGGGTATTTGGTTCTTATGTACAGCTGTTGCTAATAAGATTGCTGGTTTCGTAGGTTCATTCCTAGGTGAAGGCGAAGAAGCTGTTGATAATGCAATGGGTATTTTCATTGGCTTAGGTGCTACAGCAATCCTATCTGCTGTCATTATGTACTTACTGAGCGACAAGCTAGTTAAGTGGATGCATGGTGCCGAAGGCCATCATGAGCCGCAAACAACTGAACACATTCTAGCTGAAGAGCTAGAAGTAACTGCCGAAAAGCAGTAAAAAATGTTCCCCCACAACGCTCGCTGTGGGGTTTTTCTTTATTAATGCTATATCGCTGTCCGCAATACTGATACTATAATTTGATAATAGTTTGTATAGGTTTGGAAGTGATACATTGCGCTTTTTCAATCAACTCTTAATCATTTTTTTTACCACATTACTGCTTGTAGCCTGTGGCGGCGATAAAACAACGAAAGAGGTTGCCACCACCCCAAGTCAGTCTGGTTTAATTATTTCAGTCAGTTCAGGTTTTTCCGAACAATTTGCTAATGGTAGTGTACGCCTAAATGCAGATAGTAATACCGTTTCTACCGATACGACTTTTACCTATACAGAAACAACTGCAACTACAGCAGATATTGAACAAAACATTGTCTCTGCAAGACATACTTTTAGACCCAATAATTTAGTATTTTCTAAATCATTAACTCTTTCTATAAAGCTCCCCCAGCAACAAACTAACCTCGCATTTAGTATTGTTATGCTACAAGATGAGCAGTGGCAACCTCTGACAACCAGTTTCAACGAAGAGGGCTTTGCGGTAAGTGAAATTACCACTTTTGGTACCTACGCGTTAATGTCGCGCAGCATTCCTGCAGTCAGTAAAACAATTGGCGAACAATGTGTTGATACAGCAAGTTCACAAACAGTGCGCTTTATTCATGTTGCTGATTTACACGCGCGCTTTGGTTTTAAAGAGCAATTATTCAGCCGTATTCGCAGTTACTACGATAATGCCAAACTGGAAAACCCAAACACTTTGTTCACCAATGGCGGCGATGATTATGAAAAAGGCACCGTAGCCGAGCAAACTTCACAAGGCTTAGCCACGGTCGAGGCAATAAAAGCTATGGCCTTTGACGTACGCGTGATTGGTAACCACGACTATGCATGGGGACCAGAGCAATTACTTGATTTTGCTAATGACGATAATGCCATCGTGCTTTCAAGCAATACTGACTATGAGGGTAACAGTGATACGCCGTTTGCCGGTGTCGATTTTTCAGTTGTGCAAGTAGGTTGCCTTCGAATCGGCTTTTTTGGCATGACTTCCGTGCCTTGGAATGAGCTCGATGAACCTATTGAAGACGAGCCAATTCCTGATTTTATTGCTAATTTCAAAATGAATTGGCAATGGCAAGAAGTGGCTGAGCAAATTGTTAATCAGTACCGCCAAGATGTTGATTACATGGTAATGGTGAGTCATTTAGGTGAAGGCACTGACACTCGTATTGCGCAAAATGTTACGGGGATTGATTTAGTACTGGGTGGCCACACCCATGGTGGTGAAAGCTATCAAACTTTAGATAATGGCAGCATTGTTATTCAGCCAAACTTTTTTGCACAAGGCCTAACTGATCTCACGTTAACCTTTAACCTTGAAGACAATACACTCGCTGATGTTGATTACAATACCGTACCAACAACCAGCATTACCAGTTTAGATGAGCGCACAAAAGCCGCCATCGATGAAATCATGGGCCGCTACGCCCCTGATGCAAACACTGAAATTGCCGTTTCAGAAAATTACCCAAGTGCAGAAGAGCTCATTAGTATTACAGCCAAAGCCACTATGCAGCAATTCCCTGCTATTGATGCCGCACTGCTAGATGCAAGCCAAGTACAAGATCGCTGGCTTCCAGGCACCTTAACTCAAGAAGACTTTCATGCGGCGTATAAGGTTGAGCGCCAGCCATCGAATACCCCAGGCTTTAACTCTATTTATCAAGTCTCTGTTACTGGCAGCCAATTAAAAACCATGCTCGCAAGCCAGCCTGAATGGGTTGCTTTAGTGCCTGATAACATCAGTGATGCAACCACATACCAAGTTGCTCTATTTAAAGGCCCTGCACTTAATAGCGAGTTGTTCTTCCCTGCTCTGCCAAACTTAGACGCGCAATTAGTCGCTGAAAGTTGGTGGCTACTTGATAACTACGCACGAGCACGCACTAGCCAATGTTTATACATCGACACTAATAACACACTTAACGCCTGTAAAACTGACGATGCAGTCACTGTATGGAATTTTAATAATCCTGAGCAAGGTTTTAGCAGTGACTTTGGCCCTGCAACACTCAGCTTTTTCGACCCTGAAGAAGAAAACTGGGGACCAGAGAATAGCCAATTTGCGACCACAAGTGAGCTTGCAGTTGCTGATTTACCAAATGGTGCCTCAGGTGTATTGGCGTTTTCTCGCCATAGCCCAACACAAGGCTTAACCTTAACGGCCAATAGCCCTGCAAATGGTGACTACCAAACTGACGGATTTATTTCAGATTACACGCTGGTGATGGACGTGCTTTGGCCAGAGCAAAGCACCAATGAATGGCGTGCATTACTACAAACAGATCTCACTAATAGCAATGATGCAGACCTTTACGTCAGCCGAGATAATGCCATCGGTATCGCCACTCGTGACAGTGGTTACTTTGGCGAGCTTTTGGCAAACAGCTGGCACCGTATTGCTTTTGTGTTTTATGCTGCTCCAAACAATGGTGTACTAAAAATTTACCTTGATGGCGAGCTAATTGGTATTAAAGATGAAGGCGAAATCAATGAACGCTGGGCAATCAACAGTGCAACGCTACTTTTAACCGATAATGATTACGAAACTAAACCTGGGTATTTAAATGCACTCCTCTTTGCAGGTCGCGCTATGACAGACGCAGAAATTGCAAACATGGGTAGTGCACAACAGCAACTCAACTTCACGCAGTCTACTCGCACCTTAAACCAAGTCATTGAGCGACATTACCAAGCTGCACCTCAAATTATGAATAACCCTTGGTTACAACAACGCAGCAAGTTTTTTAACAAAGCACGCCAAACTGTAAACTAATCGATACATTAAACTTAATAAAAAAGGCCGTCTTAGGCCTTTTTTTAAGCCTAGAAAACCTATTAATTTTCCTTTAAATACATATAGATAAATTAAAATCACGGTACCAAACACTTGCCTTAATGATGACACATTCACAGCCTCAGATAGTGCAATAGCTGAAATTAAAATCATTGTCCCATTTAATTTACAAAGGAGGCGTTAGCTAAATAACACCGAGATCTTCCCCTTATCGGTTTTCTGGTTAATCATCCGCTCATTACAGAACAATAATTCTTTTTTAGCGCAGTGCTTATAATTGCGGGAGTAATGACAATGAGCGAAGTAAATAATCCGTTAGGCCTAATGGGCATTGAATTCACTGAATATGCAACACCGGATGCAGATTACATGGACAAAGTGTTTACTGATTTTGGCTTTTCTAAGCTAAAAAAATTCAAGGGTAAAGACATTGTTTACTACAACCAACATGACATTCATTTCTTACTAAATAATGAGCGTGAAGGTTTTTCTGCTGAATTTGCTAAAAGCCACGGCCCAGCAATCTGTTCTATGGGTTGGCGTGTAGAGAATGCACAAAAAGCTTTCGAGGTTGCTGTTGAACGTGGTGCAAAACCAGCAACAGACTCAACACATAAAAATTTACCATACCCTGCTATTTACGGTATCGGCGACAGCTTAATCTACTTCATCGAACAATTTGGCGATAAAGGCTCTATCTATGAGTCAGATTTCGAAGACTTAAGCGAGCAAAACATTGTTGAAGACAAAGGCTTCATCCGTATCGACCATTTAACCAATAACGTATATAAAGGCACGATGGAAACATGGGCTAACTTCTATAAAGACGTATTTGGCTTTACTGAAGTTCGTTACTTCGACATTAAAGGTCAAAAAACAGCGTTATTATCTTACGCACTTAAATCTCCGTGCGGCACTTTCTCGATTCCAATCAATGAAGGTAAAGATAACAACAACAACCAAATCGATGAGTACTTAAATGAATACAATGGTCCGGGTGTGCAGCATTTAGCATTCCTAACTAACGACCTAGTAAGCTCACTTGATAAGCTTGACCAATCAACAATTGCCACGCTTGATATCATTCCTGAATACTACGACACCATTTTTGACCGTGTGCCTTGGGTAAAAGAAGACAAAGAGAAGATCCGTAAGCATCAAATCCTTGTAGATAGCCAAAGCGAAAACTGTTACTTACTGCAAATCTTCTCGAAGAACCTTTTTGGTCCTATCTTCATCGAGATGATCCAACGTGTAGATGACGGCGGTTTCGGTGAAGGTAACTTCCAAGCCCTTTTCGAATCAATCGAACGTGATCAAGAGCGTCGTGGTGTAATCTAAATCATCATCATGAATAAAAAGCAGCGTTATTCACACGCTGCTTTTTGTCGTTTTAAATTCTGTTTTAAACTAACTGTTTAAATTGCGTTGATTGCCTCCATATAGATAACTAATAAATCAGCGCGAACCAATAAGGAAAGAGTATGAGCCTAATTAACGAAACCCACGATATTAATCTAAAAAGCTGGGTTGCATCTGCTAACGAAGCGAACTGTGACTTCCCAATTCAAAACCTTCCTTTTGCAGAAGTACGTCGTAAAAATTCAGACGAAGCGTTCCGTGGCGCTGTAGCAATTGGTGACCAAGTTATCGATTTAGCAAAAGTAAACGAACTTGGTTTATTCTCTGGTGATGCACAGGTTGCCGTTAAAGCAGCAAGCCAAGCTACATTAAATGAATTCATGGGTCTTGGTCAGCAGTATTGGTCTGCACTTCGTCTTGCCCTATCAAAAGCGCTCCGTGAAGGTGCCAGTGAGCAAGCACAATTAAGCGAAGCGCTTATCGCTCAAGCAGACATCGAATTTGCGCTGCCGTGTCGCATTGGTGATTACACTGACTTTTATACTTCTATTTACCACGCAACAGCGGTAGGTAGTTTATTCCGTCCTGATAACCCACTTCTACCTAACTACAAATGGGTACCAATTGGTTATCACGGTCGTTCATCATCAATTGACGTATCTGGTCAAACGTTCCACCGCCCTAACGGTCAAACCAAAGCGCCAGATGCAGAAGTACCATCATTCGGCCCTTGTAAACGCCTAGACTACGAACTTGAGTTAGGTATTTACCTTGGTAAAGGTAATGAATTAGGCGATGCAATTGCCATTGAAAATGCTGAAAACCACGTATTTGGTTTCTGTGTATTTAATGACTGGTCTGCACGTGATTTACAAGCGTGGGAATACCAACCGCTTGGCCCATTCCTTGCGAAAAACTTCGCATCGACTGTATCACCTTGGATTGTTACGACAGAAGCACTTGCGCCATTTAGAACAAACTGGACACGTGACGAAAACGATCCACAACCAATGGACTACTTAGAGTCAGCACATAACCGTGAGTTTGGTGCATTCGATATCAAAATGGATGTGCAACTAGAAACTGAAAAGATGCGTGCAGCTGGCGAAGCGCCAACACAGGTATCTAAATCTAGCTTTAAACATTCATACTGGACAGTGGCGCAAATGGTCACTCACCACACAGTAAATGGCTGTAACTTCCAACCAGGTGACATGTTAGGTTCGGGTACACAATCGGGCCCTGAACATGAAGAAGCTGGTTCATTACTAGAGCTATCGCGCGGCGGCAAAGAAAAAATCACTCTTGCTAATGGCGAGCAACGTGCTTTCTTAGAAGACGGCGATAACGTAATTATGCGTGGCTGGTGCGAGAAAGAAGGCTTTGCACGCATCGGTTTTGGTTCTGTTGAAGGAACGGTACTTCCTGCAAAATAACGATATAGCAGCATACTTAAGGGCCATTTGTGCCCTTTTTTGCTGCTTTTTTTCTTGAGTTACAATTTTTTTCTGGCTTTTTTAGTTCAGATTGTTATCTTAGCTCGGTATTTATCCAATTTTTGCACGCCATGTTTGTTAATATTAAGTCCTTTTATCGTACGTTTTTTCCAGCTAGACAGCTGCTGATCCGTCAAAATGGCGAAGTAAAACACCTAGTATTAGCGCCTTGGGTTCAACTAACTGCATTACTTGCTTTATTAACAGCTGTGACTTGGTTAAGTGTTTCTACTCTGCAAATTATCTCCCAAGCCGATAAAATTACAGATATAAAGCAAAGCCAGCTTAGCGAACAGCAAGCATGGCAAAAACAGCATCAACAACAACAAAACGAATACACTAAGCAGCTTGAACAGCTAGCGGTACTTGAGCAAAAACAAGCTTTACTGCAAAGTATGCTTGAATCTTTGCCTGAATCGATGAGCACAGATACGACAACTGATGACTCAGCATCTCCTATATTGCCAACCGAGCAGCATACTGAAGAATTTCATGCACCATTGGAAGATGAGCCAAATCAGGCCAATAGCTTTAACGCTGTTACAGAGCGCTTTGCACGTCTTGATGCTAACTACAACCGCAGCTTTACCTTACTCGATGAACAGATAACACAACGCCATGCGGCGATTATTGCCATGTTAGAAGGAGCTGGTTTAAACGAAACGTTTGCCTCAGAAGCGTTACATGAGCAAGCAGATACAGCACAAGGTGGACCACTCGATTTATTTGATGAATCAAAAATTCCCGCTGAATTTTTAGCCGTTGCAGATAAACTCCTCACTCTAAATAACTTAGAGAACCTGTTAAGTGAGTTACCACAAACGCTTCCAGCAGCTGATTACTATATTTCAAGTAGTTTCGGGCTTCGTAAAGATCCGATGAACGGTCGTCGTGCATTCCATAAAGGTGTCGACTTAGCAGGCTGGCATAAAACAGAGATTTTCGCCCCTGCAGATGGTACTGTACTTCGTGCTGGCCGCAATGGTGGTTACGGTAACTTTATTGAATTACAACATAAAAATGGTTTCGTAACCCGCTTTGGCCATTTAAATAAAATTAAAGTAAAAAAGGGCCAAGCCGTTACTAAAGATGATGTGATTGGTTTGATGGGAAGTACTGGTCGTAGCACAAGTACGCATCTACATTACGAAGTTCTAGTTAATGGCAAACATGTCAACCCTGTAAAAATAACAAAGGCGCTTACTCGTGTTCGGTAAAAAAAAACAAACAACAACTAGCTCAACAAACTCATCATTAAAAAGAACAAACCTTACCCCTTCAATTATCGCAGAAGACATGCGTCTAACTGGCTCTATCACCAGCCAAGGTGAAGTACAACTTGATGGTCGCATTGATGGTGATCTGCGTGTTAAGCATCTTGTAATAGGCAGCTCAGGTATGGTTGAGGGTGTTGTTGAAGCTGATAGTGTCGTTGTTAAAGGCAAAATTATCGGCTCATTAATCGCAAATAAAGTCGTTATAGAAAGTACTGCTGAGGTTCATGGTGATGTGTTTCACGACACATTGAGCATCGAAGCAGGTGCTATTATTGAAGGTAGCCTTAAGCACCGTCACGAAGAAGATAACATTGCGCCTATCAAGCCAGAAAGCGAAGAGGACTCTCCCTCTTCAATCCTTGCTGATGATGACAATGATCTCTCATTTGTAAATAAACAAGCCGCCGATAAATCCTAACTCTTCTTAGCTGTTACATACATAGTGATATCCGCGGTGAATACTAATTCATCGTGGTTATTGTAGACCTTCACCGGTACAATCAAATCTTGCTTTTCTAGCCATTCTCGTGGCACTTCTATCTTTGCGACAGCACGCATATCGGTGTCAATTTTTGCTAAATAGTTAACCGTCATCCCTTTTGGTATCCAGCGATGCGTTTTTGCAGGCACGGTTGCATCAACCATTAAGCCAGCGCATAGCTCTGCCACATTGCACTGTGCGATTGCATGGATAGTTCCTATATGATTATGGATTGCTCGGCGATTTTTGACGGTTGCACCGCAATACCCTGCTGTTAAATCTGTAATTAATGGCTTTATTGAGCCAAAATAAGGAGCTTTAAAACACACAGCCTTACTAAACAGCCAGTTACCTTTTGGCAATGACTGACATCTAGACCAAATTTTTAATAATGATGATTGTGAACTCACGACGTTTATCCATTATTTTTATGATATAAGTGAAAAAATTAACACATCAGACCAGATAGCGAAATGGAAATTTTATGTTAGCAAATCTCCTTCTCCTTAATGACTACGTATGTACCTCAGATAAATAGATATCAACGCTTTTCTTTTCTTTAACGGGCACATAAAATATTACTTTAAAGGAGAGCTAATGCAGTCACAGCACAGAAATCTGAGTTTATTATTCATCCTTGGCCTATTGGTCGTTTTTTGCCCTCTAGGTATTGATATTTATCTTCCAGCATTCCCTACCATTGCTGAACAACTCAATGCATCAGAAAAGCAGCTTCAGCAAACAGTGGCTATTTTTATGCTAACAGTGGGTCTTGGTCAGCTAATTGCGGGGCCACTTGCCGATAAGTTTGGCCGTAAACCTGTGGCCATTACCGGTGTTACAATTTATGGTCTAGCTGCATTTGGGGCCTATTTGGCTCCAGACTTTACCACGTTAATGATCGCAAGAGCATTACAAGGCTTAGGAGCATGCGCAACTTTTGTCGTCGCTTTTGCAATAGTCAGAGATAAATTTGGTAGCGAACGTAGCGGTCAGATCATTACTTACTTAAATGGTATAGTGTGCTTTATTCCTGCCCTTGCCCCTATTCTAGGCGCATGGTTAACCGTGCAATTTGGTTGGCGAATGAACTTTTTATTTATGGCTGGATTTGCGCTTGTCAGCTTGTGTATCGTTTTATTTCTCTTCAAAGAAACACGCCCATCAGATAGCGTTTACAGTGGTCATATTCTCGACCTAAGACGCTTTATACCAATTATTTCTACGCCGCTATTTTTATTTCATAGCTTAATTTGTTTAGTCACTATGTCGGCTATTTTAGTTTTTGTGACCCTCGCACCAGGTTGGCTAATCACTGAACTTGATGGTAGTGTAGCTGACTTCACATTTTGGTTTACCTGTAATGCCGCTCTGAGCATTCTTGCCAGCTTTATTATGCCCATCTATATAAAAAGACAGCCCAAACGTGCTTTAAAAGCTGGACTTATATTATTAGTGTTATCTGGGTGTATTATGCTTGCTCTTAGCCAACAACGCTCAGCCTTAGCTTTAATGTTTCCTATGTTTATTGCCGCCTTTGGCTATGCGCTAACACTCGGCTCATCTGCTGGGCGAGCGCTAAGTTTATTCCCAAAACAAGCTGGAACAGCGTCGGCATTAGTGGGACTTATGCAAATGAGTGGCGCAAGCTTTTTGGTATTTTTAACCCAATTACTGGATCTAGCAACGCCAGTATTGATTGGCGTGCATTTTTTAATGCTCATCCCATTTGCCTACTTACTATTTAAATACAAACAATTATCATAACAATATGGGTAAATAAGAATTATTATACTCTATTTACCCATTTAGACTTCCCGTTATAACTAAATGCTATTAAAGAACTGTTTCTAGAACATTTTATTCCATTTTTCAGTACAATTAAACTTGTACCTACGAGTTTATTAAATTACTGTTTACTCAAGTTAACAAAAAGCTAACCTTAATACACGTTTGGGATACAAAATATGAAAAAGAATAAACTAGCTTTAGCGTTAATCATCAGCGGATTGTGTGCAGCAGGAACAGCCAACGCAGCAGACGATCGTTACATCATCCAAGTAGACAATAACAAAAAAGGTGTTGTGAAAGCACTCGCAAAAAAACTGGGCGGTGATATCAAAGTCGATGGTAATGGTTTTATTGCAGCACAATTCTCCGGTCACGACCTAGCAAGTATAAAAGGCTTGCTTAATAACCCTCACATTAAACTAATTGAAGAAGATCAAAAACGTATACCTATGGCAGTATACAATGACGATGCTGGTAACCCTATGCAGCAGCAGTTAACACCCTACGCAGTTTATCAATCGCAGGCTGATCAGGTGACGTTTGATGCGAATGCGGGTATGAAAGTGTGTGTAATTGACTCAGGCCTAGATGCAACAAACCCAGACTTCATTTGGGGTAATATCACAGGTGATAACGACAGTGGTACTGGCAACTGGTACGATAATGGCGGCCCGCATGGTACTCACGTAGCGGGTACTATTGGTGCAGCAGATAACAACATTGGTGTTGTAGGTATGGCACCAGGTGTAGCAATGCATATCATCAAAGTATTCAATGCTGAAGGTTGGGGCTACTCATCAGATTTAGCGCACGCGGCGGATTTATGCTCTCAAGCAGGTGCAAATATCATCAGCATGAGCTTAGGTGGCGGTGGTTCAAATAGCACCGAATCTAACGCGTTTGCTAATTTCACAAATGCTGGCGGCTTAGTTGTTGCAGCTGCTGGTAACGATGGCAATAGTGTCCGTTCATACCCTGCTGGCTACCCTTCAGTAATGATGGTTGGTGCCAATGATGCAAACAATCAAATTGCCGACTTTTCACAGTTCCCTAGCTGCACTTCAGGTCGCGGTAAACGCGCAACAACAGACGAAACTATCTGTGTAGAAGTAACAGCAGGTGGTGTTGATACACTTTCTACTTACCCTGCAGGTATGGCTACATCAGCTAGCTTAGCAGCTGATGGCGCAGGCTTTGCTACTTCATCAATGGAAAACTCAGGGAATGCATCAGGCACCGCTTATTACATGGGTACTGCTGAAAGTATTGATACTGGCGCAGCGGGCAAAATTTGTATGATTGACCGCGGTAATATCTCGTTCTATGACAAGGTAAATAACTGCGAGAACTCAGGTGGTATCGGTGCTGTTATCATCAATAACGAAGCGGGTATGTTATACGCTACATTAGGCGATACAAATGATACAACGATTCCAGCTGTAGGTGCTGCACTTGAAGACCGTTCAGCGCTTCTTTCAAGTACCACAATTGATATTGCAATTGGTACCAGTGATTATGGTTTCATGAGCGGTACATCAATGGCAACACCTGCTGTTTCAGGTATTGCAGCACTAGTTTGGTCTAATCACACTGAGTGTACGGGTACAGAAATCCGTGATGCCCTCAAAGCAACAGCAGAAGATCAAGGTGCTGCAGGTCACGACGTGTACTTTGGACACGGTATCGTTAAAGCGGCTGCAGCAGATGCATATCTCACAGCAAATGGTTGTGCAGGCGGCAATGATGGTGGCGGCACAACACCTGGCAGCGATGCTATCAACCTTTCAACATCAGGTTATAAATCAAAAGGCACGGCCTATGTTGATTTAAGCTGGAATGGTGCAGCAACAAGTACTGTTGATATCTATCGTAATGGCAGCAAACTGGGCTCTATGGCAAACACCAATAGCTACACAGATACCATTACAACTAAAGGCGGTGGCTCTTACACTTACCAAGTATGTGAAGCGCAAAGTACAACTATTTGTTCAAATAACAGCACTGCTAATTTCTAATCTCCTACCCTACGAGATAAGCGGGCCATGATGCCCGCTTTTTCTTTTTCTGTAAGCTTGTTAGAATCAGCTATCCATCTTTTTTATCTTATGCCAATGATTAATCCCGAATTTTTGTTCTCGTTTCTCGGCGCCAGTTTTTTGATTGCCGTAGCTCCTGGGCCTTCTAACGCATTTTTAATGGCACAAACCTTTGCCAATGGCAGAGCTGCGGGCCTGCAAAGCGCATTCGGATTTGCACTTGGCGGCGTTGTGCACACCTTTTTTGCCGTCATTGGGTTAACAGCCATATTAAAGGCATCTGCAGTCGCTTATACCACGGTACAATACTTAGGTGCTGCATACCTTTGCTATTTAGGGTTAATGACCTTAAAAAGTACTTTTAACCAGCCAGAACCACACTGCGACGAAAAACCTCATGTCAGCACCAGTAAAAAGCAAAATGTGATGTTTCAAGCCATGATGACCGAAGTACTCAACCCTAAAGTGGCTTTGTTTTTCATTGCCTTTATTCCACAGTTCGTCGATCCGAGCTTATCATCAACGACATTTCAACTCGCATTTTTTGGCCTACTCTACCCACTTTTTGCTTTTCCAATCGACTGCACGTATATTTATTTCGGCGATAAAATTGCCAGTTACTTTCGTGAGCACCCACAAACCCAAATTTGGATTGATAGAATCACGGGGCTGGTCTTTATAGCCTTAGCAATTAACCTACTAATTTAAGAGCACTTATGGAACAAAAACAACAAGCCCTACCTGCCAAGAAAAATATCGCCCTTGTTGCCCACGATGGCAAAAAAGCGGCACTGCAAGCGTGGTGTGAAAAGCATCAAGGTATTTTAAGCAAGCACACACTTTATGGCACAGGTACAACAGGCCATTTAATCGAGCGCACAACAGGGCTTGAAGTCATTAAATTATTAAGTGGTCCAATGGGTGGCGATCAGCAGTTAGGTGCTAAAATTGCTGAGCATGAAGTGCATATGTTGGTCTTTTTCTGGGATCCACTCGCATCACAGCCGCATGATCCAGATGTAAAAGCACTCCTACGTTTAGCCGCCGTGTGGAATATTCCTGTAGCCTGTAATGAGGTCAGTGCCGATATGCTTTTAAGCTCACCCATGATGGAGAGCGAGCTTAATCGAACGCTACCTGATTACGAGAAATACTTAGCAACACGCCAAGTTACGTTGTAGTCTTTATAAATGAGCACATTTAGCGATAAAGCTTATGTGCCCATTTAGTTAAGCCAGCAGTTACACTGCCAAAGTGGTCCCCATTGAGCATCTCAATTCCACCTAAATGAGCTTTTAACGCCGCTTTAATTAATGGCGACTGAGCACTGCCTCCGGTTAAATAAATAACGTCAGGTGTTGTACCGGCATCCGCTATGGCTTGTTTAGCTAGCCTTACTATCTGGCTTATAGAGTCATCTACCGCTAAAGATAGATCATTTAACGTCAAGCACTGACTTAACTCTGGGTCTAAAAACCCTAAATCAGCGGTAAATTCGTTACTTGACGATAGTGCAATTTTTGCCGCTTCCCCCTGCTGTACTAATTGGTGACCTTGCTTATTCTGTTGTAAATGAATTAAGCGCTTAAATAACTCAGGCTGTTGCACTTCACGTAGTTGTGTAACAAGCTCTCGATGATGTGCATCACTGTAAAACAAGCTCTGTAGATTAACATCATTGATTTTACAGGCTTGCCAAAACGGTTGATTAGGCAGCACAAGACCCGATTTAAACTCAGTGCCTAAACCAAGCAACGGCATTAGACCATGAAAGCTCAGCGCGATATCTAAGTCATTACCGCCAACACGCTTGCCGCTGTGGGCTAAAAAGTCATTGTCACGGCACTGATTTGCACGGAAGCTCGGCCCCATTTGTACAAATGAACAATCGCTGGTCCCCCCGCCAATATCTACAACCAATACTTTTTGGTCTTCCTGCAATGAAGTTTCATAATCAATCCCTGCCGCTAGCGGCTCATATAAAAACGACACCTCTTTGAATCCTGCACGCTTTGCTGCTCGCTCCAAAATGCCTAGTGCTTGTTGATTAGATTCTTCACCACCGACTGATTGAAAGTTTACCGGTCGTCCAATGACTGTTTCTGTTAGTGACTCTTGCAGTGATTGCTCGGCGCGCTGTTTAATTTTTAAAATCATCGCCGTTGCAATGTCTTCAAAAAAGTTAATTTGTCCTTGTTTCAAGCCCACAGCACCAAAGAATGATTTAGGTGACTTTACAAAGTAACCTTCTTCAGGAAATTGCACATACTCGCTAATTGCTTCACGACCTATAAATAAGGTCTCATCGCCTGCTTGAATATCTAAGTCGGATTTAACGCGAGGTAAAGTATTAAGGAGCGCTTGACGCTGAGTTTTAAAGTCGTGCTCAAATTGACTACCAGCTAAATGCTTTGCCACAAAATCAACAACCAACGCGCTGTGATGAGTATAAAGTGTTGAAGGTAAATAGTGTTTGCCTTGCTCAAGTGGCACTAAAGAGACTTGTTGCTCATTATTCATTACACCGATTGCGCAATTAGAGCTACCATAATCAAAGCCTGCAAACATCGTATTACCTATACATCAATAAAAAGGCCGCGAAATTTACCATAATTACAGCTGTTTTTGAATGTCTAAAGTTTATAAGGCATTTCGCTCACGTAAAAAGCTGGCGAAACGTGGTAGCCCATGTTTGGTAAAACCATGGTATTTGTAGGTAACGGTACTGCCTATTGCCGGAGGAAATTGCCGCTGATGGTCTGAAAACCCCGAGCCGATTTTAAACTCTACTCCTTCAGCGCTACGCACCTTAAGTGCACCTAACATATTCTTATACTTACCTTTTCCCGGCAAATGCGCAATAACAATCGCCTCGGCATCAAGATAGGGTTTAAGCTTTAATAAAGCGTCACTGCGCCCAGAGCGATGCACCGCAGACGCTAAATGTAGCATGACTCCTTCAGCACCATTTGCTATTAAATCATCCATGTACAAACTAAGTTGATGATTACTTTCGAAGCGTTTTTGTTCTACTGCTACTATGTGTTTAGCGTTTAACTGCGCTACCAATCCTAGATAATTTTTATAACGCTCGCTAAAAGGGATGCTAGAGTCTGGCATATCAAAAACCATATAACTTACATTCTGCCAGTCGTTATCAACGGGAAGCTGTGTTCGAATAATGCCGCTCAGGTTAGCGAAGTCTTGACGTTTGCTCCAAAGTTCGCCGTCTAGCCAAGTCTTAGGTAAAGGAGCAGTAAACCAAGCAGGCGCATTAATCGTATTTCCTGCTCGGGTTAGAAACTGAGTGCCAGTCCAGATTGCACGTACACCATCGTACTTTTCACTCACGAGGTAATCACTGACAATAACACTATCAGCGTCATATACTTTAGCGAGTTGAACTTGTGGTGTTGCCACAGCGATTGCTGTAAATAGGCTACAGCACAATAAAGTAACGAGTCTGCGAAATAGAAAGATCATAAATGCATCCCTGCAAAAAATCATTTTCTAAACTATAGCTTACTTTGTACCCATTTTAGAAGTTCTTTTAGATTCTCGAACTTTCCTGCCGCTTTACTAAAGTCATGCTCTAATGTGAAGTGGTTTGGTACAGCAAACACAGGCACGTTTGCGCTACTTGCAGCGCTTACACCAGTGAATGTATCTTCAACTGCAATTGCTTCATCTGCCTTAATCTGTAAAGTATCAAGAGCGAGTTGATATGGATCGCCTGCAGGCTTGGGGTTTATCACATCATCTTTCGTGACCACACAATCAAACCAATCAAAAATGCCATAGCCTTTTAAAATAGGATACGCTTCATCTTTAGCACTACCCGTTACTAACGCCATTTTTAAACCGCTCGCTTTAATTTCTTCTAAGACTTCTTTTGCGTAAGGCATAAACGCTGGCAAATTCGAGCTCACGAAGCGACCAAATGCAGCATACTTATCATTTGTTAATTGTTCAGGGCTAATCGTAAGCTGATATTTTTCAACCACTTCTTTTGCGGCTTCAAGAGTCGGTCTGCCTGAAAAGCGTTGGCAAAATGTAGCCTCATCATATTGCACGCCAAAAGGCGCGAGTAAATCATTCCAAATATTAAAATGCACACTTTCAGAATCAACCAGCGTGCCATCCATATCAAATAATACTGCTTTTAAAGTCATCCTCATTCCTTCAAAGTTAAAGTAAAAAGGTGCCATTGGCACCTTTAATTAATTCAGCGTGATTATTCAGTTAAGCCCGCAGGTGGCTCAGCAAAGGCGTCTTCGCCTGTTTCTACGTCGACTAACTCGTAGCCACGTTGCTTTCTAACCACTTTTAAAACTGGCTTAGAAAACGCCGTTTTTAAACGATCAGCGTCAGCTTCTAGCTCTTCAACTGTATTGCCAAAAGGCGCTGCTCCAGTTTCTGACCAGTTAGTCACTTTACCATTTAAGTTATATTCAACTTCATGAATTTGATATTGTGCCGCTTCATCTTTTGTTGCTTCACAAAAAATCACACGGTAGTTCCAAAATCCAGCCATAGGTATTCTCTTTCTCTTAAATTAATCCTGCCACTTTAGCAGTTACCAACGCGATTATAAACGAAAAAACCCGCTATACAGCGGGTTTTAATAGGACTTATTATTTCAGCTTAGAAGAAGCTTACTTTGAACTCAGCACCGATGTAACGCTCTTCGTTCACCATTGCTGTGTTGTTATTGAAGTCGATAGCACCAATTGATTGTTGCTCGTCAAACATGTTGCGAACGAATGCTGATACTTCATATTCGTTGTCGCCTTCAGCCCAAGCATAACCTGCACGTAAACCAACTTCTGTTAATGGCTTGCCTTCAAACTCAACTGACTCGTATAAGAAGTAGTTGATTTCGCTACGGTAAGACACGTCAGCGTAAGTGAAGAATTCACCGTCAGCAACTTCACGGCTATAACGTAATGTGACGTTAGATATCCACTCAGGTGCGTGTGGTAGGCTGTTACCATCTAAGATAGCACGGTCTTCAGGACCAAATGCACCAGGTACTTGGAATGTTGGATCTGTCACAGTACATTGTGCACAAACAGCAACGGCTAAATCTTTATCTTTAAGCTCAGTGTTGTTGTAGCTTAAGTTAAACGTCGCATTTAGGTTATCAGTTAATACCCACTCAGTGTCTAACTCAAAACCATAACCAGTTGTCTTATCAGCGTTAACTAGACGGTTAAAGTTTGCACCACCACCTACTGCTGTTAATTGTTGGTCATCCATTGTGTAGTAGAACACAGTCGCATTTACACGACCACGGCCATCAAGTACGTCTGATTTAATACCTGTTTCGAAAGATGTTACAGTTTCAGACTCTGCAACAGTTACTTCATCACCGAATAAGATACGACCTTGAATACTTGGAGCACGGAAGCTATTAGCAACACGCGCGTACCAGTTTACGTCGTCGTTGATCTTGTAGTTAGCAGATAAATCCCAGCTAACGTGATCGTCACTTGGGTTTTCTGTTAAGAATAACGCACCGCCACCAGCAGGGCTTAAAGTACGGTTTGCTGAGAATTCTTTTTCGTCATCAGAGTAACGAAGACCCGCTGTTACTTTTAAGTCATCAGTGATTGTGTAATCTAATGAACCGAATACCGCCCATGCTTTGGTATCTTGCTGCTGGATAACATAACCGTTTAACTCACCAGGTGTTGCACCATATGTGTCGTAGCTGAAGTTTTCGATTGTTAGCGCTTCGTCAAAGTAGAACACACCTACTTGGAAGTTTACGTCGCCAGCATAGTTGCTTGATAAACGAAGTTCTTGCGTGTATTGGTCTTGATCTGGAATACCGTCAGCACTTTCAGAAGTGAACGGAATAAAACCTGGGCCCATAGGTGCTGTTGGGTCGTCTGCATTAAAGAAACCGTAACCACCGTCGATGTCAGCGCGTGAATAGATTTCAGCACTTTCCCATGCAGAGATTGACGTCAGTGTTAAATCGTTGATGTCCCACTCAAGCTTTAAGCTTGCGCCTTGTGATTCAACTTGCTGTGTAGCACGAGAAGCTGCATCGTGGAAAACCACATCGTGTTCAAAGCCGTCTACTAAATCGTTTGTACCTGCTTTGATTGCGTTACCACGGAATGCAATTGGCTTACCGTCCATATCACGCGTGTGGTAGTTGAATAAACCTGTGAAATCATCACCTTCATATAAGAATTGAACACGAGCCGCTTTCTCAGTGTAACCACCTAATACGTCGTCTTGCTCAAACCCTGGTGCGCGATTATCAATATAATCGTCTTTTTCTTGCCAAAGTACAGAAACACGTGTTGATAAACGGTCTGTTAGGCCACCGCCAACAGCACCTTCGAAATCAACTGCGCCACGGCTACCGTAAGATACTGAACCATAGCCTTCAAATTCTTGTGATGGTTTAACTGTATCAAATTTAACAAGGCCAGCCGGCGTGTTACGACCGAATAATGTACCCTGTGGGCCACGTAAAACTTCTACGCGTGCAACGTCAAATACAGGGAAACCTTTTAAGATTGCGTTTTCTTGAACGACTTCATCAACCACTAAAGAAACAGGTTGAGAAGCATTCAAATCAAAGTCTGTGTTACCTAGACCACGAACATAAAAGCGTGGGAATGAACGACCAAACGAAGATTCGATTGATAAACTTGGGATTTTCGCATTCATAAAGCGAATATCCATACCAGCTGAGCTGTAAGCATCTAAGTTATCACCTTGCAGCGCAGATACTGCAACAGGTACTTCCTGAGCATTTTCTACACGCTTACGAGCAGTGATTTGGATAACTTCTAGTTGGTTGTTTTTTGCTGCTGGTGCTTCGTCTGCAGCAAGAGTTGAAAATGAAGTACCTGCTACGGCAGAGAACAACGTTGCATTGATTAGGGTTGCTAACGTAGATCTTTTCATTGCTTTCATGTCGGGTTTTAACCTTTTTTATGCACTCTTATTCAACGGTGATGATGTTGCGTCAAATCATTTGACGGGCTCGGCCAATTTTTCGCGCCTTATAATAAGCTGCGCGGACCTCTAAATCGAGAGTGCAAAACGAGGTAAAGAGGCTGAACGAACGCTGACGATTATAACACTTTATGACACTTTTACTGCATTAAAAATTATAAATATACAATTTTTTTACAACAATTAGCGGCAA
>VAOY01023242.1_pt1 | contig 45965 bp, 40 predicted proteins | sample 3393881 | NCBI WGS metagenome assembly VAOY01 (sample SAMN08290430, study PRJNA428436) | hydrothermal vent metagenome | isolation source: Deep-sea hydrothermal vent chimney | place: Indian Ocean: Southwest Indian Ridge
CCCAAACAATTCAAGAGTTGAGGTCATTAGCAGAATAGAGTAAGCGCAGCTAACAAGGCCGTTAAACAAAGGACACAAAACAGCAGGCTGTGCTCCTTCGTCGCAAATTTTAGTCTGCTATTTTGTGCCGCTTAGCTTAGCGTTACTGAATTTCAGTCCTAAATCGAAAATGTCCATCAACGGGTTTTAAATATAACTCAGCTTTTGCCCTTTAACGATTTAGAGCTAATAGGTTAAGGTCGCTTATGAGCCATCTAGGAGCACAACAAACCCATCAATAAATCTGGTATTCACCTTTAGGTTTATTGCTGTACATGAACGACTCGAGTTCCGACTTAAGTACTTCGACGATATCGGTTGTAAACGGTGTTCTTATTTCGCCAGAGTCTAAATACCTCAGTAAATCAACTTCATGTTTAATAGCTGACTGAATTGAGTAAGTAATAGGGTAGGTGACTTTAAACTGCTGATGTGAGATGACGTTATCTGGGTTTTCTATATCAACGTAGAAGGTTAGCTGTTCATTTTCTTCACAAATATCACTGCAAGTACCATGGTCTCGAATGTAATCCATGACTATATTTTTAATGAAAATATCGAACTCATTCATATTAATCCCTCAATATTTGCCCATCCATTGGGTACAACTAAAATCTAGCAAAGAATAATAAATCTAGCCAACGCTATTTTGCAGATTTTTGGTTAACCCTCTCTGAATAAGGGTTAATAAAACAGTAGAAGGAGTAATTAATTCAGCTCTTTACAGTAGTTTTTCATGAGGGTTTAGATAGAACATCTTCTTCCATCCTTGGGTTTCATTTGTCATTAACCAAGGAAGTGGTAGCAGAGATAAAATTGAATAGTGAACGTGTGACGGTTTACCAATTGCGTTACCAGAATTACCTAATGTGCCGATGGTATCACCTATTTTAACAAGGCTCCCACTCGCGACTGAAAGGCTATCTAGGTGAGAAAAGTAATGAATACGCCACTTTGGTCCTAAAATAGCAATTGCCTTACCACCCTTGTTGAAATGACCCGAAAAAACAACAATACCAGAGCTTGCAGCAGAAACGGTGGTTCCCTTCTTGCCAAATATATCAATACCTTTATGTACAACAGAAGAGCCCCAAGGCTCGAACCAAAAAGTTTCATGGTTCCAATCATTCGGTGTCGCTCCTTCAACAGGAATAATGGTTTTTTCTGGTATCAACATACCAATTAAGATTATCAAGCCTAAAGTAAGGAAACTATATTTTATGTATTTCATTGTCTTATCCATGACATATTTTTAATTAAAGCTGACCCATTAAACTCATTAATAGTCTAAAAAACAATACAAAACAACGCCACCTGTTGTTTGGAACACTCCGGCTCATAATGAGGGGGGAACTTTATGTACTTTAGAGTGAATTTTATCTTTAGTTTAAAGCATGAGCCGTAAAAGGGAAGAAAGTGCTTCAAGGTATGATAAAGCACTTTTAATGAATCGATTAATTTGTAGATTAAATAATAACGTGGGGAGCGAGCTTATTAACTACGCGCCTAATTCAGCTCTTACGATTTCAGCACCTTGACTAAGTGCACTCAGTTTAGCCGTAGCTACATCTCTTGAAAGCGGTGCCATACCGCAGTTGGTGCAGGGGTAGAGTTTGTCAGCATCCACATATTTGAGAGCTTCGCGCAACGTTGCGGCCACCTCATCGGGTGTTTCAATGTCAGTGGTTGCCACATCAATTGCACCAACCATTACTTTTTTACCGCGAATAAGTTCAAGCAGTTCGATAGGTACGCGAGAGTTGTGACACTCCAGCGAAATAATATCGATATTCGATTTTTGTAGTTTTGGAAACACTTCTTCGTATTGACGCCATTCATTCCCAAGCGTTTGTTTCCAATCTGTATTTGCTTTGATGCCATAACCGTAGCAAATGTGTACGGCTGTTTCGCATTTTAAGCCTTCGATTGCTCTTTCTAGGCACTTGATGCCCCAGTTATTTACATCATCAAAAAATACATTAAACGCAGGCTCATCAAATTGGATAATATCAACGCCAGCGGCTTCGAGCTCTTTGGCTTCTTGATTGAGTATTTTGGCAAATTCCCATGCCAGCTTTTCTCGGCTTTGATAGTGCGCGTCATACAAGGTGTCTATCATGGTCATAGGGCCTGGCAGTGCCCATTTTATTGGCTGTTTGGTTTGTGAACGTAAAAATTTAGCGTCTTCAACAAACACTGACTTGCTGCGTGATACTGGCCCAACGACGCTTGGTACACTTGCCTCGTAGCGATTGCGAATAGTGACTGTTTTACGGTTTTCAAAGTCAACACCATTCAAATGTTCAATAAAGGTGGTTACAAAGTGTTGGCGTGTTTGCTCACCGTCGCTGACAATATCAACGCCAGCCTGTTGTTGCTCTTGCAGGGCTACACGTAGTGCATCTTGTTTGCCATCAATAAGCTCTGCACCTTGTAACTTCCATGGCGACCATAGAGTTTCGGGTTCAGCGAGCCAAGAAGGTTTTGGTAAGCTGCCCGCTGTCGATGTTGGTAATAATTTTTTCATGTTTACTCTCATTAAATCGCGTAGTTAGCCGACCACTGTTCCAAAACTGATTGATAAGGCTTAATAAAGTGCTGTTCAGTAAACTTACCTTGAGCAATGGCAAGTTGGCTACGTTCTTCGCGGTCATAAACTATCTGTGTGATAGAGTGATCGGCATTTCGTAAATTTGGTTGATACTTGCTACCCGCTACGGCGTTTGCGTTATAGATCTCCGGTCGATAAATCTTTTGGAATGTTTCCATGGTACTGATTGTGCTGATTAGCTCTAAATTAGTGTAATCATTCAATAAGTCACCAAAGAAATAGAATGCTAAAGGTGCAACGCTGTTTGGCGGCATAAAGTAACGAACTTGTAAGCCCATCTTTTTGAAATACTGTTCTGTGAGTGACGATTCATTAGGTTGATACTCGACACCTAAAACAGGATGGTGATTTTCAGTACGGTGATATATTTTATTGTCAGAAACGCTTAGGCAAATAACCGGAGGCTTTTTGAAGTGCTGTTTATACGTTTCTGAATCAATAAAGTATTTAAATAACTTACCGTGTAGGTCGCCAAAGTTATCTGGAATACTAAATTCTTCTCTGCTTTTATTGTGATCAAGTAATAACACACTAAAATCATAATCACGGACATATGATGAGAAGTTGTTACCAACAATTCCCTCAATACGTTCATTGGTTTTATGGTCAATGATGTTGGTCTTTAAAACTTCAATTGAAGGAAACGCTTCACCACTACCAGCAATATCTAAATCAACTGAGACAATTTCAAGCTCAACAGAATAGCGGTTGCCTTGTGGATTATCCCAATTTGCCAGTGCATTGAAACGGTTATCTATCATTTTTAATGCATTACGTAAGTTCTGCTGGCGACTTTCGCCACGTGCTAGGTTAGCGAAGTTAGTGGTAATACGGGTGCTGTTTGACGGATGGTAATTTTCGTCAAGACGAATACTCTTAATTGTAAATGAGAAATTGTGTTTCATGGCAATGTACCTAATGTCCTGAGATAAATGATTGCTGCTCACCTTCCTTAAATCGCTAGGTCATTAACCTTGAGGTGGCTTGGGTATCTATTTATACGTGCCCAGCGCCATGAAGAAAAACGTTTTTATTTCAGGTAAAACATGAGGCAGATTCATGCATATTTGCTGTTTTAGTAAAATATTTAGGAATGGAGAGTGAAAAAATGCTTTAAAGTCATTTTAGACGTCTAGATCTCTAAAGTCGCGTGTTGAAGTTGCAGTAATTTCATATAAAACGTGAGTAATATTCACCACTTATCATTGGCTTCATAGTCATTTGTGCTGCTTTTAGTTGTTATACTCAGCTCCCCAACTAATAACAAAGACAAGTAAAATGAATGAATTAATCGTGTTAATACTAGCCTGCGCGATACTCGGCAGTGGTGTTGGCTTTTTGGCAGGGCTCTTGGGGATCGGTGGTGGCTTAGTGATCGTGCCGATATTAAGTATGATACTGCTGCATTTTCAGATTTTACCAGCGGAACAAGTTGTGCTGGTGGCTATTGCAACATCGCTCGCATCAATCCTTTTTACTTCAACATCATCAGCCATTGCTCACCATAAAAATGGCAATGTGCCTTGGCAATTAGCTCCTTGGGTTATGACAGGAGTTGCATTAGGCGCACTGATAAGTGGCTTCTTAGCAGCATTATTACCGCAAGATGTGGTACGAATTGTCTTTGCAGTAAGTGTGGTGCTTATTGCATTGAAAATGATTTTTGGCAGTAAAAATGATGCCCAAACAACTCGCGCATTACCCAATAAAGGGCTTTTAACGCTTTATACAACAATTACGGGCGGTTTATCTGCCATGATAGGCATTGGTGGTGGTGCCGTGTTAGTACCGTTACTCACGTTTTTCTCGGTCGATATGAAAAAAGCCATTGGTTGTGCCTCAGCGTGCGGTATTGTCATTGCGCTATTTGGCTCAGTGGGTTACATCAGTTCGGGCAGTCAGTACTTTACGTTAAAAGAGGGCTTTGCTGGTTTTGTTTATTTACCTGCCCTGTTCGGTATTGTGTGTACTTCGTGGTTTACCGCGCCATTAGGTGCAAAAGCAACGCATCACTTGCCAGTATCCACAGTTAAAAAAGTGTTTGCTGCGCTTTTAATCATTATGGCTATTAATATGTTATTGCGTTAATTCGATACTATTCGAGTATCGAAAGTTAAACTTTCATGTTTTCAAGAAGCAGCAGCTACGCTGCTTTTTTATTTACAGTAGGAGCGATTTATTTAGAAACGGAGATAGTGCTTGCACTATTCATATAACAAAAATATTATATAACAAAATTGTTATGGAGTGAGCCGTGAACATTCTATTCCTTTGTACAGAAAACTCAGCACGCTCAATTATGGCTGAAGCACTACTTAAACATCATGGTAAAGATAAGTTTGAAGTACACAGTGCGGGTACTCAGCCATCAGTAGTTGATGAACGCACTTTGGCTGCGATAGCGCATTTTGGTTTAAATACCGATGGTTTTTATTCAAAGCATATTAATGAGTTTTTGCATACACACTTTGAGTATGTCATTACCTTATGTGATGACGCTGCAAAAGAATGTGCCAATCGAGTCGATGGTAATCACTGCCTTGCGTGGGATTTTGCAGATCCTAAAACTCGCTCCGAACCTCACGCATTCGAAAAAACCTTGCAAGAGATCAATGAGCGAATTAAACAGTTTGTGCAATCCCATAAAAAAGAAAAACCAGCATCGATTTCGCCAACCACATTTTATAAAGCGCTTGCAGATGATATTCGTTTAAAAAGCTTATTACTTATCGCCGTTGAGCAAGAGGTTTGCGTGTGTGAATTAATGACGGCACTTAATGAGCAAAGCCAACCAAAGGTTTCAAGGCATTTAGCGCAGCTGAAAAAGCAGGGCATTTTGTCGGATAGAAAACACCAGCAGTGGGTGTTTTACTCTTTAAATCCGACCTTACCAATATGGATGAAACAAACAATTACCTCGACCGTGGTAAACGAACCGAATTTTATAGAGAACGAGTTAGCAAGGCTAAATGCGATGGGGGATGATCGCCCAACCCGTATTGCTCGCTGTTGTAATTAAACAAAGCGGTTTACTGTTAACTGTCGGCAAACCCTGTAAAACAAGTTAGACAATTTCAAAAAGTAGGAGCTTAACAATGGCAATTAAAGTAGGCATTAATGGTTTTGGCCGTATGGGTCGTTTATCGCTAAGAGCAGCGTTTGCATGGGACGACGTTGAGTTTGTGCAAATTAATGACCCTGCGGGTGATGCAGCAACACTGGCTCACTTACTAAAATATGATTCGGTACACGGTATTTGGCCTCATGAGGTTGAAAGTAACGAAAATGCTGTGATCATCGATGGCCATGAAATTAACGTCACACAAAATAAAGCAATTGCAGACACAGATTGGTCTGGTTGCGATATTGTTATTGAAGCCTCTGGCGTGATGAAAAAAACCGAATTACTGCAAGCCTACCTTGATCAAGGTGTGAAAAAAGTTGTTGTAACTGCCCCTGTAAAAGAAGACGGTGTGTTGAACGTTGTAATGGGTGTAAATGATGATTTATACGATGTACAGCAGCACGATATTGTTACAGCAGCATCGTGCACTACCAACTGTTTAGCACCTGTGGTTAAAGTACTGCAAGAAAAAATTGGTATCAAACATGGTTCAATGACCACTATTCACGATATCACTAATACGCAAACTATCTTAGATGCGCCCCATAAAGATTTACGCCGTGCTCGCGCATGTGGCATGAGCTTAATTCCAACTACAACAGGCTCAGCAACGGCGATTACACATATTTTCCCTGAACTTAAAGGCAAATTAAACGGCCACGCGGTTCGTGTGCCTTTAGCAAATGCATCAATCACTGACTGTGTGTTTGAGGTGACAAAGCCAACCACCGCTGAGCAAATTAACCAATGGATGCAAGAAGCCGCAGAAGGCGAGCTAAAAGGTATTTTGGGCTATGAAGAAAAGCCACTTGTTTCTATCGATTACAAAACTGATCCACGCTCAAGCATTGTTGATGCGCTATCAACCATGGTTGTCAACGAGACGCAAGTTAAGCTGTATGTTTGGTACGATAACGAATGGGGTTATGCAAACCGCACCGCCGAACTTGCCCGTAAAGTTGCGCGATCACTTAAAGGTTAAAAGCAATGACGCGTTTGGCTAATCTTCCCGCTGATATAAAGCAGTACTTAATTGTCACTGGGAATTACTGGGCATTTACGCTTACAGATGGCGCATTGAGAATGTTGGTGGTACTGCATTTTCATGCGCTTGGCTACTCGCCTTTGAGTATTGCCATGCTGTTTTTGTTTTATGAGATTTTTGGTGTTGTCACTAACTTAGTGGGCGGCTATTTAGGCGCAAGGCTTGGTTTAAACAAGACCATGAACATTGGCCTTGCCATACAGGTTGCAGCCTTGTTCATGTTGGCAGTCCCTCCTGAATGGCTGAGTGTTGCCTATGTGATGTTAGCGCAGGCGCTGTCGGGGATTGCCAAAGATCTCAATAAAATGAGCGCTAAAAGCTCAATCAAAATGCTGGTTGCCAGTGGCCAAGAAGGCACCTTGTTTAAATGGGTAGCGATACTAACAGGCTCTAAAAACGCCTTAAAAGGTGTGGGCTTCTTTTTAGGTGGCTTACTTCTCACATTAATGTCGTTTAAAGGCGCAATGCTTGCTATGGCTGCCACTTTGCTGGTGGTGTGGTGTTTTAGTCTTTATGCACTTAAAAATGATTTAGGCAAAGCCAAAAACAAACCTAGGTTTAACGAGGTATTTTCAAAAAGCAGTTCCATCAATATCTTGTCAGCCGCGAGGTTGTTCTTGTTTGGTGCGCGTGATGTTTGGTTTGTAGTTGCACTACCGGTGTTTTTATCGCAAGCCTTTGGTTGGGACCACTGGACCGTGGGTGCCTTCTTAGCTAGTTGGGTCATTGGTTATGGGGCTGTGCAATCTTTTGCTCCCAAAATCATTAAGCTTAATAAGCAAACATCACCAAGTGCAGAAACAGTTAAGTGGGCATCATTGCTTGCTTTAGTCACCTTAGTCATTACCCTTGCTATTGGCTTTGAGTGGGCAGTAAAACCAATGCTGATAGGTGGGTTGATGTTGTTTGGTGTGTTATTCGCGATTAACTCATCTTTGCACAGCTACTTGATTGTTAGTATGGCGGATGCCGATGGCGTATCACTCGATGTCGGGTTTTACTATATGGCCAATGCCATGGGGCGCTTAATTGGCACTGTGTTGTCAGGATTAGTGTTTCAGCTTTATGGCTTAGCAGCTTGTTTGGCTATCTCACTGTTATTTATTGTTATTACCGCCGTTATTTCGACTAAATTATCAAAACAAATTTAGTGAGTGATAGTTACGAATAGCCTATTTACATTCAGTTAGCCTAAAGAGACACAGCCTGAAGAAAGCCGCTTTCAATAAATTATTTCGGCTTTGCTAATTGCTTTAAAATACTGCAATTTGGGCTGCTGTCACCGCGGCAGCTTTTTGCAAGTGTGGTTAATATTTTTTGTATATGCTGAAGCTCTGATATCTTGGTGGAGACTTCATGTAAATGCTGTTCTGCTAGCTGTTTTACAGCCCTGCTTTCGCGTTCAGGATTTTGCCATAGTTCAATAAGCGAATGAATTTCGTTAAGAGAGAAGCCTAACTTACGGGCTTGATGAATAAAGCTTAACTGATTAATTTGTTCTGTATTATATAGGCGGTAGCCAGATTCGGTGCGAGGTGGCTTTTGTAGCAACCCCGACTTTTCGTAATGACGGATCATTTTGGCTGTTAAGCCGCTAGCTTTAGCGGCTTCACCTATTGTCAGCAACTCGGACATTTAACTTCCTCACTAAAGCGACATTCGTTGTAATCTCAATGCATTAGTTACAACAAATACACTGCTACATGCCATTGCTGCACCGGCGATAATAGGGTTTAAAAAACCAAGCGCGGCTAAAGGTATTCCTATTGTGTTAAATGCAAAAGCCCAAAATAGGTTTTGCTGAATATTGCGATAGGTTGCATTAGCTAGTTTTAAAGACGATGAAACTAGCTCTGGGTTACCACGCATTAAAGTGATGGCAGCAGCACTCACGGCAACCTCAGTGCCAGTTGCCATGGCGATACCAAGATCTGCACTGGCAAGAGCAGGAGCGTCATTTATACCGTCTCCTACCATAGCAACTTTATAACCTTGTTGCTGATACTCAGCAATAGCCTTCGCTTTACCTTGTGGTAACACCTCGGCTTGCACATCATCAAGGTTTAATTGTTCGGCGATATACTGAGCACTTGCCTTTGAGTCGCCAGTCAGCATTGCAACTTTTACGCCTGCTCTTTGCAGCTTTTCTATCGCATTTTTTGCTTCAGGCTTAGCTTTGTCAGCAAAACAGAATAACCCTATTAGTTCAACATTATCATTGCTCTTTTTTGCTAACCAAGAAACTGACGCCCCTTGAATAGAAATCAGTTCTGTTGGTAGTGTGAGCCCTAGTTCTTGCATCCAGTTACCTGAGCCTAACAATATCTCTTGCTCACCTATTTTGGCTTTTACACCTTTACCTGCAACCACTAAAAACGCTGAAACGTCTTCAAGTTTAAATTGATTATTTTCAGCATAGTTAACTACGGCTTTCGATAGTGGGTGCTCACTATTTTGTGATAGTGCGTAGGCTAAAGTTAGCGTATTTTCTTCAGTGCCTTGCAATGGCGTTATTTGCATAAGTTCAGGCTTTCCTTCAGTTAAAGTGCCTGTTTTATCAAATACTACATAGTTAATTTTTGTGGCTTGCTCAAGCGCTATTGCATCTTTGACTAAGATACCATGACGTGCTGCGGTGCCTGTACCTGCCATAATAGCTGCGGGTGTTGCTAAACCTAAGGCACAAGGACAGGCTATAACAAGTACAGCCACGCCATGCAGAATGCCTTGCGTCCAATCATTAAAAATCACACCCCAAACTAAAAATGTGACCAGAGCAATAATTAGTACTACTGGCACAAAGACACTACTGATTTTGTCAACCATGGCTTGAACGGGAGCTTTAGCTCCTTGTGCTTGTTCTACTAGACGAATTATTTTGGCTAATGTTGATTCAGCGCCTACGGCTGAGGCTTTAAACTCTAATACGCCATCCAGATTTACTGCACCACCCGTTACTTTATCGCCACTCCCTTTATAAAGTGGAATGCTTTCTCCACTTATTAAAGCTTCATCAACGTGGCTAGTGCCTTTGGATATGATGCCATCAGAGGGGATCCGCTCGCCGGGGAGAACTTTGACTAAGTCATCTTTTTTAAGCTCAGCTGCGCTAATCGCTTGCCACTGATTATCACGCCATACTGTTGCAGATGTCGGTTTTAAATTTTCTAATGCTTGTAATGCATCTGTAGTACGTTTTTTGGCGCGCTTTTCTAAATATTTACCTAGCAGTACAAGAGTAAGAACGGCCGCGCTACTTTCAAAATATAAATGAGGTGCACCGTGATGGCCCTCAAAGCTGAGCCATGTGTATAAAGACAAACCATACGCGGCACTTGTCCCAATCGAGACTAGTAAGTCCATATTGCCCGTGCGTGCTTTGAGTGCATGCCAGCCAGCTTTATAGAATCGCGCACCAAAATAAAATTGTACAGGCGTAGCTAATAGCCATTGCCAAAATGCAGGTAACATCCAATCAGCGCCAAATAGCATACCTATCATAGGCATCACTAATGGAATTGTTAGAGTTGCCGCGCCAACAACAGGCCATTTGTCTTTTTTAAAAAAGCTAGGCTCTATTTTTTGATGCTCTGCTTTAAAGGCTTTATCTTTAATAAGTAATTCATAGCCAGCGTTAGCAACAGCAAGTTGTATACTCTCATCGGAAACGGAAGAGGCTAGAACAAGGTTAACGTGTTCAGTCGCTAAATTTACATTAGCAGAGATCACCCCAGGCACATTTAATAAGCTTTTTTCTACACGGCCTGCACAGGATGAGCAAGTCATACCTATGACTTTGAAAGATTTCTCGGTTGTTTCTATTTCATAGCCTGCAGAACTAACTGCTTTTTGAAGCTCACTAAACAACATATCGCCTTGTATATTGGCTGTTTCTGTTGCGAAATTTACGTTCGCTTGTGTCACACCTGCAACAGAGTTTAATGCTTTTTCAATTCGGTTTGCACATGAAGCGCAGGTCATACCTTTTATGATCAGCTGTATATTCGTTGCCATGATAGTTTTTCTTAAATAATTAGATAGTGCTAGGCTAAACCTTACCACAAGGGGAAGGTCAAACAGTTTTTCAGCGAATATATTTACCTTAACATGGTGATGGCTTATGACATGTTGATTTATTTCAATATTGACGTTTTCTGGTTAAATTAATGAAGCTTAATAGAGGCTGATAAAATAAGCTAAAGAACAAAGGGATTACTAATTTTAGAAATTGGTAACACTTGTTAGAGGCCAAGCCTAACCCTTAGCCTTTAGCAAATGGTTTTTTGATATGGCTCTTGAGCCACTTTTAAGTGAGCAAAAGGCTGGCTCAATACTAGGCTTTTTTAACGAACTTAGCTGTCACCATCATTTCACCGACACCATCAACTTTACAGTCGAGTTCGTGATCTTTTTTATCAAGCACTCGGCGGATTAACGCTTTGGTGCCGATTTTAATGACTTGTGAGCTGCCTTTGATTCTTAAGTCTTTTGCAACGGTTACTTTGTCGCCATCAGCCAATAACGTGCCGTTAGCGTCTTTTACATTGATGATGTCATCTTCATTGACCGCATCAGGATTCCATTCATGGGCGCACTCTGGGCAGATAAGATTATTTTGTTCCGGATAAACATATTCCGAATTACATTGTGGACAGGGAGGATAAGACATACACTTCACTCTTAATCATTTGATTCTTTGTAGTTTAACCGTTTTGGCAAAAGGATTCGATTGTTTGCTCATTTATGAGCGTTGATTTTATTAAATTAACGAGTTTTGTCTAAGTTAATGTGATACAGCTTTATGAAAGGGAAATATAATAATGATACGATTTTTAGCTACTTTGTTAGTGTTATTTTCAAGTATGGTTTATGCAACGGATGCCCCTCACAGAGGAGACATTACCACCGATGATTTACTTAAAGATTACCCTGCATTTAATAAAGAGTATGAGAGCTTTTCGCCAAGCAAAGAAGAGCTTGTAAAAATTAAAGCACTGCAAGGTAAGCAAGTATTGGTTTTTTTGGGCACTTGGTGTCATGACTCAAAACGCGAAGTACCGCGCTTTTTAAAATTACTCAATGCTGCAAAGGTACAGTTAGATTCGCTGCGTTTAGTGGCGGTAGGCTATGATAAACTCGACCCTAATGGTCTGGCTAAGCAATACGATGTACGTTATACACCTACCATCATTGTCAATGATGGCGAAAAAGAGCTTGTGCGTATGATTGAGAAACCAAAGCAAAGTATTGCTGTTGATCTCACAATTCAGGGTCAAATTTTATAAACTCCTCAATCGGTAAAGGCATTGAAATTAAATACCCTTGCACATAATCAATGCTTTTATCGCTGACCAGCACCCACTGCTCTGAACTCTCAACCCCTTCAGCTGTGATAGTCAGATTCAATTGATGGGCTAAGTCACTCATGGTCTGCAAAAATAAACCATCGCGTGGATTTTCAACACAGTTACAAATAAAGGCGCGGTCTATTTTTACATTATCTAATGGGAATTGTTGAATCGAGGCGAGTGATGAATAGCCAGTGCCAAAGTCATCAAGTGATAAGTCAAATCCAACGGCCTTGAGTTCATGCATTAAACTAATGGCGTACTGTGTATTTTGAAATAGCGCTGATTCGGTAATTTCTAAATTAATTTTTTGTGTAGCAGGAAATAGCTGCGCTTTTTCACTTGTGAGTCGATTAACAAGGTGCGCATCTGAAAACTGTTTACGTGATAAGTTGATCGACATTTTTACATGGATATTGTTCTCCACAAGGCTGTGGCAATCTTTTGCGACTCTTGCGACAATCCAGCGTGAAAGGAGGTTAATTAGCTCAGATTGCTCAGCAATGGCGATAAACTCCTGTGGAGATACAAAACCCCGTACAGGATGTTGCCAGCGAACAAGTGCCTCGCAGCCTATCAGTTTTCCATCTTTTGTATTTACAATGGGTTGATACACCATACTAAGTTGTTTATCGGTTGAAAGTGCATGCCTTAAGTCACTTTCTAAATCACTTTGTGCGATTAATTTGTCTTTAAGAGACTGACTGTAAATGGTGTAGGCTTTTTTCTGTCGATGGCATTCATTCATGGCAATTAACGTTGTGTTAATTTGCTCTGCTGCATCTAAATTCTGTAAGTGCGGATAGCCTATGCCAACATAAAAATGATAAAAATGGGCTGTGCCCGCTGTTTCAATCAGCCCTGCGACACGGTGTTGTAGTTCATCGATGAGAGTCGCAAGTTCTTCGTCAAAAACGCCTTCTTTTAGCAAGAGCATAAAGCAGCCTGATTTAATAGAAGAGCAGAATGCTTGGTGTTGCTCTGCAAACTCAATTAAGCGATTAGCTAAGGCTTTTTGTCGTTCATTTGACGCCTTATATCCATACATGTCTTCAATTTGCCTATAGCCTTTAATTTCTAGGCAAATTAGAGTTAAACCTGAGTTGTATTGGTTTTTAGGGCAAAGGCTGGCGATATATTTTTCGCTGTAGTGGCGGTTTGCTAATCCTGTTATGGGATCAAAATGAGCTTGTTGATACAGTTCATGCTGTTTTTGCTTTTCAGCACTAATATCTTCTACTGTTCCCACCAAGGTTTTTGTTTTGTTATTCCATTCAGCATACTCATGAAACCAGCGTTGTTCACCATTGATTTTTATTGTGTACTCAAGCTCACTGGGGCTGGCTGGTTTAGCGTTAATAAAATTAAGAAATGCATTTTTGTAGGTATTATCGATTTGGTCGCATACTTGTTGGATTGGCTGCTTAGGTGACTTCGTTTTAAATAATTTAGTTGCTTGCGCAGAAAGGTGTCTCGATTCACTGTAAGGCGAAATGTACCAACTGCCTACACCGCTCAGTGTTTGGGCTTGTTTTAAGGCTAGAGCTTGCTCAGAAAGTTCATTGGTTCGCTTTGTTAGCAATGACTCTAAGTTTTTTTCATGTTCGCGCAGGCGAAAAGTAATGCTAATTAAGTAACTTATTAAAGATGAAAAAACTAAAACAATAAAGGTTAATATGCCTATCTCAGCATAAGCATGATACGCAAATTCATCTTTTATCCCTACTACCCATAATTGATTTTTGACAGGGAGTGAACGTGTTTCCCATTTAGCATTATTAAACGCATGTTCTCCTAGTAAAGGAATGTAGTTCCCATCGTTGTTTTGCCACACCTCGATAATATGGGAGTGGGATACATGTTTTAATTTTATTTTATTAATAAACTCAGGAAAGCGAAGCACTACTATACTAAATCCCCAGAAAGAGTCTTTGTTGAATATAGGTAAGCGGGCAACTAATCCTGCTCCCCCTTGAGAGAGTTGCTTTGGGCCATCAAGCTGCATTTGCTCAGTTTGAATGGCTTTTTCTAAAGAGGGTTTTATTGAAGGGACAGCAAACAAATTACTGTTAATGACTCTTTCGTGTGTAACAAGCGGATAACTATAAGTAATAACACCATTTGGAGCGAGTTGAATGGTTTGACTACCGTCACTATGTTTAAGGATATGCTTGGCGAGTGTTTCAAACTGTGTTTTGGTATAGCTGTTATCACGCATCGCATCTCTAATTAAGTAAGGGCCGAGCAATGCTGTTTCTAGGCTTGTTTTTAAATCGCTTGTATAACTATCAAGAACAGACTCTTGCTCAATACGATGCATTGTTTGTCTGTCGAGATAAACTTTAAATGCAATAATCGAAAATAAGCAAAAAGTTAGAATGAAAGAGATTACACTAAGTGAGGATTTGTTATTATTTCGCAAAGAGTTCGTATTCCCGATTAATATTGCAATTTAAGTATTGAGCAGGCTCTTAAAAATACTAGTTTAGGGTTGTTTTATTGTCTAGTTAGTAGGCATAAAATTGGACGTTTATTACTGTTTAAAGTACAAATATTTGTACCGAGAAACAGTAACTTGAAATTTAGAAGTGTAAAAGCAATGTACCAAAGTGTGATTAAAGCCATAGATAAAGCGAATGCTGCAGACCCTAATAAAGTGACTGTAGATGGGAATCCCTATGCCAAAGAGAGCCTCTACGCGATGCGTATGAGTGAGATGTTGCAGCGTTTTAATCCATCGGCAGATGACTTGATGTGTATCGCAGCCCACGGACAACACATTGAACGTTGGCGCTCTCCTCGAAGTGATTTTCCATTAGGAAAACAAGGCTACTATCAATGGCGTACTGCTTTATATGATTTTCATGCTGAACGTGTTACAACGTTAATGCAACAGGCAGGCTATTCGTCAAGTGAATGCGAGCGTGTTTATGCAGCAGTCGCTAAAAAGAATATAAAACGTAACCCCGACAGCCAACTCATTGAAGATATCGCTAGTCTTGTGTTTATTGAACATTACATGCTTGATTTTGCAAGTAGCAAACCTGATTACGATGAGCAAAAATGGCTGGGCATTATTCGTAAAACATGGCAAAAAATGTCGGATAAAGCACATGAGTTTGTACTCGCTGGTAACATTAAATTACCAGAGCCGCTTAAACCATTAATTACAAAAGCACTAAGCTAAAGTAACAAACAAGGATGTAAAATGTATTGCCCGCGAACAAAAGTAGCGCTTGAAGAAACAACTATTGGTGATATTAAGGTTTATTTATCCCCAACTGGCGGTGTGTTTTTTGATAATCGACAAATCTTTCATTTCAGCGACCCAAGGTTAAAGCCCGCACAAGTGCTGGTGGCTCATTTACAAACTCTGCCACTAGAGTCAATAGATTTAAATAAGCGGATTCACTGCCCTAAGTGTCCTGATGTTGTCATGATGCGGCGCTTTTTTACGCCGCTCAAAGTGGTGGAAATTGATGAGTGTCCGAACTGCGCTGCAATTTGGCTAGATAATGGGGAACTTGAAAAAATTCATGAGAATCACCTAACCCCAAAAGAGCGTGAAATGCTGCGTATCGACATGGCAAATAACAATGGCTTTATTCAAGTTAAAATCCCAAAACGGCGTCATCATATTCATGTAGAAAAGTCTGCTGCCGGTGAAAGTTCAAACCTGCAAAAGCTCGCAGAGCTTGCGTATTTGTCTTTATTAAGCGACTAGATGAGCAAAGCCTGCCACAAAAAAGTGCACAGGCTTTTGCTAACTTTATAACTTAACTAACATTTTACCTTTATTTTTACCCTCAAATAAGCCAAGAAATGCATCAACAGCATTTTCAATGCCTTGGTAAATCGTTTCTTCAGATTTAATTTTACCCTCACTCATCCATGCGCTCATTTGCTCAATAAATTCAGGAAACTGGTCAAAGTAATCAATAACAATAAACCCTTGAACAGTAAGCTTTTTAGAGTTTATGAAAAATAGATTACTTGGTCCAGGCTGTGCAGTATCGTTATTGTAGCCAGAGATCATGCCACATACAGGAATGCGGCCATAATCATTCATGACATTGAGCGCAGCTTCTAAGTGCTCGCCGCCGACATTTTCAAAATAAACATCAATCCCTTCTGGAGCAGCTTGTTTTAGTGCCTGAGTGAGGTTATCTACCGTTTTGTAATTAATAACTTCATCTACGCCTAACTCTTTGACCATTTGCGCTTTTTCGTCAGAGCCAACAGATGCAATAACCTTACATCCTTTGAGTTTAGCAATTTGACACACTACGCTACCAACAGCACCAGAGGCAGCGGATACAAATACCGTATCGGTTTCTTTTAGTGTGATGACTTTAGTCAGGCCAGCCCATGCAGTTAAGCCTGTCATGCCCATGGTACTCAAGAATAGTTGATCAGGTAGTGGCACACCTAGCAGTAATGTTAAATCGCTACCATCACTAATATGCTCGGTGCGCCAACCGCTAATATGGCTTACTTTACTGCCAACAGGAAATTGATCATTACGAGATTCAATCACTTCGCCGATAGCACCAGCTTCCATAACTTCATTTAACTTAAATGGGGCAATATATGACTCACGGTCAATCATACGTGGACGCATATACGGATCAACCGACATCCAAGTATTCTTGATAAGTACTTCGCCATCTTTTAAATCAGGAAGTTGGATATCAACGAGTGAAAAATTGTCATGTGTTGGGATACCTGTAGGGCGTGAAACCAAATGAATTTGTTGACTTGTGACCATAAAAACCTCGGGCGTATTAACCATTAAAAGTGATTGCTATAAATTTAGATGAACACAAAATATTTGTGCGCAAACTATTTGCGATCAATTTAATGATCTTTTTATAAAATAGCAAGTGATCTGAGAAAATAATTTGCGCGCAAACTAAATTAACGTAATAATAGCCACCTATTTCACGCAAAGGTAATACTATGAGTCAAAATCTTTCAGACAATGTATGCTTCACGCTATACAGTGCGACTAATGCATTGATCAGAGCGTTTCGGCCAATTCTTGAAGCTTATGATTTAACTTACCCACAGTACATAGTGATGCATTCTCTTTGGTACAAGAATCAAGTGAGTTTAAAAGAGCTTTCGCGTGATACCCATCTAGATTCAGGTACGTTAACGCCCATTGTTAAGCGTCTTGAAGGAAAAGGCTTATTAACTCGCCAAGTGTCTAGTGAAGATGAACGAAAAAAAGTGATTTCGTTAACAGGGCAGGGCATGCAGCTGAAAACTGACGCTGAAGAACTTACCTCACAATTAATGGCGCGCTCAAATATGAGCTTGGAACGCTTAGAGCAACTTCGCCTACTTACATTAGAGCTTCACTCAGATCTAACAAAAAGCTAAAGCTCTATTAGACTGATGAGGGTGCCTTCGATTGCGCGAACATAGGCATAGTGCTGAGCATCTTTTTTGGTTGGTGGGCATAAAGGTTCTGCCCCAGCAAGCACAGCTTTATCGTAGCTTTCAACTAAGTTCTTACAATTAAAACGTAGCTCAAACCCAAGCGCAGGTTGCTTTGGGTGGGCGCGAATGTAGCCTTGTTTAAAATACGATTGGGCATATGGGTGAGTGGCAAATGCTAATTTCACCGTGCCCGTTACGAGCTCGCCATACTCTGCATCGTCACTGATATGATTGGTATTTAAAGCAAATGCTTGATAGTAAAAGTCGAGTACTTCTTCTACGTTATCGACGTAAATAACCTGACTTATAAACTCCATTTGTACACTCTAAGTGATTATTGATTCTTTAAATAAAGCATACTTTTTACGATTTTGCAGAGATAAAAAAACCTTGTAAGTGTTAATTACAAGGTTTTCATCTTAATAGATACCGTCGTTAAGATTTATTACGGTTTTCTTTCGCAAAGGCACGTATTTTACGTTTTTGCGATAGCGTTACTTTATTAGTACGGCCTGCGTATGGGTTATCGCCTTCTCTAAATTCAATTTTGATTGGCGTGCCCATAATACCTAATGCTTTACGATAGTAATTCATCAGGTAGCGTTTGTAGCTATCTGGTAAGTCATGCACTTGGTTACCATGAATAACGATGCGTGGCGGGTTATAACCACCGGCATGCGCATACTTAAGCTTAACACGACGACCGCGAACGAGTGGCGGCTGGTGATCTGCTTGCGCCATATCCATGATACGACGTAGCATCGCTGTGCTAATACGCTTAGTTGCTGACTCGTACGCTTCGTCTACTGATTCAAATAAGTGACCAACACCGGTACCATGTAGCGCAGAGATGAAATGCAAACGAGCGAAGTCAATAAAACCTAAACGACGGTCAAGCTCAGACTTAATGCGCTCTTTCACGTAATCGTCAAGGCCGTCCCATTTGTTTACCGCAACAACCAACGAGCGACCGGCGTTTAAGGCAAAGCCAAGTAAACTTAGGTCTTGATCAGAAATACCTTCGCGTGCATCAACAACCAATAATACAACGTTGGCATCTTCAATTGCTTTAAGGGTTTTGATCACTGAGAATTTTTCAACTACATCGCTTACTTTCTTACGCTTACGAACACCAGCGGTATCAATCAAGATGTACTCTTTATCGTTACGGGTCATCGGAATATAGATAGAATCGCGTGTTGTACCCGGCATATCGTAAACAATAACACGTTCTTCGCCTAAGATACGGTTTGTTAGTGTTGACTTACCTACATTAGGACGACCAATAATAGCGAGCTTTACAGGTTTATCGGCAAAGGCTTGCGCGTTGTCTTCGCCTTCTTCATCTTCACTATAAAGATCAACGAGTTCGTCATCACTTTCTTCAAGCTCTTCTGTTTCACCAGCAAGTTCAGCGATCACAGGTTGCAGAGTTGTTTCAAGTAGTTGTGTGATGCCACGGCCGTGAGCCGCCGCAATATGATGAATATCACCTAAGCTTAATTGGAAAAACTCTGCACAGTATGAGTCTGCATCAATACCATCTACTTTATTGGCAACAACAAAGCATTTTTTTTGCTGTTTACGTAAGTGATTAGCAATTGCTTGGTCTGCGGCAGTCATACCCGCACGGGCATCAACTAAAAATAGCACGATATCAGCCTCTTCAATCGCAAGTAGCGACTGCTCAGCCATTTCTGTTTCGATACCATGTTCAGAGCCGTCGATACCGCCCGTGTCTACCACGATAAATTCATAGCCATCGTAATCAGCTTGGCCATATTTTCTATCTCGTGTTAAGCCAGGAAAGTCGGCAACGAGGGCGTCACGAGTACGTGTTAAACGGTTAAATAATGTGGATTTGCCCACATTGGGTCGCCCAACAAGAGCGATCACGGGAAGCATAAACTACCTCTTAAAAAAACAACAAAAGGCTTCGCTAAGCGAAGCCTTATAAAAAGTACAAGTAATATTAATAAGTTAGTCTGGAATTTTAACCGCGCTAACTTCACCATCTCGGGTGTATAAAATTAATTTGTCACCAGCCACAACAGGCTCAACGAAGAAACCTGAGCTGTCAAAGTCTTCACGAGAAACAAGTTCACCTGTTTCTTTATTTAGCCAATGTAGGTTACCTTCTTGGTCGCCAAGGGCTATATAGTTTCCTGCAATGGTTGGTCCTGTAAGGTACCAACCGCGTAGTGCTGGCTGACTCCAACGTTCAATGCCTGATGATTTATCTAGGGCATAAATTACACCATCGCTATCGACAACGTAAATGTGTTGGCTATCCATAGATAAGTCACGATAGCTGCTGTACTCTCGTTTCCAGACAACATTACCAGAACGAATATCAACAGCTGCTAAGTTACCATTATAGGCGATAGCGTAAGCATATGGGCCACTAATTAATGCTTGTGTATCAACATCAACAAGACGCTCAAATTCAGAAGCCCCTTTTGGCGTTGCAATTTCAGCACTCCATGCAGAGTAGCCATTTTCTGAAATAAGCACGCTTAATCGACCCGTTTCAAGGCCAAGTAGAACACCACCATTTGCAACGGTTGGGGAGCTTTGCCCGCGTAACGTAAGAGGTGGAACTTCTTGTTCAAAGCGCCAACGCTCTTCACCGGTATCTGGGTGAACAGCTAATAATTTACCTGAGCCTAAGTTAACAAACACTAGACCATCACCGGCGGCTGGTTTAGACAGCACTTCACCTGGCATAGTTTTACGCCAGACAATTTCACCTGTTTCGCGATCAAGCGCGGTTAAGTAGCCATGCTCAGAGCCAACAAAAATTTTGCCATATGCTTGTAAAATACCGCCTGAAAGCTTTGCGCTTTCAGTGCTTTCCCAAGGCCAAAACGCTGGGTTCTCACGTACGTCTGTTTGCCATAGTGTATCGCCATTTTCAAGCGATAGGGCTTCAACTTCACCTTCACGGTTTGCAACAAACACAACATCATTATGCACCGCAGGTGTCAGGCGAGAAAAGTAATGCTCTACACCATCACCGATTGATTCTTGCCAAATGATATCTGTTTCAAATTGATTAACGATTTCTGGCAGCACTAACTCTTCTTCGTCATCACTTGACGAACACCCTGTTAGGGTTGCAATACACAGAGCAAGTGTAGCCGCTGTTAACTTCTTCATCTTAACCCCTTACGCCGCTGGGCTAGTTTGTGCTAAGTCATCAAGTTTAATTTGTAATAAAGGGTTATTCTCAAGACCCCCTTTGTCAGCAGCTGCTTGGTACTGTGTACGAGCCTGAGCCTTATCACCTTGCGCAGAAAAAATATCACCTTTAAGTTCAGCGACAGTTGCTGCAAATGATTCAGGTAACTGCGAGTTCAAAGTAGCTAGGGCTTGCTCATATTGTTTTTGGGCAATATGAACACGTGCAAGACGTGTTGTAGCTGTTGCTTTTAACTCAGGGTTTTTCTCATTCGTGATGATCCAGTTAAGCTTTTCGCTTGCTGCATCAAGATCATTTTTTTCTACCGCTTCTTTTGCTGCAACAAATGCTGTTAGGGTACTGTAGCTTGATTCGCTATTCTCATTGATAAACGTATCTGCTTTGTCTAACACTGCGCCGCTATCAACAAGTTTTGTGAAAGAGTCTGATGCTGTTTCAGCCGTTGTGATTTGGTTTTGGTTATACGCTTTCCAACCGTATAAACCACCTAAACCAGCAACAATACCAATAGCTAGTGCGACACCATTTTCACGAAAAAAGCGTTTAATTGCTTCTGCTTGTTGTTCTTCTGTTGAATAAATATCCATGCTTACCTCTGTTGCTCACTGGGCTTATATAAGCGCAGCAAGTAGCGTCTTCGCTTCTTCTAATTTTAGGGTGACTTGTTCTTTACGCTCTCGTAAGTACTTAATAGTCACAACGCCTTGTTCTAATTCATCTTCGCCGATAATTACCGCGACTAATGCGTCGCTCTTATCTGCGCGTTTTAATTGCTTTTTAAAGTTGCCGCCGCCAGCGTGCACCATCACACGCAAGCCCGCAACATCTTTACGTAATTGAGCGGCAATAAGCGGTGCTTGAATACTGGCTTTATCGCCCATGGCTGCCAAATATACATCAGCACTACGTCGAATGTCACCAACGGATTCTAACGCTTGAAGTAACAGTACTAAGCGCTCAAGACCCATTGCAAAACCAACAGCTGGCGTGGCTTTACCACCAAGTTGTTCAACTAGGCCATCATAACGGCCACCGGCACAAACCGTTCCTTGTGCGCCTAGGCTGTCTGTCACCCACTCAAAAACGGTGCGGTTGTAGTAATCAAGGCCGCGCACGAGCTTTTCATTTACCGTGTATTCGACGCCTGCGGCGTCTAAACGTTCACATAAATTTTCAAAATGTTCTTTTGATTCAGCGTCTAAGTGCTCAGATAGCTTAGGAGCATCTGTTAAAATAGCTTGTACATCAGGGTTTTTACTATCTAGAACGCGTAATGGGTTAGTGTGCATACGACGTTTAGAGTCTTCATCAAGCACATCGACATGTTGCTCTAAGTAAGCTATGAGTGCATCACGGTATTCAGCACGTGCTTCATTTGAGCCTAGTGAGTTAAGTTCAAGGCGAACGTGCTCGCTGATACCAAATTCTTTCCATAATTGGGCTGTTAGCAAAATAACTTCTGCATCGATATCAGCAGTGGCGATGCCGAATGTTTCTAAGCCAAATTGGTGGAATTGACGGTAACGGCCTTTTTGAGGACGCTCGTGACGGAACATCGGACCCATGTACCATAAACGTTGTTCTTGGTTGTACAGTAAACCGTTTTGATTACCTGCACGCACACATACCGCAGTCCCTTCTGGGCGAAGAGTTAAGTTATCGCCATTTCGGTCAGCAAAGGTGTACATTTCCTTTTCAACGATATCGGTTACTTCACCGATTGAACGCTTAAAGAGGTCGGTTGATTCAACAATAGGAAAACGAATTTCTTGATAACCAAACGATGAAACTGTTTCACGTAAAATGTCTTCTACTTTCTGCCAAATTTGCGTATCGCCTGGCAGACAATCGTTCATACCACGCACTGCCTGAATTTGTTTTGCCACTGATAAATCCTAAATACTGTACTTGCGCTGAAAAAATCGCGCATCAAGAAAACTGAAAAATTGACCCGTTATTATACCGTTTGGACGGTAAAGGTAAACGGCAAACCTAAGGGTTTGCCGACTATATGCGAATTATTCTACGATTTTGATGTCGATTGGCGTTTCTTTTTCTTTTTTAGCGATAAAGTCACGCACATACCCTTCAAGTTGCTCAACAATGTTATCGTTATCGATACGCGCTTTTTGACGCTCACCATTGATGTATAAGCCAGAGCGGCGATTTGCGCCTGCAAGACCAATATCACTAACCAGCGCTTCGCCTGGGCCATTTACCACGCAACCAATCACTGATACCGACATGGGTTCAACAACGTCTTCTAAACGCTCTTCGAGCTGGTTCATGGTATTTACCACATCAAACTCTTGGCGTGAGCAGCTAGGGCAGGCAATGAAGTTAATGCCGCGTGAGCGAATGCGCAGTGATTTTAAAATATCAAAACCCACTTTTATCTCTTGTACCGGATCGGCAGCAAGGGAAACGCGTAATGTGTCACCAATGCCTTCGGCAAGTAGCATTCCTAAACCTACGGCTGACTTAACAGAGCCAGAACGCATACCGCCTGCTTCGGTGATACCTAGGTGTAATGGTTGGTCAATTTCTTTTGCAAGCAATCGATACGCACCCACAGCTAAAAATACATCAGATGCTTTAACCGACACTTTGAATTGATCAAAGTCTAAACGTTGTAAGATCTCAACATGGCGCATTGCTGATTCAAGCAGGGCTTCTGGTGTTGGTTCACCGTACTTTTCTTGTAGGTCACGCTCTAATGAGCCGCCATTTACACCAATACGAATTGGAATATTATGCTCGCGCGCAGAATCAACGACAGCACGAATACGCTCTTCGCTACCAATATTACCAGGATTGATACGTAAACAGTCAGCGCCATATTGCGCTACTTTTAGCGCAATTCGGTAGTCAAAATGAATATCCGTCACAAGTGGAATTGTCACTTGCTCTTTAATGCTTTTAAACGCTTCAGCAGCATCCATTGTTGGGACTGAAACACGCACAATATCGGCGCCAGCATCTTGAATAGCTTGGATTTGCGCCACTGTGGCATCAACATCAAGCGTATCAGTATTTGTCATTGACTGAACGGCAATTGGGGCGCCGTCACCAATCGGAACGTTACCTACATTGATACGTGTCGATTTTCTGCGTTTAATAGGAGATTCTGAAAACATTGTGGTTACTCTGATAACGGTAAAGTAAATTTAGCTAATCGATTTTTGGCAAAGTGCGAGGTGTCGATAGCTTCACCTTGGAAAGTAATATCAACAACTTGGTGTTTGCCTAACACAATATTAAACGGCTGTGCGCCAGTTACGGTCATCACATAGCCTGCTTTTTTTACACCAAAGGCTACACGATCGCCATTGCCGTCATGTATTTCGACCCAGCTATCTTCATTGAAGTTCATAACAATGGTGCTATGTTCAGGGTCATTTTTTTTCGTTTGTTCAATTGCTTTAGATGCCGCAGATGTTGATGGTTCTACGATTTTTGTCGCTGGTTTTTCATCTACCGGTGTGTTTTGCGGCGCAGATAAATCAGTAGTTTGCTCTGTATTGTGAGCTGCGGCTGTCGTATCTTCAGTCGGCATCACAGGCTCATTTTTTTCAAGCTGATTTGGCATGGCTGCACTGACCGGTTCTTCTAAGTTTGGTGCGCTATTTTGCCACCACCAAAATACGGATGAACCAATGACTATCGCTAAAATAAAATAGCTGAATAGCATTAGTCGACTGTCGTGTGCTTCTTTTTCTGTGCGACGAGAAAAGCTCTGCATGTTGGACTTTTTAGTTGGTTCAACATGTTTTGGTAAGAGAGTGAGAATCTCTTGGCAGTCTAGTTTTAGCTCTCGACAATAGCTTTTTACATAGCCTTTTACAAAAGTAGCAGGGCCAAGAAGTGTGTGCTCGTCATTTTCTAAACGTTGTAATTGTAACACTGATAATTTCAATGCACCTGCAAGCTGCTCAAGGCTCATTTCCGCTTTTTCGCGGTGCTGTTTTAGTACTTGGCCGAGCGTTTCTTGCGGTTGTTCTGTATTTTTTTCTTCATTCATAATGCGTATGAGTTAGGGTCTACCAATAAGAGTCTATGTCCAGGTTCGAGGGCAACATCTGGACTTAATTTGTTCCAGCGCATTAATTGATCGATCAATACGCTGTGCTCAGTGGCAATGCCAAAAAGGGTATCACCGGTATTTATGTTGTGATAAATGTGCGGATCGTTTAAATAGATTTTTGTGCCGTTTTGCACGCGATCCGATTCTTTAAGGCCATTCCACTGCAAAATTTTCTGTAGTTTAACATTGTATCGCACCGAAATGCTAAACAGGTTTTCGCCATTTTGAATAATATGATAAGGGATATTCAGCGCAGGTACACTTGGGTTTAGCATCGGTAAGTTTGTATGCTCGTTCGTTACACTAAAGTGCGTTTGGGTGGTGTTTTGAGTCCCTTGTGAGTTTGCATTAAACACGCTTTCATCTTTTTCTGCTTCGTAAAAAACTACCGTGCTCGCGTCATTACTTTTCGCTTGAGATTGCCTTGTTGTGTGCTGCTTGGTAGCTGGTTTTTTTGGCGCGCCAAATGAAACAATAGTAATATCGTCACTCTGTGTTGCAACGGGAGCTGCTTCTGTGGTGCTTGGCGAAGTTGTTGCTTTAGTTGGCTCTTCTACTATTGTTTTTTGATTTACTGAATTATCGGTTGGCGTATTTTGAACGACCGCGCTTCCAGCTTTTGTAGCTGATGATTGGGCTGCTGGCGCAGCTACGTTTGTTGCTATTACTTGTGGCTGCGAAGCTTTTGACGGTGCTTTTTTCTTCACAATGCGTATTTTAGGTTGATCTTTACTGACAGCAAAGGTGTTGTTTGAGATCTGTAGTTCTTTGAGCTGTGATTGACGATACTTTTCGCGCAAAATTTCAAATTCAGTGCGTTTTAGTTGCTCCGATGAAATTGCTTTGGCTTCAGTTGAACCCGGGTACGTTTGTAAAATAATCCCAGCGGTGGTTTGGGCTTTTTCTATGTGTCCCATGCGTTGCTGAATTAAATAACTTAGCATGAGCGCGCGTGGTGTCACTCTGCCTGTTGCTTCATATTTTTCAACCACCTCTTGCGCTTTATGTAAGTCGCTTTTAGCGTAATATAAGCCTGCGAGGCTGATCAGCGAAGAAGGGCGTTGTGAACTATGACTTAGAGCCGATTTTAAGTATTTTTCTGCATTTTCAAAGTCATCAAATTCAATAGCACACAAGGCTAAGTTTTCATAACTTTCTGCTACTCGGATGTAGCTCGGAATCGAAATAGCTTTTAGCAGTTCTTCGACTGCGCGGTCATATTCACCAATACCGCACAAAAACACACCATAGTTATTTAATGTATTAGGATCATTAGGGTCAATGCGTAATGCTTGTTGATAGGCTTTGTCTGCAAGTTCAGGTTCATCAACCTGTTGATAATAATAAGCTAGAGAGTAATGGACTTCAGGGAGTTCAGGAGCAAAATCAGCAGCGCGTTCTAGGTTGTATTTTGCTTGCGAGTTATTGCCAGTTTTTAGATACTGTAGAGCAAGTGCTATACGTGTGCGTGCCGCACCTGTATTGTTGATTTTGTTCTCTACAACGGGTTTGTTACTGCCGTTGTAGCTGTTTTCTGTGACACATCCTGCTAATGCTAAAGTACTAACAGTTATGGCAAGTAAAGATCGCATTACCTAATCTCTTGTTTGATTCCGTATGCCTATCTTACCGAAAAGCCTTTGTGTTGCATCTATTATTTTAAAAATAACAGGCTTGCTACAAAGGCTTATCTTTTATTTTCGCGTTTAGGCTTGGTGAATGTTCACCGAAATTGCATTATCTTCACGCATTTTCTTTTTCGCTAGGCGTTTGGTGCGGTCAACAACATCACCGACTAACTGACCACATGCTGCATCAATGTCATCACCGCGAGTACGACGAACAATACAGGTAATACCCGCAGCTTGTAATACTTTAGAGAAACGGTCTATGCGACTATTGCTCGAACGACCATATTCGTTCCCTGGGAATGGGTTAAATGGAATAAGGTTTACTTTCGATGGTGTGCCTTTAAGTGTTTTAACCAACTCATGGGCTTGATCTGTGCTGTCGTTGACACCTTGCAGCATGACGTACTCAATTGTCACGTCTTTGTTTGCTTTAGAGCCATCAATATAACGACGGCATGCTGCTAAAAACTCTTCAATTGGATACTTTTTATTAATTGGTACAAGTACATCACGCAGCTCATTGTTTGGCGCATGAAGTGAAATAGCCAGTGCGACGTCGATCTTCTCTTTTAATAAATCAAGCGCAGGCACCACACCTGATGTACTTAATGTTACACGGCGTTTTGACAGGCCAAAACCCCAATCATCCATCATCAGTTCCATCGCTGGGACAACATTTTTAAGGTTAAGCAATGGCTCACCCATGCCCATCATTACAACGTTAGTAACAGGACGTTTAGTGCTGTCGCCATCTAAACCGATGTCTTTTGCGACACGCCAAACTTGACCAATGATTTCAGACACAGCTAAGTTTCGGTTAAAGCCTTGTTGTGCTGTTGAGCAGAATGTACATTCAAGAGCACACCCAACTTGTGATGAAACACATAAAGTTGCACGATCTTTTTCAGGGATCCACACAGCTTCAACTTCTTGGCCACCTTGTAGCAAAAGAGCATATTTGATGGTGCCATCACTTGCCACTTGTTTAACTGAGATCTCAGGAGCAACAATTTCACATTCAGCTTTAAGCTTCTCTTTCAGCTTTTTGTTGACGTTTGTCATATCGTCAAAATTATCTACACCAAAATGATAAATCCATTTCATCACCTGATCGCCACGAAATGGCTTTTCACCGAACGATACAAATAGCTCACGCATTGCATCTCGGTTTAAATCTAATAAGTTAATCTTTTTTTCAGTGGCCATGAAACAACCTCAATCAGTGACGGTGATGGTATTAATAATTTGGGTGCGCGATTGTACATTATTTAATCGCTTTAGTCATTAGCTAAACAGATTTATAACAGGCTTAGCTAATGACTAAAAAAGGGCCCGAAAGCCCTTTTTCTTCTGCATCACAGACTTAGCTGTGAACTCGAAATTAACGAGTACGTGGGCAGATTTCTTCGTCAGCGAAGAAGTATGCGATTTCACGTGCAGCTGATTCAACAGCGTCTGAACCGTGAACAGCGTTTTCGTCGATGCTATCTGCGTAGTCAGCACGTAATGTACCAGCTAGTGCTTCAGCAGGGTTAGTAGCACCCATGATTTCACGGTTTTTAAGTACTGCGTTCTCACCTTCAAGAACAGTAACCATTACTGGACCAGATGTCATGAACTCAACTAAAGCACCGAAGAAAGGACGCTCGCTGTGCTCAGCGTAGAAACCTTCAGCTTTTTCTTTTGAAAGGTGAACCATTTTAGCTGCAACGATTTTAAGACCCGCAGTTTCGAAACGGTTGTAGATAGCACCGATGTGGTTTTTAGCAACTGCATCAGGTTTTACGATTGAAAAAGTACGCTCTAAAGCCATCTTTATGCTCCAATAATTTTAAATTTAAAAGGTTAAATATTAACGGCCGCGAATTATACGCGCTTTACGTTAAAATTCCTAATTTTATTAAATAGCGCATTAATGTCATTTTCATGACCTTATTTGAGGAATTATTGCAGGTCAGTTTTTATGTGCTGGCTAAGCCATTTTTTTGATCGGTAATTGATCAGCTATTAACAACGGTTGGCTTTCTTTATTTTGTTAACTTGGTGTTCACTTTTTATTGTGTATTTTGTTTTAAATAAAATGCCATAAATATAAGTTTTTGATTTTTTGTATTTTTAAACCTTTTCTCAACTCTATCTTACCACTTTAAACTGTCTTTTCTAATTTTAAATTGTAATCGAAATGTTAATTTTAATGTACAAAACGCTACATGGTTTTGCGTGAATTTTAGGGGTTTATCAATCATAAAATATACGTGAATTGGTTTTCTACAAGAAACTGAATTCTTAAGTATGCATTCGATTAAAAATAAATATAAAGGAGAGAAAAATGAGATCACGCAGCCTACTTTCTAAGCTGTCTTGCGCATCCGCTATTGCGTTAAGTGCCGTGCTGACATTATCACCTGTTGCTCATGCAATGAAATTAAAACAACAAAATCTGCAAGAGATGGCGGTTCAGTCAAAAAATATTATTTCTGGCAAAGTTATTAAAGTGACGGATGGGTTTGATAATAAGCGTCCATACACAGAGGTGACATTGCAAGTAGCATCTGATGCCAAAGGAAAGTTAAAAAATGATTCTACCTACACATTTAGACAGTTTGGCTTACTGAAACCGCGTTCTATGGGTAACGGTAAGGTTTACCTAGGTGCTACGCCGGAAGGATTTTCTAAATGGCGCGAAGGCGAGCAGGTTATTGCGTTTATGTATAAACCCGCTGCAATGACAGGTTTTCAAACCACGGTAGGTTTAGCGCAAGGTAAGTTTGTTGTACGTAACGGAAAAGTTCAGAACAGCTTTGCTAACGATGGCCTTTTTGAAGGCGTTGACACCAGTGATTTAACGACTGAGCAGCAAAATATTTTAACGACACCAGGCGCCGTAGATGTAGGCGTGTTTATGGGATTAGTGGGTAAATTGACTGGAGCACAACAATAATGAAATTTTCAAAAATTGCAGCAGCCTTAACCTTAGCGACCGTCACATCTGGTGCCTTCGCTGGCGGTCCTTTATATATTCATGAACCAACAATGACCCCTTACAAATGGGATACATCAAAAGGAAGTATTCCAGTTTGGACTGATGGTGGTCAACTAATCAAAGATAAAGACGGTAATGATGTACAAACATTTACTGTACTTGAGAAAGGCACAGTATTTAATATTGATGTGACTTTACCTGACGGCACTGTGCTTCCTGCCAATACTGAGCTTGAACGTGACTATACTTTCTTATCAATTGAGCAAGCAAATAAAGTAACAGCAAAAGCTGTTAAAGAATGGTCTGATGTTGAAACATCGACATTTGAAATGTCTATTCAGGGCACTATTTTTGAGAAAACAGGTATTGCTGATGTTACAGCTGATAATGTGGATCAAATTTATGGTGTTGAGAATGGCTATGGCTTCTGGGTTAACTATGATACCGATGGATCGATTCTTGAGAATTACTTCGGTGTTCCTAGAGACTCAGTGCTGGGGATTGCTTTTCCTGAGTGGGCGGACGAAGAAACAGGCGAAATTATAGAAGCAACAGCGCTGATGAATGGCTGGTTTGTGGATATTAGTGACACAGAAGGTACGCAGGTTGGGGGTGTTTTCACTCATGAATTTGGTCATGCGATTAATATGTCGCATTCGCAAGCCAATGGTCACTTAGTTTATATGTCGGCAAGTTATAGCCCTCAATATGATGGTGTACCAGGTTGTGCTGGCGTTACTAAATTCACAAATGGATCTATGCTTGACCATTCAGGTATTGAAACAATGTTTCCATTCATTAATGTGCGTGGTTCAGCCGGTGCGAACCAGCATACGGTCAATGTGAAAGACGATATTGTTAATATTTCAGATCTCTATCCAACGGCTGAATATAAATCTCAGTTCGGTCGCATTAAAGGTAAGCTACTTACCAAGGAAGGCGTTGAATATTCGGGGGTTAACTTAATTGCACGTAATCTAGATGACCCATATCAAGACGTGATCAGTCAACAGTCAGGCAATATGACGCAAGGCCTAATTGGTCCTGATGGCTCATTTACCATCAATGGTTTAAAGCCTGGCGCGCGCTATGCTCTGTATACTCAAGAGATTAATGCCGGTGGTTACCCTACAACACAAACCAATATTCTTTCAGAGTCTGAGTATTGGAATGAAAACGAAAGCGCAGATCCAAGTGTCGATAATGCGTGTGCAATGACAGAAATTGTTGTATCGGCAGGTGAAACAAAAGAAGTGGAGATGGTTTTTAATGGCTATCTAGATGGTATCCAATATACACCACTTATCTCAGCGTTTGTGATGGACCATGCTAAAAATGGTAAGAAGGCGCTTGGTGTAACTTCATCAGGTATTCCATTTATCTATGACAGTGCTAACAACGAAATAGATACACTTACCACACCTCAAGGGTATGCATTACTTAGTTCTACAAATGCAGCTATGAATAAAACGGCTACTAAAGCAGCTATTACAGCTCACTTTAATGATAACGGTATTATGCAAGGTGGTGTTTGGGATATTAATTCAGGCAAGGTTTCCATGCTCGAAGATTTAACAGGCAACACCTGCTCACTTTCAAGCCAGCAAGGTAATAGTTCACATAGTATTTGGGATATAGATGACTCAGGTAAGGTTGTCGTCGGTACTACGCGATTCCCATACGATGGCAGTAACAGCTGTGCGCCAGGTGAAGGCGCGTTTTCAATAGGTATCCCTACCGTATGGGATGCCAGTACAGGTAAGGCGACTCTTTTAGAAGGTGTAAAAGCGGTAGATCGTTCCTATGGCTCAGGTAAGGAAGCAGCAATCATGGATGGAGATACAGAAATCCGCCGTACTGCTTGGGTTAGAGCTGATAGGGTGTCAGGCAATGGTGCAACGATTACCGGTTCGACTAATGGCTACACCCAAATAGCATGGGTAAATGGTCAACTAGTTGATACATACACTGAGTATGGGGCAATTGATAACTCTGTTATTTCTGAAGATGGTCGTTACGTTGCATTTGGTTCGATTGAAAATCGACGTCCACAAGGTGTTAAAGTTTGGGATACAACAACGGGTAACACGAAGGAAATTGGCAGCCTACGTTGGTGTGAACATGTGCCTGCGATTAACCTTTGGACTGATTATTGTGGCTTAGGCTACAGCCATGATGAACTTGTTGATTTAGGCTTTGGCCTTCCTTCAGTGACAGTGCTTGATGCAAATGAAGATCTTTCAATGATCACTGGTCGTGCAGGCAGCCCGCTAGCAGGTGGTTTTGTTGGTGCTATTTATCTTGAGGGAATTGGCTGGATGTCATCAAAAGAGTTTTTCTCAAAACAAGGTGTAAGCGAAGCGAAAGGCTTGTTAACAGACAATATATTTGGCTTGAGTGCCAATGGTTCTGAGATGATGGCTGGTATTGCAGGGTTAACCTTATCAATTGAGGTTGATGCAAACAAAGCATTCGTGTGTGATAACGGCACTGATTATGAGCTTAGCTTCCCTAAGCAAGTTGTTAAGGCGGTTGAGAAAGGCGCTGAATTTGGTCGCTGCGCACATATAGCAGACTAATATTTACTCCGTTAGATCCCCAAGGCTCACTGCTGCAGTGAGCCTTTTCTAATTAAGTTATAAAAGGAGCAGGTAATGTATAAACATGCGATGCACACACTCTATCTGTTGATTTTTTGCTTCATTACATTTAACTCAGGTGCGCAATCGAGCTTACAGCAAGATAAACTCAATACGACCAAAACCTTCCCTGAAGAGCTTGCTACAGTGTGGGAGTTAGATGAAGCAGCGTCTTTAGAGTACGCTAAAAAATCAGCTTACTGGGATGAGAATATTGCTAAATTAATGCCCAAATTAATTGCAACAACCAAGCCCATAAAATACCGCTTTGTAGATGGCAAGCTGATTAGTTTGCAAGGTCAGCATGAGCAACAAATAGATATTCGCCTACAACAACAAACGCAAAGTACCTATATGTTTGAATTTCAGGTTAATGATAAAAATGGTGCTTTAAAAGTGATGAAAGCAGCAGGTGGACGAATCAATATTCAAGCAGATGGTTTACTTGGCTATCAATTTTTACTGTGGAACAAGCGTCGTGACCGTTTGAGTGGTGTGTAACCTTTATTAAGTTAAAACTGAGTCTGCTGTAAAGAGATGGCGACCGATTTGGGCATCTCTTTATAGCTGTGTAATCGATGATGTGTGATAAGAGAGCTTCGCCAATTATGATCTAGATCAATAAAAAAAATAGGCAGATTATTATACTCCCGCGCTCAATTATTCTATTAATTCATGCAACCGACTTGTACTCGGTTCGATGTGTGGAGCTTTCATGTCGTCACCTATTTTGACCCCTCGTCCTTTTACGCCTGAGTTGTTATCACCTGCGGGTAGTTTAAAGAATATGCGTTATGCTTTTGCCTATGGTGCAGATGCTGTTTATGCAGGTCAGCCTCGCTACAGCCTTCGTGTTCGTAACAATGAGTTTGACCTAGATAACCTACAAATAGGTATCAATGAAGCGCACGCACAAAATAAAAAATTGTATGTGGTGTCGAACATTGCTCCTCACAACGCCAAGGTAAAATCGTATTTACGCGATATTGAGCCTGTCATTGCTATGCAGCCTGATGCGCTGATCATGTCTGATCCTGGGCTTATTATGTTAGTTCGTGAAAAATGGCCTGACATGCCAATTCACTTATCTGTTCAGGCTAATGCGGTGAACTATGCCACAGTGAACTTTTGGGCAAAGCAAGGTATAGAACGTGTCATTTTATCGCGCGAATTATCGCTTGAAGAAATCGCTGAAATTCGCCAGCTATGCCCGAATACAGAACTTGAAGTGTTTGTTCACGGTGCACTTTGCATGGCGTATTCTGGTCGTTGTTTGTTATCGGGTTATATTAATAAACGCGATCCAAATCAAGGAACGTGCACTAATGCATGTCGTTGGAATTATGATGTAAAACCAGGCACCGAAAATGAAACCGGTGAAATGGTACATAAAATCGACCCTAAAGCGGTGATCCCAACACTGGGGGATGGTGCACCAAGTAACGAAGTATTTATGCTGGAAGAGCAGGGGCGTCCTGGCGAATACATGCCTGCTTTTGAAGACGAGCATGGTACTTACATTATGAACTCAAAAGACCTACGTGCAGTTCAATATGTTGATCAGCTCACTAAAATGGGCGTGCATAGTTTAAAAATTGAAGGCCGTACAAAGTCTTTCTATTATGTTGCACGTACTGCGCAAGTGTATCGTAAAGCCATTGATGATGCGGTGGCAGGCCGTCCTTTTGATGCAAACTTATTTAAAACCCTCGAAAACTTAGCGCATCGAGGCTATACCGAAGGGTTTTTAAAGCGCCATGCGCACCAAGACTATCAAAATTATGAGTACGGTCATTCGGTATCTGATAAGCAGCAATTTGTCGGTGAAGTATTAGGCCGCACTAACAATGGTTTAGTTGAAATTGATGTGAAAAATAAATTCTGTACTGGTCATTCACTTGAGCTGATGACGCCAAAAGGCAATATCAATTTTAACCTTGAGTTTATGGAAAACAAAAAAGGCGAAGCGATTAGCGATGCAAAAGGTTCGGGCCATATTGTAAAAATTCCTTTGCCAGAAGACATCGACTTAGATCACGCAATTTTGATGCGTAATCTTGATGCCGACCAAGATACCCGCAATCCATTTAATAAAGCTTAACAACAAGATGCGCTAGGTCATACTTAGCGCATTTTATTCACCTTTTTTGCTATTTCACTGTCGCTAATAATTATTTTTACTATCCTTTTTATAAGGCAACTAACAAATTTAATTAAAAATTGTGGTGAAATTTTTAGTCCATAAATCCCATTATCGAGAGCTTTTACACACGCTGCCATATATTGCTGCGGGTATCGTTTTGAGTGCAGTTGTATTGCTACTAGAGTGGTTTGGTTTAATTGCTGAAATACCATTTTATGTTGCTATGCATACTAGCGTAGAGTTGTTTTCGGTTGTTATTTCGTTTTTGATTTTCGCCATTGGTTGGAATACTTGGCATTTTACTAAAAATTATCAGTTGCTGTTGCTTGCATGCACAATGTTGTGTGTTGCTATTTTCGACTCCTTGCACTTTTTAGCTTATGACAATATGCATGAAAGTGCAGAGCAAATGAGTTTAGTGCTTAATTTTTGGTTAATTGCACGACTTTTTAATGCCGCAGCATTTTTAATTATTGCGATGGGGATCTGGTTTAAATATAAGCCTCTTAATGCCAATATATTATTAACTTCATTACTGCTCTTCAGTTTCTGTATTGCTAGTGCAATGTTCTATTCGCCGCAATGGTTATCAACTATATACATTCAAGGAAAAGGGGCAAGCCACGTAAAATTTATAATAGAGCTGAGTGTATTAGTCCTTTATACCAGTGCAGCTTTTATGTTCGCCTCTCAGTTAAGTAAGCCTAGAGCAAATTTGAACATAGCAGGTAAAACCCTTGTGTGCGTACTCGCTATTTTGAGCGAAACATGTTTTGTAGTATTTAATGACACCTCTCACACGACCAATATCTTTAACTTTTTTGGTCACGTTTATAAAGGGTTAACTTATTTATTACTCTATAAAATTCTCTTTGTAGAAACCGTTACTAAGCTCTATGCGGCACTTGAAAACTCAACTAAGCAATTATCAGCAACGCTGACTGCATTACCCGATTCAGTATTCGAGCTTGAAGAAAATGGCACATTTCGTGAGGTTTTTAGTGATAATTCTGATAATCATATTTTTATTAAAGGCATGATAGGAAAAAACATCCTAAAGCTATTTTCGGATTTAGATGCGCAAGAGTTTATAAAGGGGTTAAAAGAGTCAAAACGTTCTGGGGTGTGTTTGTTGAATCCATTACCTATTGCATTTAAGGGACGTGTGATTCATTTTGAGTTTTCTATCACATTATTTGAATATGATAATAATGGTCCTACCTATTTAGTAAATGCTCGCGATGTATCTGAAAAAGTTGGCCGCGTAGCTGCACTTATACAGCAAAGTAAGTTTAATCGAGGTCTGCTACATTTGACCGAAATCTCTTTTCAAGATGACCAAGATGTATTGCTAAATTATGCCGTCGAGCAAGCACGTGCGATAACAAACTGTGATGGTGCTGCGCTGTTTATCTGTAATGAACAAAAGCAACTTGCCTATAGAGCTGAACACGGTTCTACATTTGCCGTGTGTACCGAAAAACTACAAGCAAAAGTGGCCGTTGGCGAAGCTGTTATTGTTAATCGTAAACAAGCAAAAGAATTTGGTTTACCAAGCGATTCAAATTCTTTTTTAGTTGTGCCAATTCTTCGGTATGGAAAATGTCATATGGCTATCATTTTGCAACATATCGAAAAAGTCTTCACAGTGCATGACAAAAACATGCTTACAGTATGGGCTGAGTCTGTTTGGCAGTGGTTTAATAAAATAAACCTAAATAAACGCATGCATATTCTGTCACAAGCGGTTGAACAAAACCCACACCCCATTATGTTTACTAACACAGATGCCAAAATTGAGTATATGAACCGCGCTTATTTAGACATGTGCCAGTATGACTACGATGAGCTAATAGGACAAAGCCCTCAAACAATCAGTGCAGGGCAAACAGACCCCTCTGTTTATAAAGATATGTGGCAGCAGCTTAAAAATAAACAAGCTTGGGTAGGGGCGTTAGTTAATATGACTAAGTATGGCAAAACCCTTGTTGAGCAAACAACCATTTATCCAATTTTAGATAAACAAGGCAAGGTGAGCAATTACATATCATTTCAACATGATATGACTAAAGAAGTTGAGAGTGAAACACGCATTCATCAACTTTCCTATTTTGACCAACTAACTGGACTGGCAAATCAAGACAGACTAAAAATGGAATTTGAAGGAATTGCCAAACCACACGAAGATTCGAAAGCTGCATTTATATTAATTGGTTTAGATAACTTTAAAATACTAAACAAAGCAATGGGGATAGCTCATTGCAACCTTGTGCTGCAAAAGTTAAGCGCCAGAATCCGCAGCTTTTTAGGGGAACATATAATGGTAGCGCGTTTACAAAGCGATCGTTTTGCATTTATTACTCCCTATACGTCGACAGGCGCCATAAATAAAAGTACACAAGAATTATTAAGGGTGATAAGCGAGCCGTTATTGGTCAATGATGAGTTAATTGTTGTTACGGCCTCTATTGGTATTGCTTTATATCCTATTGATGGCAAAGAGTTTGAGCCGTTATTGCAAATGGCAGAATCAGCGATGTTCGAAGTTAAAAAGCTAGGTCGTAATAATACGCTATTTTACGCTGAGGAGATGAATAAGTCTGGGCTGCGACAGCTACAGATTATAAATGCGCTTAATTATGCGATTGAACATAATGAGTTTTCGTTGGTGTTTCAGCCACAGATCGAACTTGCAACGGGTATAACCGTTGCTGCAGAAGTGTTACTACGTTGGCACTCAGAAATACTGGGTGATGTATCACCCGCTGAATTTATTCCTATCGCTGAAAGTTGCGGGCGCATCAGTGAAATTGATGACTGGGTATTTGAAAATGCCGTTAAAACTGTTCGTCAATGGCAAGAAAGTGGTATGCCTAAACTGACGTTTGCGATTAACTTATCGGCGACTAAATTCATTAAAAAGCATTTACTTGGTGATTTAATTGCGGTTTTGCAAACACATTCCGTTAGCCCTGAATGTATTGAGCTCGAGTTGACTGAGACCATTGCCATTGGTAACCCTCAATTTGCCTTAAACACGATTACAAAACTGCGAGAAGCCGGTTTTAAAATGTCGATTGATGATTTTGGTACAGGCTATTCGTCAATGAACTACTTAAAAGATTTTGCTCTCGATAAGCTAAAAATCGACAAATCATTTATTGATGATTTAGAAAACCCCAGCGATGCTGATAAAGCAATTGTTAAAGCCATGATTGATTTAGCCAGTGCGTTAAAAATGGAGTCAATTGCTGAAGGTGTTGAAAGCGAGCAGCAACTGAACATACTAAAAGAGCTTGAGTGCTCCCAAGTACAAGGCTATTACTTCAGTAAACCCCTGCCAATTAAAATGCTGTATGAGTTTGTGAAAGGTAAGCGATCTAAGCTGGCTTTAATTAGCAAATAATAACGAGTTTGTTTAAATTTGTTGTTGCCTTAACCTTTGCATATCTTTTTGCGGAGGCAGGCCAAATAAACGGCTGTACTCGCGACTAAATTGCGAAGGGCTTTCGTAACCGACCACACCACTTGCTTGACCAGCGTCAAGGCCATTGATCAGCATTTGATCGCGAGCCTCTTGCAGCCGTAAGGTTTTTAAATACTGCAATGGGCTGGTGCCAGTAATGGTTTTAAAGTGTTGGCGAAATGTTGATGAGCTCATATGCGCTTGTTTTGCTAGCTCTTCAATTTGTACTGGGCGCATAAAGTTGGTTTTAAGCCAGCTCACAACTCTAACGATATGACTACTTGGTGACCCCTCTGATGCTAGTTTTCTAAGGTGAGGCCCATGAGGCCCCTGTAAAAGGCGAATAACAATTTCTTTCATGAGTAATGGCTGTAAGCCGTCGCGAAGTGCATGGTTATATTCAAGCTCAAATAACCGATTAAGTGCATCAGTTAGCCCCGCATCGATATTATGAATAGAAATCGGCTCAAACGTTTCGTTGCGTGATTGCTTTGGCAGTTTAAGTTCTGCGGCTGTTTGCAAAATTAAGTTGTAATCAAGCTTTAGTACCATGGCAACAAATGGCTGGTGGCGTGTTGCTTCGGTCACATGGGATACCACGGGTAAATCGAAAGTCGTTAACATGGTTTGCCCACCAGAGCAGGACAGTACACTGTTTTCAACTGAAAGCATTTTTGCACCTTGCAGCACCACCGCAAGGCTTAATGTGTAAATACAATGCAAGGGGTCGGTTGGTGCGTTACGAATGTGCAATGTGAGCTCTGGCGTATGAGAGGTAATATCACCCGCTTTATTAGCGAATAACATAATCTTTTGCGCGAGCGGTTTAGCAATCTCTTGATGGTTGGTGTCTATCATGTTTTAAAAACTCACGGTTAGTTATCTTGGCTGTCAAATTTATCAAGCATATCTTGGCTACTAATTTGAGAGCCCATACGGCCACGATTCACGTACCTGTGAGAAAACGTTTTTGCGCCATTTGCCCGAACTAGCTTTTCAAAATCATCAATAAAATGCTGTTCGAACTTACTGTTAAAGGTATTAAATAAAATCACATTTTTACCTGAAAAGTCATTATTTTTTGCAAACTGCCAAATCGGTGGGGCAGGGCTATAAAGCCAAATAGGTGAGCCTAAATAAATGGTTTGATACTTCTCAAGGTTAATATTGCTCGGGGTAATTGTTGCTACGTTGCTTCTGGCATCATTTAGAGCGGCTATCCAACCAGGAATACCTAACTCGTAATCGGTAGCCGTTATCTCAAACAGCTCCGCGTTATGCTTTTGCGCTATGTGATCTGCTAAAACCCCAGTATTCCCTGAGCGAGAAAAAACCACGACGGCTGTTTTGGCATCAAGCGTGATTCTCGGCTCCGCATTATGTAGACGTAAGCTGTTTTTAGCATGCTGAGATTTTTCGGTTTGTGTGACCCAAATGGCAAGAGATAAAAGCCCTAATACGACCACTGCGAGTATTATAAATAGCCATTTAATCATTCGTTAACTCCTAAAATCGCAAATTCAATTCAACAACAAAAGTAAGTTAGGCCAAGCATGGGCCTAACTTCTTTGTTTTATGAATGCTCAGCTTATAAATGCGCGATTTATAAATGCGCGATTTATAAATGCTTGGTTAAAAAAGGTAGTATTTTCTGCATCGCTAACGCAACTGGCTCAGGGTTGTCGTACAGGTCATAGTGCGACCAATCTTCTAGTTCAACGAGTTGTCGGTCTTTTGATACAAATGACTTTCCGTAAATTTCTTTACCGTCACGGTACGCGCCAAATGCCCCTACTTTTTGACCAATCACAGCCATCATAGGTTGAGTCATTAATGTTTCGGCAAACGCGAAGGCATCCCACGTGAGGGTTTTTTGTGCATGAGAAAATAACATACGTGTTGCGCCGCCTTCGCTTTGACCACGCGATGTTTTGTAGTAATCGGTCGCTTCGAAAACATCACGTTCAGTCAGGCCATTGTCGCGGGCAAATTCAATGCTTGGTGGGAGTAATTCGTTAACTTGTAAATCACCACCAAGTGCTTCGGCAGTCCGTTGTGCTGCCATCGCTTCAAGTGCGCCGACTGGGTTAAACTCGGTGAATGCTTCTCTAAATAAACGACCCAAATTAACTGGTGTGATGCCCACAACGGCTTTAACGCGTTTTTCAGTCAGTGCTGAGTTAAACACATAAGCACCACCACCACATACCCCAATGCTGCCAATACGCTCGTTATCGACATAAGGGAGTGTCACTGCATAATCAATAACATGGCTAATATCTTCAACGCGTTGTGATGGATATTCAATAAAGCGAGGTGTACCGCCAGATTGACCTTGATAGCTGGCATCGAAGGCAATAACCACATAACCCGCTTCAGCAAGTGCTTTACCATATACACTACTCGAGGTTTGTTCTTTACAGCTACCAAATGGGTGAACACTGATCATGGTTGGGTAGGTTTTTGACTCATCAAAATTAGCAGGTGTTAAAACAAGTGCTGAGATTGCCCACGCCATATCGTGGTTTTGAATATTAACTGTTTGAATGTTCATGTTTGCTCCTAAATGCCGTTTAGGAATGAGCCCTGTCCGGGCTCATACGGATTAATAATTACAGATTGCTTGTAAAGAACGGGGCTAATACGCTGATAGCTTCAGTGATTTCACTTTCGCCATCATATAAATCCATGTGGTTTGCACCTTCAACGATGTGCATGTTTTTGCTGCTTGATGCAGCGCGCGCCATTAGGTCATCGCTCATCCACTTGCTGCCTGCATTGCTGCCGACAACGGTCAGTAATGGTTGCGTTAAAAATGCTTCAGCTTTAAAGAATGCATCATAAGTAATGATTTGATTTAAGCTGCGTGCAGTCGCAAAACCCGGTGCAGTGCAATAAGCGGCGCGGTCTGTGTGATAGTATTCCCACGCTTGGCGAAGTTCTTCGTTTGGTGCATCTTCTTCTTTCAGCGGTGCCATTGGGATAGTTGCAATGTCGTTACCACTTGCATCCGATGTGCGAGAATCAGAGCCAGCTTGTATATATGGGATAGCGTCGCTGTCTTTTACATTGTTATCCCAGCCATTACGGAACATTTGGCCAATATTTACCATGCTTACCGTGCCAACTGCTTTAATACGACGGTCGTTAATTGCAGCATTTGCGGTGTAACCTGCACCCGCACAGATACCCATTGCGCCAATGCGATCATTGTCTACATAAGGTAAGGTCGTTAAGTAATCGATTACTGCACTCACATCCTCGGTACGAACATGTGGGTTTTCAAGTTGGCGTGGCTCACCAGTGCTTTCACCTTGGTAAGATGCATCGTACGCAATAGCGACAAAACCTTGCTCAGCTAGTTTACGTGCGTAAGTCCCTGCTGTTTGCTCTTTAACACCACCACCTGGATGCGATACGACAACGGCTGGGTAGGTTTTCGTTTCATCAAAATCAGCAGGTAAATTTAATAAGCCAGCGATAGTAATATCTAAACCGTTAGTGTTTGGAAAAGTAACTTTGTTCATGAGCGTATATCCTCGTTGGGTTAATAAGTAAGGACAGAGACTACTCTCGATTGCAGAGCTGTTTGCTTTGCGTCCTTCATTGAGATTAAGTATAGGAGTGGGCTGAAACGAATGTTTGCCTAAAATGACAGAGTGTTTGTCTAAAATGCCGAAAGACAATAAGCGCAGTAATTTAAATAAAAGCGAAGTGGTGGTTGTTTGTGCTTATGGTTATTTTAACTAACATACAATAATATTGCTTGTCGTTCATTTTTATCAGTGAAGATACAGGTTCTAGTTGCCTAGAAGAGTAGCTGTATACTTTAGCGGATAATGGAAGCCAAATTGCCTGTTTTGCTTTAATTAAATAGTTACTATACAGGAAGTGATGTTCATTTCTTATTGGTCGACAAGCGCTAAGAGGGGAAATGCTGCACACTTAGACATGAAATCGTAACAGTAGCGAGTTTAGAAACCGAGTGATAGTATAACAAAGATTAGCATTTCTTCAGTACACATTGCAGGTTAAATGATGCTGTGAAGTTTAATCGGGTTCTTGAAGCCCTCAGCTCTTTGATAGAGGAAAAGGATGAATTTATCACCACAAGCCAACCCCAAAAAATCTATTTTCCTTGTTGAAGACGACTTAGCGTTATCCTGTTTAATCAGAGACTTTTTAGAGCGATATCAATTTAATGTGTCGGTGTTTTCTAATGGGGCGGAGGCTGCAAAGGAAATCTTACGCTGCCAACCTGACCTCGTTATTTTGGATATTATGCTTCCGGGGATGAATGGTTTGGATGTTTGCCGCCAGATCCGCAGTGAGTATCGCGGTTTTATTATGATGCAAACTGCACTGGACGATGATATTGACCAAATGTTGGGCCTTGAGATAGGGGCTGATGACTACATAGTAAAACAAGTTCAACCTCGGTTACTCCTAACGAGAATTAATGCTTTACTTCGTCGTTCACAAAGAGCAAACCTATATCATCCTAATGACGAAGTTCATGCGACCATAGAATGTGGCCCCTTAGTCATTAATTTGAGTAACCGATCAGTCACATTAAATCGTCATTCAGTTGAACTCACGAGTGCAGAATTTGAACTATTGGTGTTACTTGCTCGCTCAATAGGTAAGGTGGTGTCACGCGATGACATAATCCAGACAATTAGAGGATTTGAATACGATGGATTAGACCGCTCTATTGATCGGCGAGTGTCAAGGTTAAGAAAGAAACTACATATGTACCACCCTGAAGAGATGATAAAAACTGTGAGAGGACTGGGGTATCAGTTATGCGTATATTAGAGGGTATGGCGTATGCTTAAATCGTTTGCAGGATTATGGTTGCTGGTGTTTGGCCCTCTATTCTTTCTTTTATATCCTAGCCAGTATAATCCGATAGTGCGATTTAATGAGCATATTGAAGGTCAGCGATTTATTCATATCTATCAAGGTACACTGAGGTTAATTGAGTCGCGATTAACGATTATTCCTGAATCTGAGAGGCAAAAAAGTATTGCTTCACTGAAGCAGAAATTTGGTTTTGATATTAGGCTCGTGCCTTTAACTAGCTTGTCTTTGAGTGATAAGCAAAAAGCACTTTTACAGCAAGGTGCAATACTATTCATTAATGCAGAGCCTGAAAGTCTTTTAAAAACAGTACCTCAAAGCGATCAAGTCTTACAGTTTTTTACTGATGTTTCAGCAGAAGAAAAAATCAGACGCGGCGCTCAAGGGTCTATATACCTTCTTCAACAAGCATTTGAAAATACACCTTCGCAGGACTGGCCGTCGCTTCTTGAGCAATTGTCGGTAACATTTTCTTTTGATATGGAAATCATCGCACCTAACTTACTTAATCCCACATTGGATGAACAACAACAAATTGAGCAAGATGGTTTTTTCTGGCGAGAAGAGCCTTCAGGGGATCTATCATTTTATGCTCAGCTACCAGCAAAAAAAGGGTATTTGAACGCTAATTTAATACCAATGACTTCTGTGGATCTTTCCGTAGTACTGATATTGATAGTCGTGTTTGTACTGTTGATTTCTGTTTGTATGTTTTTATGGGTATACCCGTTATGGCGTGATCTTCGAAACCTGCTGGTTGCAGCATCGGAGTTTGGTAAAGGAAACCTACACAGTAGGGCGGAAGTATCAAAAATATCTGTTGTTGCTAGTTTAGGTAGTACATTTAATCAAATGGCGAAGAAAATAGAGCAGCTGCTTGAAGGCCAAAAAACACTCACTAATGCTATAGCGCATGACTTACGTACTCCATTATATCGAATTAGATTTGCGTTTGAGATGCTCGATGACTCAACGTCAAAAGAGCAAAATAACCAGTATCGACAAACTATTCTTAACAGTATTGATGATGTTGAGCATTTGGTTAATCAAACACTACAGTTATCTCGGTACAGCAACAAAATACAATTAGCTAATTTTGCAAGTTATAACCTTTCCTCCATATTAGAGTGGGAATGCCACAATATTTTTCAGCTATACCCGACAATCCAATACACGTTAAATATCGAGCCTCAATGTCGAGATAAGCTGGCTTATGTTGATAAAACTGCCATGCAGCGTGCAGTTAGCAACCTAGTCATCAATGCATGCAAATATGCTCACTCTCAGGTTGAAGTTGCCCTTGTATATGACCTACAAGCGGAGCAATTTATAATTGAGGTAAGTGATGATGGTCCAGGTATAAATGAGGCTGATCTGGAACGCATTTTTATGCCTTTTGAGCAGCTTAACAGTACAAGAGCAGAGTCAAATAATGGCTATGGCTTAGGGCTCGCCATTGTGAGTCATATCGCTAGGTGGCATGGCGGCACTATTACTGCTGGGCGTTCTGCTTTAGGTGGTGCACTATTTGTTTTTAACTTGCCATCTGAGTATAGATGCTCTGAGTGAGCTGTTAAGTAATGTGAGGTATAAAGGGGCTGACGAATAAAACACTGTCCCAGTTTGTCACATTAAGCCTGTATTCTATTCGTTATACTGCTACTTGCTGGTTTTGATTTGTACATAGTATGAAACTTATCAAAACTCTTTTATACCAAGGAGCACAGTATGACAATTGAACGCAAGTTGGCTCGCTTATTTAGGCTCGATCACGATGGTTGGGGTAGGCATGCAAACCCTTTAAGTGTGTGGTCTCGATACAGCGTATTGCCCCTCTTTTTAGCTGCTATTTGGCTAAGAAATTACAGCATCACTTTGATGATAGTCGTTTTGATATTAGCTGTTGTTTGGGCGTTTATTAATCCCATTATTTTCTCAAAACCTAAAGATGCGTCTAGCTGGGCAACGAAAGCTGTGCTTGGCGAACAGGTATACTTAAACCGTGATCGCAGCAGCTTGCCTGAGCATCATCAAATACGATTGTATCAGATTCTGAAAGTAACGGCTTTAGTGGGTGTTTTCATCAGTTTGTGGGGGGCATATAGCTTTAATATTACTCACTGTATTTATGGCGTTTTAATAACTTATTTAGCTAAAAGCTGGTTTTTAGACCGTATGGTGTGGCTTTACCATGACAACGTAAACCCTGACACGTTTTAACGAGCACTGTCACAAACTGTCTTATTTCGACACATAACGACCCGATATTTACTACGCCATTTGATTATCATGCAGACAATTTAATCAATACTGGTTCATTTAGCCATGAAATGGAAGCGATGAGATTTGTAGCTCATCGTAAGTAAAATTTCTAGCGACTAATCACGAACTGGATAAACTGGCATTAAGAGGATGTTATGAAACTGAGTCGATTAGGTACACTAGCACTACCTGTTTTGTTTTTATTGGGAGGGTGTGATGAAAGTAGACTGTCTGAACCCGAGCAAGGTTATTGGGTATCCGAGCCTTATGGTTCTGCACTTCATATCGTGGCTGATGCTGTTATGCATTATGAGTTTACACCTGACTACTGTTTACTTTCTAAAATTGAAACCTTAAGTAAAAGCGAGTTTTTAAGCCGTTATCAGATAGCAGACAACGAACTATTCAGCCCAACATACCTAGGCTTGTCGGTGGCTGATAATGACTTTGGCATTGAGTACGAATCATCATCAAAACTGCCTGAAATATGTCGCCATGACATTTTTGATTTAACATCAGGGATTGATAACAACTCCCCCGAAGTGACATTAGAGATATTTCTGCAAACCTTTTCACAATACCATTATAGCTTTGAATCTGTGGGTGTGGATTGGACCGAGGTAGCTCAACAAGCTAGGTGGGCTGTATCAGAGCAAACCTCAAGAGCAGAGTTATTTGAAATAATGTCTGAGGCAATTAAGCCGTTGCAAAATGGACATGCTTTTATCTCAGACGGCGATAAAGTGGCCGTTTATCGTCAGTCAGAAAAGCCTATATTATATGAGCGCCTACGAAACGAATTTCTTACTAAAAATGATTTAACGCCGCCGTTAACTATATCTCAAAATAGTGCCTTAGCAGAGTACATCAAAGAGAGTGAAGACCTCATTCAGGCTGCTATTTTAAGTAATTTATCCTCAGATACTTTATCATTTGCAGCTAACGACCACATTATTTGGGGGACACACGAAAAGTTAGGTTTGATCTTCCCCCAATTTTGTAGACTTCTAGCTTCCAGTTAAATACTGTTTTTCATACTCTTCGGGAGACACATGGCCAAGGTGGCTATGTAATCGTTTA
>VAOY01000956.1_pt1 | contig 45805 bp, 41 predicted proteins | sample 3393881 | NCBI WGS metagenome assembly VAOY01 (sample SAMN08290430, study PRJNA428436) | hydrothermal vent metagenome | isolation source: Deep-sea hydrothermal vent chimney | place: Indian Ocean: Southwest Indian Ridge
CTCATTCTGATTAGCCCGAGACGGTTTGGAAAATCAAGCCTGATTCATAAAATTGTAACGGAATTAAACAGACCGGTTATTTCTATAGATTTACAAATAATAACGTCCGAAATTGATTTTGCAGAACAAATATTAAATCGGGTATACAAATATTTCCCGTTTCAAAAATTAAAAAATGAGCTAAAATCATTTCGTATTTCACCTACGATTTCTTTTAATCCCGTTTCAGGAGACGTTAATGTCCATTTTGAAAGTCAAAAAGCATCTGAAATTGCCATTGAAGATGTATTGGGACTATTGAACCAACTCTCGGCGCCAAAAAAGAAATTGATAGTTGTATTTGATGAATTCCAGGCGATTCGAAATATCAGTAAGAACTTGGTAAATAAAATGAGATCTTTTTTGCAGTACCATCAAGATATCAATTACGTCTTTTTGGGGAGTCAGGAATCCATGATGAGGGATATCTTTGAAAAACATAGTTCACCATTTTACCATTTTGGATCACTTTTTGTATTGGATAAAATTCGGGAACCTGATTTCAGAGAATACATCACGAATGGATTATCTCCGTTGTGGACAGATAAGCAAAAAGTGGAGGAAATTGCAGCAGCTATTTTAGAAACAACGCACAGTCATCCATATTATACACAGCAATTAGCTTGGCACGTATGGGAACTGCAGAACAAGGATTTGAATAATGACTCTCCTGTAGATGGTGCGGTAAATATGATTTTAATGAATCATGACAGAGATTTTGAGCGTTTGTGGTACTCATTAAATAATACAGATAAAAAAGTATTGATAGGTTTAGCGACAACAAAATTACAACCTACGTCTGCAGATTTTCTTTTAACTACGAATGTGCGTTCTACCAGCACAGTACAAAGTAGTTTAGACCGAATGTTGAATAATGGTGTTGTATTAAAATCCAGTAGTAAATATGAATGTGAAGACCCATTTTTTAAAAAGTGGATATATCACAAAAGATCAGATTATTAAATAAGTAATCCAGTTTTCCCAATATACATCTGATGATAAATTTCAATCCATTAGCTAATCACCTAACCAGCCTTAAACCCTTCGCTTGTCCTGTGAAATTTGAGGTACGAAAATATTTCTATAGGGCCTGCCTGTCTGCCGAAACGGAGTGTAGGCACGGCCCTGTAAGGAGCTTGCGCTTGCCCTGTAAGGAGAAGCGACTGTATCGGGGACTGTACAGGGTGTTAACCCTGTCAAATAAATCGAAGATTTAGTTATGCTATTTAACAGGGTTAATTTGCCTGCCCCGTATCCGCCAACCGGCGGAGTACTGGGGTGTTTTTCGTGGACAGAATTTAGTGGACAGATTAAATGAATAAGATAATCTACAAAGAAGAAAGTTTTCGCATTATCGGTTCATGCATGACAGTCCATCGTGAACTAGGGCCAGGTTTTCTTGAGTTTTTTACTTTGTTGTCCCACTCATGATAAATAGATGTCACATTTAGATATGCGAGTAAACGGTAAAAAAATAGAGTATTTATTAAATCAGGGAGAAGGCAATTCAATTGAGTATAAAAAAGTTAAAAATGAACTTCCAAAAACATTGTTTGAAAGTATCAGTGCTTTTTTGAATCGAGAAGGAGGCGAATTATTACTTGGGGTAAGCGATACAAAAAAGGTTCTTGGAGTAAATCAGGATCGAATTGAAGAATTATGCAAACAAATATCCAATTTAAGTAATAATCCACAAAAGCTTTTCCCAACTTTTCTTATTGAACCCAAAATTGTTGAATATGAAAATAAGAAACTCATATACATTTTTATACCTGCCTCGTCTCAAGTACATAAATGTAATCAAAAAATATTTGACAGGTGTACTGATGGCGATTTTGAACTGAAAAGCGATGAACAAATCAAGCAGCTTTATAACAGAAAAAGTACACTTTATTCCGAAAATAAGATATATCCATTTTTAGATGAAAGTGATTTTGTTCCGGGTGTTGTTGAGCTTACACGCAGGATAATTAGAGTAAATCGTCCTAATCATCCTTGGAACATATTAACTGATGGAGAATTTTTTAAAACCGCAGGTTTGCACCGTAAAGATATTGCTACTGGTCAAACAGGTTTCACTATGACAGCCTTATTACTTTTTGCAAAAGATGAAATCATTCAAAGCGCTATACCTCACTATAAAATTGATGCACTTTTACGTAGAGAAAATTTAGATCGTTACGACGATAGAGATAACATTCGTTGCAATCTCATAGAGGCATATGATAGATTGATGAATTTTGTAGCTAAACATTTACCCGATAAATTTTATTTGCAATCAGATCAACGTATTTCGTTAAGAGAAACAATATTTAGAGAAGTAGTGGCAAACATTCTTATCCATCGGGAATACAACAATGCTTATCCTAGTACATTTATAATTTATGAAGATAGAGTTGAGTGTAAAAATGCTAACAAACCTCATTTCATAGGTAAGGGATTGTGAGATAATAACATTTACAAAATTGGCGAAGGTATTTTGTTTATTTTCAAGGCATAAAAGTTGCAAATAGCCACAGTTTATTAAATACTTTTATAACGTAGAAAATAAGCAAAAGAGCAAATCAAGATGTGAATTTTATTATTTCATAGTCCCTAAGTTAACACCCGGTAATTTTGAGCCATTTCCTAAAAACCCACATATAGCACAAATTTTTACGCAAATGGGACGGTCAGAAGAACTTGGAACAGGAATTCATAATGTTTTCAAATACAGCAAAGCCTATTCCGGTAGTGAAGAAATTGAATTTAAAGAAGAAGATATTTTTATCACTATAGTACCCTTGGAAATTGATAATGCACTTGTAAATGCACCTGTAAATCAAACACAAAAAGATATTGTAAAAGCAATGCAAAACAATTCAAATATCTCATATAATGAGCTTGCACAAATTATAGAAAAAGATAGAACAACTGTCATGCGCAATATCCAAAAATTAAAAGAATTGGGGATTATAAAACGAATAGGTAGTGATAAAACAGGCCATTGGGAAGTAATAGAATGAAATTTGCCAACCCCTTTTATGTTTTTCAATCAATACACATTTAATGACAAATCAAAATCCATTTGCTAACTACCTGCCCAAGCCACCTATTCTATTCGCCCGCCCTGTAAAGAGCTTGCGCTTGCCCTGTAAGGAGAAGCGACTGTATCGGGGACTGTACAGGGTGTTAACCCTGTTAAATAAATCGAAGATTTGGCTATGCTATTTAACAGGGTTAATTTGCCTGCCCCGTATCCGCCAACCGGCGGAGTACTGGGGTGTCATTCGCCCGTCCTGTGAAATGCGACGTAGGAGCATATTTCTACAGGGTGGACAGAAAATATTTTGTGGACAAGAAATAAGGAAAAAATGAAAACTGATTTGATGATAACAGACCCGAGCGCGTTAAAGAAAAAAGCCTTCAAGCTTCCCTTCTGGACTCTTACCGATCGCCAGATTTGCGATGTTGAACTATTATTGAATGGCGCTTTTACCCCTCTAAAGGGTTTTTTGGGAGAAGCGGATTATAATTCCATATGCAAAGATATGCGTTTAGCGGATGGAAGTCTTTGGCCTATTCCCATTACATTGGATGTAAACGATGCATTCGTCGGTGGTCTAAAAAAAGGGGAAAGAATTGCTCTTCGCGATAAAGAAGGGTTTGCATTGGCTATTTTGACGATCTCGGATATATGGCGGCCTGATCTAAAAAAAGAAGCAGAAGCAGTTTATGGAACAACCGATGAAACTCATCCGGCGGTTAATTATCTTTTCAATCGGGGACACAAAAATTATATCGGCGGTTCTTTGGAAGGCATCTCCTTGCCCCACCACTATGATTATCAAAAAAATAGACACACGCCGGAAGAACTAAAAACGATTTTTACTAAAAAAGGGTGGAAGAAAATTGTGGCCTTCCAAACCCGAAATCCCCTTCACCGGGCCCATGTGGAAATGACCATGCGAGCATCTGAAGAACTAAATGCGAAACTATTAATCCATCCAGTTGTAGGGATGACAAAACCGGGCGATGTAGATCATTATACCCGGGTCCGTTGCTACCAGCATGTTCTGAAAAAATACCCTGAAAAATCAGCTATGATGAGTTTGCTCCCCTTGGCTATGAGAATGGGAGGGCCCAGGGAGGCGCTATGGCATGCGCTCATTCGTAAAAATTATGGTTGTACTCACCTCATAGTGGGGCGTGATCATGCCGGACCGGGAAATGATAAAAACGGTAGCCCATTTTATGGGCCATATGATGCACAGGAGTTGCTTAAAAAGCACAAAGCAGAGATCGGAATTGAGATGGTTCCGTTCAAATTCATGGTGTATTTGCCTTCGAAAGATCGCTACGAAGGCATTGATGAAGTGGAAAAAGGAACAGAATTTCAAACCATTTCCGGAACGGAACTTCGGCAGCTGCTTGATGAAGGAAAAGGAATCCCCGAATGGTTTTCCTACAAAGAAGTAGCGCAAGAATTGGAAAGATCCAGGCCGCCGTTGACAAAACGTGGATTGACGATTTTTTTTACGGGATTATCCGGTTCGGGGAAATCAACTTTGGCAAACGGGCTTTTAGTCAAACTTCTTGAGGAAGGAAGCCGTCCGATTGCCTTGTTGGACGGGGATATTGTTCGCACACATCTTTCAAGCGAGCTGGGTTTTTCTAAAAACCACAGATCTTTGAATGTACAGAGAATTGGTTTTGTAGCCAGTGAAATCACTAAAAATGGCGGCATAGCACTTTGTGCACCGATTGCCCCTTATACAGCTGATAGGCGTTTCAATCGCGAACTTATTTCCAGATTAGGCGGATATATCGAAATCTATGTGAATACTCCCCTTGAAAAATGCGAAGAAAGAGATGTAAAGGGTTTGTATGCTTTGGCACGGGAAGGTGTTATAAAAGAGTTTACCGGTATTTCGGATCCTTACGAGGCGCCTGAAAACGCTGAGATTGTGATCAATTCCAGCGGAACACCGCCAGAAGAATTAGTGGATGAAATTTATTCGAAGATTACAAAACTGGGTTATATCTAAACAATTTTCACCCTGTGTAATAATATGTTTTTCTACGTGAATGTTTTACAAAGCACATTTGATAATTATTTTTATACAGATTATACGAATAATTTAAAAAAAAGAATAAATGACCATAATAGCCAGTCAAGTTAAATCAACAAAACATCGGAGACCTCTGACATTAGTATATTTTGAAGGATGCTTAAATCAGCAAGATGCAACTCACAGAGAAAAATATTCACCCCGTGGAATAATGTTTTGCGTTAAAATTATTGATTTTATTCCACAGGGTAAAAAACAATCTATGGAAAAAGATATATCAAAAATAGATTGAGGAATTATATAAACTAATGTGTAATCAAATATTACATAGGGTACGTGTCACACTTTACAAATCACTTCTCGCGGTTAACTGTTTACTGGCGAATCACTTCAGTAAACCAAAAAACTCTATAAATTGATTGAAAAAGAAACCAAGTTAATTATTGACACAAGGGGAAAGTTTTGAAATATGAAAAAAGTGATTAAAGCATGAATAAAACTATAAAAAAAGCACTGATCACCGGTATTACCGGCCAGGATGGTTCATACTTAGCAGAACTCCTCTTGGAAAAAGGTTATGAGGTTCACGGCATGATTCGGCGCAGCAGTTCCTTCAATACTGGTAGGATTGATCATTTACACAATGACTCTAAAATAATAAATAAAAGACTATTCTTGCATTACGGCGATCTGACCGATTCCAGCAATCTTAATCGATTATTGGAGAAAATACAACCAGATGAGATATATAATCTTGGTGCTCAGAGCCATGTAAAAGTATCCTTTGAAATACCGGAATACACAGCCGAAGTCGATGGGATAGGCACTTTACGGTTTTTGGACGCCATCAAAGAAACCGTTTTACAAACAAAATTTTATCAGGCTTCCACCAGCGAATTATATGGTAAAGTGGTGGAAACGCCTCAAAATGAGATGACCCCATTTTACCCCCGTAGCCCTTATGGAGTAGCCAAACTTTATGGATTTTGGATTATTAAAAATTATCGTGAGGCATACAATCTTTTCGCCTGTAATGGCATCCTGTTTAATCACGAATCTCCCAGGCGGGGAGGGACGTTTGTAACGCGGAAAATTACTCAAGCAGCCGCAAGAATAAAATATGGCACCCAGGATAAATTAGAACTTGGCAATTTAAATGCAAAGCGAGATTGGGGATATGCACCGGAATATGTTGAGGGCATGTGGCGCATGCTCCAGCAGGATAATCCGGATGATTTCGTATTAGCAACGGGCGCTAATCATACTATTAGGGAATTCGCTGAGTTGGCCTTCAAGGAGTTAGATATTATTATTGAATGGCAGGGAAGGGAGGAAGATGAAATAGGTGTGGATTCCAAAACTGGGAAAACAATTATTGATGTTGATAAAAAGTATTACCGCCCCACCGAGGTGGAACAGCTATTAGGTGACGCAACCAAGGCGAAGGAAAGACTGGGATGGGAGCATAAAACCAGTTTTGAAGATTTGGTAAAAACGATGATTCATGCTGACTGGGAAAAAGTACAAAAGAGAGGATATTGATAATGAGCTTTTGGGAAAATAAAAGAGTTACCGTAACCGGCGGAAATGGCTTTCTGGGATATTATATATTAGAAAAGTTGAAAAATTGTGGCTGCAGAAATGTTTCCGTTGCTGATCTACCAGAGTTTGATCTTATCAGCTTACCAAATATAAAACGCATGTACAATGAACAAAAACCGGACATTGTTATTCATCTAGCCGCTGTCGTTGGAGGTATTGGAGCAAATAGAGAGAACTCCGGAAAATTCTTTTATGAGAATGCAATCATGGGAATTCAACTAATGCATGAGGCATATTTGAACAAAATTGAAAAGTTTGTAGCAATTGGTACTATCTGTGCTTATCCTAAGTTTACTCCAGTTCCTTTCAAGGAGGAGAGTCTTTGGGATGGCTATCCGGAAGAAACAAATGCCCCATATGGGTTAGCCAAGAAAATGATGTTAGTTCAATCTCAAGCTTATCGAGATCAGTATGATTTTAATTCAATTTTTCTTCTACCGGTAAACTTGTATGGGCCACGGGATAATTTTAACCCTAAATCGTCACATGTTATCCCTGCTTTAATAAAAAAATGTATTGATGCAATTAATGATAGGAAAGATGAAATAATAGTGTGGGGTACTGGTAAACCTTCTCGGGAATTTATTTATGCAGAAGATGCAGCCGAAGGCATTTTACTAGCTGCAGAAAAATATAACAAAAGTGAGCCGGTAAACATTGGCGCAGGATTCGAGATTAAAATCAAGGATTTGGTTAATCTCATTGTTAAGTTAACAGATTTTAAGGGAAAAGTAGTCTGGGATACCACAAAGCCGAACGGGCAGCCAAGGAGGATGCTGGACACCTCAAAGGCAGAAAAGGAATTCGGTTTTAAGACGAAGAAGCCGTTTGAGGAAGGGTTGAGGAAAACAGTGGAGTGGTATAAGATGCATACGTGTAAATACGAATTGACATCCGATGAGTAGAAAAAGAACATAGTATTAATGGTGACAGATGGACACAGTCAGTATACGGAAGACATGGATTGGGGACAATCAGAAGAAACGTAATAAGCAGAAATCGAGAGTAAGGGCAGCTGTTGAGCATCCATTTTCGTATATTAAGGAAAAGCTTGGTTATAAGATTGCAAGAGCAAAGACACATGCGCGGAACGAATTTGATTTTACCATGAACTGCATCGTATATAATCTCTTTCGAGCAGATTATTTATTGGAAAAGATTCCAATAGGCGGTATGGGATAAGTGTGTTCTGATATGGAAAACAGACAATACCACTCAAAATTGAGAGATTAATCATAAATAATTGCACTAAATTTGACAGAATTTAATAAATCGAACAGTTAAATTGACGAGTGCATTGAAAAAACTGATTAAAATTAAGAGAATGAAAAAATGATAGGTTTATCAAAGGCCCTTATAGTTAATTATTGGGAGATATTATGAAAGCAGTAATTCTCGCAGGTGGCTTTGGAACACGTATTAGCGAAGAATCCCACCTAAAACCAAAACCAATGATTGAAATTGGCGGGAAACCTATCATTTGGCATATAATGAAGATTTACGGGCACTATGGGATTACGGATTATATTATTTGTTGCGGTTATAAAGGCTATGTAATTAAAGAGTATTTTGCCAATTACTTCCTGCACATGACAGACGTGACAATTGATATGCAAGACAATAAAATGACCGTTCATCATAAAAAAGCTGAACCATGGAAAGTAACATTGGTAGATACTGGCCTGGAGACTATGACGGGTGGAAGACTGAAAAGAGTTGAGAGATATATTGATGGTCCATTTTGTTTAACCTACGGTGATGGTGTTTCTGATATAAACATAGAAAATTTATTGGAATTTCATAAATCACAAAAATGCCTTACAACGGTAACGGCAGTTCAACCAGCTGGCCGTTTTGGATCTCTCGATATTTCGGGAGCAAGAGTAAAAAGTTTCCATGAAAAGCCTAAAGGTGACAATCAATGGATAAGTGGCGGTTTTTTTGTATGTGAGCCAGAGATACTTACGCTCATTGATGGCGACCAAACAATTTTGGAAAGAGACCCTCTTAAAAAATTGGCTATTGAAAATCAACTAGCCGTTTATAAGCATACTGGTTTCTGGTCAGCTATGGATACTTTAAGAGATAAAATCTATCTTGAAAAAATGTGGGAAAACAATAATGCAAAGTGGAAAGTATGGAAATAAATCCAAGTTTTTGGCAAGGCAAAAGAGTGCTCATAACCGGTCATACTGGTTTTAAGGGTTCTTGGCTATGTTTATGGTTAAATAAACTGGGTGCAAAAGTTAGTGGATTTTCTTTAAATGACCCTGTGTCAAATCCTAATATGTTTTCAATTTTGAATATCGACAAATTAGTTAATGATGGACGTGGAGATATATCTGATTATGATACTTGCTTAGGAATTATTAAAAAAGCTGAACCCGAAATTCTTTTTCACTTGGCTGCACAACCTCTCGTTAGGGAATCATATGCTGAACCGGTAATAACTTATAATACAAACATTATGGGTTCTGTAAATATCCTGGAAACAGCCAGAAACTGTAAATCGATAAAAACCATTGTGGTCATTACAACAGATAAATGTTATGAAAACATTGAACAGGATTATGCCTATGTGGAAACTGATCCCCTTGGAGGGTATGATCCCTATAGCAGTAGCAAGGCTTGCGTAGAGCATGTTGCTTCTGCCTACTATCGTTCTTTCTTCAAAAACAAAAATATCGGTTTATCTACTGCAAGAGCAGGCAATGTGATTGGCGGTGGTGACTGGTCGGCAGATAGGCTCATCCCCGATGCAGCCAAAGCCTGGTCTAAAAATGAAAAACTTATGATCCGCTACCCAAATGCCACTCGACCATGGCAGCATGTTTTAGAACCTTTGTCCGGCTATCTTTTACTTGCTGAAGCGCTCTGGGAAGAACCAGCTAAATTTTCAAGAGCTTGGAATTTTGGACCGCACCAGAGTAGTATAATAACTGTTCAGGAAACTGTGAATCTAGCGGCATCCCAATGGGGAGAAGATGCAAAATGGGAAACGTTACCAGATAAACATACACATGAAGCAGGATTACTTCAATTGAACAGTGATAAGGCTAGGACTTTTCTCGGTTGGAAACCCCGAACAAAGTATAAAAAGGTTATTAGTGACACAATTCTATGGTACAAGGAATACTATGACAGAAAATCGGAAATGAAAGCGGTTACGCTGGGACAAATTGATGAATTTGAAAGTAGCCCAGTTCATGTCTGAACCCAAAGAATTAAGAAAAAGAATCCTGGAACTCACTGGCGAATATGCTAATAATATTTTTGAATCTGAACGTGAGTTTATCCCCGGTGAGAACCATGTGCCGGTCTCGGGGAAGCTCATCGGCCGTGAAGAAATTCAGTTTGCCGTAGATGCCTGCTTGGATGGTTGGTTCACCACCGGACGGTTTGCGGAACAGTTTGAGAAGAAATTTGCCAAGTTCATGCAGCAACGCTTTTGTATCCTTACTAATTCTGGTTCTTCCGCGAACTTGCTTGCCATATCGGCACTTACATCACCCCAACTTGGCGACCGACGGCTTGTACCCGGTGATGAGGTCATTACTGTAGCTGCCGGTTTTCCCACAACAATTAATCCCATTATTCAGAATGGATTGGTTCCTGTCTTTGTAGATGTGAATTTGGATGATTATGGTATTGATGTGGATCAGATGGAAAAAGCCTGGTCACCAAGAGTAAAAGCAGTGATGCTTGCTCATACTTTGGGGAACCCCTTCAATCTTGAAAAGGTAACTGCATTCGTAAAAAAACATAATTTATGGTTTATTGAGGATTGTTGTGATGCTGTAGGCTCCACATATAAAGGTAAAATGGTTGGAACTTTTGGAAATATTGCAACAACAAGCTTTTATCCCGCTCATCATATCACCATGGGAGAGGGAGGAAGCGTCTTAACGAACAGCCCTAAGCTAAAAAAAATTATCGAATCTTTTAGAGATTGGGGTCGGGATTGTTGGTGCGCACCTGGTGTTGATAATACTTGTGGAAAACGATTTGATTGGCAAAAGGGGGAATTGCCACACGGATATGATCATAAATACATCTATTCTCACATCGGATATAATTTAAAGCTTACTGATATGCAAGCAGCTATCGGTCTAGCGCAGCTAAAAAAACTTAATAAATTCATCCAGCAGCGAAAAAATAATTTTCAATTTCTTTATGAAAATTTGGAGCCTTTGAACGAATTTTTAATTCTACCGGAACCTGCAAAAAACTCCGATCCTTCATGGTTTGGTTTTCCCATCAGGGTGAAGAAAAAATCACCTATTAGCAAGACTGAAATAGTCCAGAGACTGAATAGCAGAAATATCGGGACAAGGTTGCTATTTGGAGGAAATCTTACCAAACAACCATTTTATCATAACGTTCCTGCGAGGGTGTTTGGCAATCTGGATAACACGGATTCTGTTATGAATGATGTATTTTGGATTGGTGTCCAACCAAACATGGATAACTCTAGGAAAAAATATGTTACTAGCGAGTTAAGAAAAATAATGCGGGTAATATAAAAATGAAATTCTCTGACTACAATGATGTTATTGTTGAATCTATTGACGTAAAAGACATTCGGTTTATACAGCAGAAATTTGGTGATGGGTCAGATGCAATGAATAATCACACAGATTATTCAAACCCTTATATTATCATAAATACTAATGGAACGGTAAATGGGATCCCACTTGAAGGTCATGGAATTAGTTTTTCCTTGGGAAGGGGAAATGATTTTATTTGTGCGGCAATAAATGAAATAAAAGATATAATTGTTGGTAAATCATTTGGCTATATTCTCAAGAATTATAAAATAATATCTAAATCTTTAACCAATCCTTTTCAATCTAGATGGTTGGGACCACATTGTGGACCTCATTACATGGCGGCTGGTGCGATCCTTAATGCTTATTTTGATTTGTGGGCAAAACTTGAGAAAAAACCTTTGTGGGAATTGCTGGTTAGGCTAGATCCGGAATCTTTGATCTCATTAATTGATATTGAAAACGTTGAGCATATAATATCTGAAGATGAAATAAGATCGGTTCTTTTAAAAAGTCAAATACAAATAGATAAAAACATTAAAAAATTAAAATCAAATGGTATGAATGCTTACTTCACTACATGGATTGGTAAAAATAAATTTGACTTATTAGAACAAATATTATCTGTACGTGAGGACAGAGGATTTAATGATTTTAAAATAAAAATTGGGCTTGATATTAAAGAAGATGAAGAAAAAATTGCACATATAAAAAAATATTCTGAGGATATTAAGTTATACGTAGATGCAAATCAAATGTGGGGAATAAAAACTTTTCTAAAGTATTTAGATATGCTTTCTAATTATAAAATTGAATGGATAGAAGAACCTTTCCCACCTTATATGATTGATTTACATAAAATTGCTAAAGATGAAGCCAATAAATTCAACATAGATATAGTTTCAGGTGAAAACTGTCCCAACAGTGGGGTTGCAAGCCAATTTATATCAAGTGGAGCATTAAATAGATTTCAAATTGATGCATGTCGTGTTGCTGGTCCTATTGAAAATATATTAATTATGCTTATTGCAAAAAAATTTGATTTACCTATTTGCCCGCACGCTGGTGGAAGTGGTTTAGATGAACTAGTTCCTCACCTTGCAGCTTGGAATTATTTATCATGTAATCCAAATTCAAAAAGTGCAATTATAGAACAGGTTGGCTTTTGCTCGAAATATTTTAATTCTCCATCTAATGTATATAATGGACGACTCATGCTACCCTTGGATAATGGATATTTAGTAGGTATGAACGAAGATTCAATGGAACGTTTCAGTTTTATAAATTAATCTAAACACATTATTATGAATAGGATATTAATAATTGGTGCTGGGGCTATTGGTCGGGGATATTTACCATGGATGATTTCTGATAAATATAAACTTTTGTTTATCGATTCAAATCCAAAGATCGTTGAAATGATGAACAAAAGTTTGTCATACAATTCCTTTCGGATAAAGAATAATAAACTTGAGAAAAAAAGATTTTTATTAGAAAAGGCCTTTAAGCCTGGGGATATAAATCTTAAAGTATACCCTGACATATGTACAGTTTTCGTTAATGTTGGGCCTAGAAATTGTGATGAAGCTACAAGATTATTAAAAGGCACAAATTGCCCAATAATATTATGTGAGAATGATCATACCACTGTAAGTAGAGTAAAAAATATTCTTGGACAAGATAATGTTTATTTTGCAGTTCCTGACGTTATCACTTCTAGCACGGCCCCTAGCCATCTTTTAGACAATGACCCGCTTGCTGTTGTGACAGAAGATGGAGAACTTTTTGTTGATGAAGCTGTAAAAAACAATTTAAGTGGTAATATCACGTTTATTAATGAACATGAACTTCTTTATAAGCAATGGACAGCTAAGCTTTACATTCATAATACTGCACATTGTGTTGCTGCCTATTTAGGTGCTTTAGTTGGCGCTAAATATCTGCATGAAGCGATGGAATACCCAGAGATTGATAAAATTGTTGATGGAACAATGAGATCAATGTTGAATGCTTTAAAGCTCGAATGGAAGATATCTCATACCTTTTTGGATTGGTATGCAGAAAAAGAATTATTACGTTTTAGGAATAAACTCCTATTTGATCCGATTTCAAGAGTAGCGAGAGAACCATTGAGAAAATTGGAAATCAATGGTCGTTTAATGGGCGCTGCAAATATTTGTTTAGCGCATGGATTTATCCCCGAGGATATTCTAATTGGAATATCCGCCGCAATCTTTTATAATGAAAAACAAGATACGGATAAGCATATTAAATTTATCCGAGAAAGTTTGGATTACAATTATATTCTCACTCATATTTTAAAATTAAGAAAAGGTGAAGCCTTGGAAATGATTCTAAGTTCACGCTTTTCAATGCTTATTAAAAAAATTGAAGAAATTTCTCAAATTAGAAAAGCATGAATAGGAAACAAGAATCATCATATGCATTAAGAGCAGTCAGCTCTTCCCTTAGCATTTTAAAATCCAAACTGCATACTCTCAACATTAAAACAAAAGAGACTAATCGGGATCTTGTTACGGAATATGATCATAATATTGAAAAAAATCTAAGGTCAGTTCTTGGTGTAAGTTCTTATAAGCTTATTGCAGAAGAAACATTTACAGGAGATGTTTTGCCTAGAAATACTGTATTTTGGGCAATCGATCCCATTGATGGAACAGTCAATTTTGTTAATGGCCTGACCTCTTTCGGAATTTCGGTAGGACTAATAAATATTAAAGATAAGAACTTGATTGAGTTTTATTCTGGATCAGTGGCCATCCCAAACACTAAGGATTTATATTTTACTGCGTCAAAAAACAAATCTTTTGTTAATGGGAAGCAATTACGATCTAAAAATGCTTCCTTAAGAAATTCACTAGTGGCAGTCTGCTTCTCAAGCGTTGAGAAAAATGTGGAAACAAGAAATAGACAGTATCAGTTTTTTGGTCATTTAAATGATTCAACTCGTGGAGTAATTCGAATGGGATCAGCTGCAGTTCAGATTTGTTTAACAGCTGAAAATAAAATCCAAGTAACCTATGGACTAGGATGTCATATCTGGGATGTGGCAGGGGGGTTGGCAATTGCTAAAAATGCAGGGGCCAGGGTGTATTGTCAATTTATTGAAGGATCAACAAACATTAATTTTATTGTAGGGGCAGCGACTGCAGCTGATGAATTAAGAGAGATGCTAAATCAAGAGCACCTATGTCAACTATAAATCAAAATGTTCCCATCATTATGTTGTGTGGCGGAAAAGGTATTCGGTTACTTAATTCAAATGTAACAATACCTAAAGGGTTGGTCCAAATTGGGGGTAAAACCTTATTTGAGCATGTTCTTGATCAATATGTAAGGTTTGGATTTTACAAATTTATTTTAAGTTGTGGAATTGATGTGGAAAAATTTCGGGGAAAGTCCAAAAGTTATCAAAATGAAAATCCATCTGTGGAAATCAGTATTGTTGATTCAGGGGAAAATGCTTCTACCGGAGATAGAATAAACAAGTGTAGATATCTTATTGATGGGTTTAATGTTCTTGGTGTATCTTATAGTGATACACTTTGTGATGTGAACTTGGAGATATTGCTAAAAGAGCACGAAAAAAAGGGAACCACAGCCAATTTATTAGCAGCAAAACTTCCCACTCGCTTTAGAATTCTTGGAATGAGGATGGGAGAAGATAACATTCGAGGATTTGCTGATCGTCCAGTAATTGTCAATGACTGGATAAATGGTGGCTTTTATTTTTTTAAAAAAGAGATTTTCAATGAAAAACTTGAAGATTCTGTTTTAGAGAATGAAATTCTGGAAAAAATAGCAAGGGACGGACAGTTGACAGCATATAAGCATAATGGTTTGTGGCAACACTTAGATGCTGATCGGGATATTCCTCGGCTCGAAAAAATGGCTGACCTCATGAATAAACCATCATGAAAAAAAAAGTTTGTGAATATGTAGCTGATTTTTTGGCCCAGCATGCAAGCACCCCCATCTATGTCTTGTCCGGTGCTGGTAATATTCGCATTACCGATGCTATTCATACGCATCCTGATCTAGAATATATCTGTGTTCATCACGAACAGGCTGGAGTAATGGCTGCTCTAACTCAAACCATGTCCAATCTGGAAAAAAAAATTGGTGTGATGACCGTGACGGCTGGGCCGGGTAGTACAAACGCTATCACTGGAATTGCAAATGCCTACCTAGATTCGATTCCATTTTTAATGGTAGCGGGGCAAGAAAAGGCCGAATACTTCGAGCCCCCTTCAAAATTACGTGGGAAAGGTGTTCAGGGACTATGTGTGGCAGAAATGGTGGAGTCGATTTGTAACTACTCCGTAAGACTTATGGACCCCACAAAAGTAGCCTATGAACTCGAAAAATGTCTCTATATGGCTCAGCACAGTCGCCCTGGTCCCGTTTGGATTGAAATACCTCAAGATATCCAATCATTGGAAGTGGATATCGAAGAAATGGTCCATTTTAAAACTAAGTCTGAAAAGAAGGAAATTCATCAAGCCACCATCGATAAGGTAATCAAGCTGATTGATGAATCCGAGAGACCGCTTCTATGGGCTGGGCATGGAATTCGTTTATCCGGTGAGCTTGAGACATTTCACAAAGTTCTTAGAAAACTCGAGATCCCAACGCTTCTAGCCTGGAAAGCAATTGATTATCTTAGCGAGGATGATCCTCTTTATGTAGGACGAGCTGGTGTTTACGGGCAACGAGGGGCAAATTTTGCTTTGCAGAACTGTGATTTATTAGTTAGTCTGGGTACACGCTTAGCATTACCACAAAGAGGGTATAATGATAGCGAGTTTGCTAGGGTTGCTAAAAAGGTCGTGGTTGAAATCGACGGGGCAGAGCTTGAGAAGTTTAAAACTGAGATTGATGTCAGTGTTGAGGCTGATGTAGGAGATTTTTTGAAGGCCATAAATCAAGCTTTAGCCTCACCGTCAATTCCATGGCATGATAAAACGGGCTGGCGACAAAGATGTCAGAAATGGAAAAAAGACTACCCGGTTTGTCTTAAAGAATACTCAGATACCCCTAAAGGAGAAGTGAATTCTTATTACTTCATTGATCGACTATCAGAGCATTTACCAGATGATGCACTGATAGTAACAGATATGGGGACAAGTCTCACCTGTACCCATGCGGCCATTAAGCTTAAGGTGGGACAGAGAATGATTACCTCGACTGGGCTTGGTGAAATGGGTTATGGACTACCTGGAGCTATAGGGGCCTGTTTGGGGCAGAACAAGAAACCCACAGTCTTTATTGGAACCGAAGGGTCGCTTATGATGAATATTCAGGAGCTACAAACAGTTATTCATAATAATCTGCCTATTAAATTCTTTATTCTAAATAACAACAGTTATTTGACGATCAAGAACACCGAGCGGGCGTTATTCAACGGTCGTCTGTCTGCCAGTAGTCCTGCAACAGGAGTTACCTTTCCAAATCTTTCTAAAATCTTTCAGGCCTTTGGAATAACAAATACGACTGTGCTCGATGACGCACGAGATATCGATGCGATAATTGAAAAGGGCCTTAATAGTGAGGGACCCTTTTTGTGTGATGTGAAAATGAACCCGGATCAACCCTTGATTCCGAAAATGGCTGTTAAGGTACGTTCGGATGGTTCGGTTTATTCGCCCCCCCTAGAAGACTTGTTTCCATTTCTTCCTCGAGAAGAACTAAAAAAGAATATGATAATCCCTTTATTAGATGAATGAATATGATTGATTCAAAAATTCAGACATTGCTTGGCCCCTTTATAAAGTGCCCCCACCCCGAGATGATTGAGGCAAGTGCCTTAGCGGGATTTGACTTTTCTGTTGTGGATATGGAGCACACAATAGTTGGCCCTAAAGATGTTTATGCTCTTCAGCTTGCGGCCGAGGTGCACAAACATCGTCTTGTTGTCCGAATTCCTAAAAATGATGAGGTTTACTTTAAGTGGGCATTGGACTTGGGGGTAGAGTACGTTCAGGTACCTTTTGTGCAGACAGCTTCTGATGCTCAATATGCAAAAGATCATGCTCACTTTTCTCCTATTGGTAAAAGAGGGCTGTGTCGATTTGTGCGAGGTGCTGAATTTTCAGCCAAAAGTATAGATAGTTATATTCAGGAAGCTAATGAAAAGTGTCGTCTGTTGTTTCAGATTGAAGGTTTGGAGGGTATTGCCAATATAGATGAGATTCTTGAGGTGGGTGGAATGTCCTATCTTTTTGTAGGGCCCTATGACCTTTCTCAAAGTATGAAAGTGCCTGGAGATATTTGGCACGAGAAGGTCGTTACTAAAATGGTGGAGATAGTTGAAAAGTGTCAAGAGAAAAATATTGAGTTGGCAACCTTCACTGACACACTGGACGGTATAAAATTTTGGAAATCTAAGGGTGTTTCGATGATCCAGTATGGGTCGGATCTTAACATCTTTATTGATGGTGCAAAACGGCTTTTGAATGAAGTTGGAAAGCGATAGGTTGGGCAAAGTGGTAATGGTACAAGATTTTGAGCGCGTCATACGCGATATTCCCAATCTTAATGACCTAAAGGGAGAAACCACGGTCCTCTTAACGGGGGCTGGAGGCTTCTTGTCTAGTTTTCTATGTGCAAGTCTCGATTATGCTAATAAGAAACACGACTTGGGACTTTCAGTTATTGGAGTTGTCCGTAATCTCGAAAGGGCTAAAAGAAGATTGGCTCCACTTTGGGACAATGGATGTTTGAGGTTGTTTGAGCATGATCTCTCTATGCCTCTAAAACTTGACGAGAATATTGACTATATTATTCACGCTGCAAGTCAGGCGAGTCCTAAGTATTATTCCAAAGACCCTGTGGGAACAGCCTTGCCCAATATAGTTGGTACAAATAGTTTGCTTGATCTAGCTCGTAAGAACCCCATAAAAGGGATGGTGTTTTTTAGCAGTGGTGAGGTTTATGGGGTTCCGGATCCTACTAAGATCCCATTGGGTGAACAAGATTTTGGGTATCTTAACCCCATGGAGTTAAGATCTTGTTACGCAGAAAGCAAGAAAATGGGCGAAAACTTGTGTGTTAGTTACTATCATCAGTATGGGGTGCCGGTTAAGGTAGTTAGGCTTTTCCATACCTATGGACCTGGGATGAACTTGGAGGACGGACGAGTTTTTGCTGATTTTGTTAGATGTATTGTCCGTAACGAAGATATTCAAATGTTGAGCGATGGAGCTGCCGTTCGCCCATTCTGTTATATTTCTGATGCCATGGCAGGAGTATTAACAGTTTTGCTTAAGGGACAGAGTGGAGAGGCATATAATGTAGGCAATCCCAAGGCCGAGATAAAAATCTTAGATTTGGCTAATTTACTTGTTGGTCTATTCCCTGAAAGAAGCCTGAAGGTCGTGCAACAGGAAAGAGACAATAGTTCTGATTATATGGAGAGTCCCATATTAAGAAATTGTCCAAAGATTGAAAAGATCAACAGCCTTGGCTGGGAGCCAGAGGTGAGTCTCGAAGAGGGGTTCACTAAGACCGTTCGGAGTTATGAATGACTGATAATACAGATTCTCCCTTAGCGCTTCAAGAGAAGTTTCTCAACGGATACATTGATAAAGCGACATACATTGAAAAGATGCATGAGTTTCATAAAATCTTATTTAGCTATTCTAATCTGCTGAAGAACACTGATATTGAGAGTATTGAAATAGAAGTGGGCGCAGTAGTCATGAAGATGAAAGAGAGTGGGTTAAAATTTATTTGTAGTTCCAAGGATTATCGGGTGACTCCAATAGAGATACTTAATTTCAATGATTTTGAGAAACCAGAGATGGAAATGGCTTTCTCATTGCTAACTAATCCCCAAACCATTCTGGATGTTGGGGCCAACTTTGGATGGTACTCTTGTCACTTATCGAAAAAGTACCCAAAGTCCAGGATCCATGCCTTTGAGCCCATCCCAGATACTAGGCATTATCTTGAACGGAACATAGATCTCAATAGCAGCTCAAATGTTCATGTCGTGTCTCATGGCTTGTCCGATAGGGATCAAGATATAGAGTTTTTCTTTTATCCTGAAGGATCAGGCAATGCCTCGATGAGAGATCTTTCGCAGAGAGATTCTGTTACGCTAATTAAGGCTCATGTACGTCGCTTGGATGATTTCGTTCACGAAAACGGTTTAAACATTGATTTTATCAAATGTGATGTTGAAGGGGCTGAGTTTCTGGTATTTAAAGGCGCTGTGAACACACTTCGAGAGCAAAGGCCAATTGTGTTATCCGAACTACTCAGGAAATGGTCGAAGGCATTTGATTATCACCCTAATGACGTCATAGAGTTTTTCAGTGACCTTAATTACGGATGCTATACAATTACTAAAGGGGAGCTAACCAAATTTTGGTTTATGGATGAAAAGACTGTCGAGACAAACTTTTTCTTTTTGCCCAACGAAATGTCTGAAAACTACCTAGTTTGTTGAAATTCCGTGAAAATAATGATCATATTGGCTCTTTAAAATATCCTGGATTCAAGTAGTAAGTGTGCATCATTGCCTCCTTTTTTCACTTTAAAATTTAGACTAAAGTGTCCGGCGATGTCTGAAGTATCATACATTTCGCTTTAGGTAATTTCATTAAAGAATAACAGAATGGTGGGCCAATCATAATTAAGGGTGATGGTGAAATGCAGGAAGGAAGCAATTGGGAAGCATTAATGTTTGCGGCCCACCATCAACTTGATAACCTTATTGCTATTATCGATTACAACAATCTTCAAAGTCTAACATCTGTTGATAAAACATTAAGTATTCAACCATTGAATGAAAAATTAAAATCATTCGGTTGGCATGTAATAGAAGTTTCCGGGCATAATCATGATGCGCTCAATAGGTGTTTTAAGGATGCTGTGCTTGTTAAAAATAAACCAACTGTCATTATTGCAAAAACGACAAAAGGTAAAGTCGTAAGCTTTATGGAAAATAAAGTGGAATGGCATTATAAATCTCCAGGTATTAATCCAAATGTTTTTATGCACGAACTGAGTCATAAGTCAAAAGCAGCATCTGCTTTTATTGTTGATGTTGGTAATCATCAAATGTGGGCAGAATTATTTCAAAAAACGTTATGTAGCCACTCAATGGGGATATTCGGCACCGGATTTTCAAGAAGTGGCAAATGCATATAAAATTAATAGTTGTACAGTTACAGATAGTAATTCGCTCCATGATGGTCTTGATAGAATGTGGAAGAATCCTCGAGAACCTTTTTTGCTTCAGGTTAATATTGATATATCCGCAAATGCTTATCCCAAAATTGCATTTGGTCATCCCATGACAGAAATGGAACCATTTGCCAAGCCTTTAGAAATGGAAGGGACATAGAATTCATGGCCAATTTGTCAAGTTATGAAAGGCGAAATGAATTGCCAAATGATTCCCAATTATTGAATCCGTCAGAATTACCATTAGTAAGCATTTGTATTCCTGCATACAATTCTGAAGTCACTTTGGGTGAAACGTTAGATTCCATTTTGGCACAGGATTATCCTCGACTTGACATTGTCGTTTCCGACAATCAGTCCACTGACAATACAAAAGAGGTTATCCAAAAATATGCCGAATGTGGTGTACGATATTGTTGGCATGATGAGGGACGTCCTTCTTGGGCAGAGAATATGCCAAATTATATTGGAGGATTTGCGAATTGGAATTATGTGTTGTCTCAGGGGCGAGGGGAGTATTTGTGTCTATTTCATTCAGATGATCTATATGATTCATCTATTGTGCGCCAACAAGTCAAGGTTATGCAGGCGCATCCACAGGTGGGTGTTGTGTTCACTCGGATGCAAATGATCGGCGAGGATAGTTGTCCGATCCGATTAGGATTAGATTTTGAGTTACCCGATGAATTATCCAATCATCCGACATTTAATTTTTCGACATTATTGAATGTTGTGCTAGCTCACACCAATATTTTCCCGACGCCTAGTGCAATGCTTCGTCGGTCTGTGGTTGAGCAAGTGGGTGGTTTTGACGAGCGTCAATTCTTTACTTCTGCGGATTTAGAGATGTGGTTACGAATAGCAAATCAAGGTTATGAAATTGCAATTATTAACCAACCTCTGTTGAAATACCGCGTTTGCCAAAGACAGTTTGGAAGCCAATACAATAGAAGACGCACCATATCAGCAGATGTTTTCAATATGCTTGATCATTATTTGAATCAGCCTAGAATTAAGTCCATGGTTCTGCCGAAATCTATTGCACAATATGAATTATTTCGAGCTAATGATGAGGTCCTATGTTCATTGAATTTATTGATAGATGGAAAAGTTACAGAAGCTCGGGAACGCTTAAGGAATGGATTACATTGGCAGAGTTTTTTAGTGGCACTTAAAAATCCATTAATATTTGTCAATCTGACAATCGGGGCGTTTCTTCAAGTCTGCATCTTTTTAGGGTTTGGACCTTTTGTTGGAAGAGGAGTGTACTTTGTATATTTTTATCGTTTTGCATATAGGAGAAAGAATGTATCTTTTAAAAAAATACGATTATAGCGAAAAGGACAGATAAATCATGAAAATTACTGTAATAGGAGATACTGGGTTCGTCGGTCGCAATGTTGTCGAAGAAATACGTCATGCGGCCTTTGTTCAAGGACTATCGAAAACATCCGGATTTGACTTAGTTTCATTGGATGGAACTGGTAGCTACACCGACGTAATTAAAAACACCGATTTTATCGTCAATTGCGCAGCAAATGTAGGGAGTTTGAATTATGTCACCGATAAAGCGGCTGAAGTCATTGATACAAATACAAGAATAATTTTAAATCTCTATCAATTGGTAAAGAAATTGAACGCAAGGGCAGTGATTATCAATCCGATTGCGAATTGCGGATTTCCAGGATCATTACCCATATATAAGGAAGATGATTTTTGGAACGGTGAATTGCATCATTCAGTGTTAGCGTATGGAATGACGCGAAGATTTCTTGTATCCGTCTCAAAGTGCTATGAGTTACAATATGGCATTACTTCGATAAACTATTACGTTCCAAATATGTACGGCGAGTACGATTCAAGAGATCCAGACAAGGCTCATGCTCTTAACGCACTGGTCGGAAAATTTGTTTTAGCGACGTATCACGGCCAAAAAGAGGTGAGTGTCTGGGGAACCGGAAAACCGATTCGTGAATGGCTCTATGCCAAAGATTTTGCGAGAATTGTATTACAAACGGCAATTCGAGTTAGGGAGGGAGAACAATTCCTTGATGCAATCAACATTGGGCAAAAACACGGTATCAGCATCATGGAATTGATTGATATAATCAAACCATTGGCGGATTACCGGGGAGCTATCGTGACAGATACTTCAAAACAAGACGGAGCTCCAATCAAAGTAATGGATGACACTCAATTCCGAAAAAGATTTCCCGATTTCAGATTTACAGAATTTTCTGAAGGAATCAAAAACGCAGTATCGTATTATAAGAAAATATTATTCAATTCATAAGGGGATCTCATGACCAAAGATTATGAAATGCCAAGTGATATTCGCGCTTGGGGAGTTTATATGCCTCATGAAGCAATTGACCGTGTCAGCGAAGTGTTGTATTCAAAATGGCTTAATACTGGAAAGTACGAAAACCTTGTCCGGGAACATTTTAGTAAGAAATTCGGCGCGCGCTACGTTGTTGCCGTCAATAATGGAACTGCGGCATTACGGGCGAGCTATGCCATGCTGGGTATAGGGCCGGGTGATGAAGTAGTATCTACGCCTTATACGTTCATCGCGACTAATACGTCAATCCTTGAGCAAGGAGCAACTCCCGTATTTGCCGATCTACGATATGACGATTTAAACGTAACGGCGGAAACAATAGAAGCAAAGATCACAAAAAAAACAAAGGCAATTGTTATCGTTCACTATGCAGGAAATCCAGTTGATTTAGATGAAATTCGTGCACTCGCACGCTCGTATGGCTTGCCTCTTGTTGAAGATTCGGCGCATGCACTAGGTTCTAAGTATAAGGGTAAGTATATCGGGGAGACTGGTTCGGTTGTCACATTTTCCCTGCAGGTGGTCAAGATCGTCACTTGCGGCGACGGCGGCTTTATCTGTACGGATAATGAAGACTATTACAACATCCTGAAAAAAATAACTTGGTACGGTATGGATAGGGAAAATAAACAATCAAACCTGTTTTTTGATCCATTACCTGATTCCATAGATATTCCTGGTTTTAAATATAACATGAATGATATTGTGGCTGCTTTGGCAATAGCAGCGCTTAATAATTTCGATAAACCGATAAAAAAGAGACAGCAGATCGGCGAACAATATCGGCAAGAGCTTTCCGAATTGAAAAAAGTTCGTTTGTTAACTTATTATCCTGATCGGACACCGAACTATCAGATATTTCCAATCCATATAAAAGATAGGCAAAAATTTGCTCAATATATGTGGGATAATGGTATTCAAGTTGTCATGAATAACCGCCGAAACGACCGATATTCTATTTTTGGCGGTATGAACAACGATTTGCCGAACCTGAAAAAAGCCGATGAAGACACGATTCTATTGCCTATACATTGGGATCTAACGGGAAGTGATATTGAAAGAATAATCGATACGGTTAAAAAGTGGGACAAGAAATAAAGAAATCCGCGCTAATCGGGTACACGGGATTCGTCGGACAAAATATTCTCCGCGCTGGAGCAATGATCGATGAAAAATATAACTCAACCAATATTGCAGATATCCGCGAGAAAGAATTTGATTTGCTGATCTGCGCCGGGTCAAGAGGGAGCAGGCGTGGGGTAAACGAAAATCCAAATGGCGACTTAGCAGAAATTAAATCCTTGATGGAGCACTTGAAACGCGTCAAAGCGGACAAACTTGTTCTGATTTCAACGGTTGAAGTATACAATTATCATAATAGAGCCGATGAAGACTGTGACATCCCGAAAGATATGTTACCACCTTATGCGCTACATCGATACTATCTTGAAGAATTTTGCAGGACGCGATTCGATTGTATGGTCATTCGTCTACCCATCATTTTCGGCGTAGGAATGAAAAAAAACATCATTTACGATTTGCTGAAAGACCATTATAACTTTACACATAAAGACAGTATCTACCAGTTCTATGATTTGGCGAACATTTGGAACGATATACAAAAAGCTGTACAACTTGATATTAAAATTGTAAACTTTTTCAGCGAGCCGATTGCAGTTAGAGAGCTCGCCGGGGATGTTTTTCATATCGAATTGACAAACACAGATGAACCCTTACGGCAATTTGACATTCTGTGCAAATATTGGAAACTATGGAATGGCATTCCCGGTTATTTATACTCGAAAAGGGATATTTACTCATCTTTGAGAAAGTATATTGCTGATAGATCGCTTGTCTCTTAGTGCCCTCAAACAACCCGCGGCTTTGTAAACTAATTACTAAAGTCGGGAAACTTGATAAATGAAAATACAGACAGTATTTTTGAAATATGATTATGGAAAGAAGTCCCGTGGAGAATCTGGGGAAAAGTATTTCCTTTTCCCGAGTATCGTAAAGGTTGCGGATGAAGTCGTGCCCTTTTGGTTGGAAGAAAATGGCTATCCAGATGATATGCTCGGCCTGCAAAAAAATATTTTGGCTTTCAGCGAAAACGTAAAGCCGGATATCATAATATTTATGTTGATGAAATATGAAGTGTCACCCGATACCATAGAACAATTGAGCAAGAAATTTATTACTCTTAATTGGTTCTGTGATGATCACTGGCGTTTCGATGATTATTCAAGACATGTCGCTCCAAAACTGACCTATTCAGTTACGACGGATAAATACAGCATACAAAAATATATGCAAATTGGTATAAAAAACGTTATCTTGTCGCAATGGGCAACGCTTGAGAATGTGGAAAATTTAGATGTTTATAACGTTGACTATGAATATGACGTCAGTTTTATCGGGGGAAAAAACGTCACACGAGAATGGTATGTTCATGAATTAAAAGAACAGGGAATTAATATCGAGTGCTTTGGAGCAGGTTGGCCAAGGGGCAGGCTACCATATAAAGAATTGAAGGAAGTGTTCCGAAAGTCAAAAATCAACCTAAATTTATCTGATTGTATCCCTTACGACTATAGAATGGGTCGATATTTGAATAAAAGCATAGTTCAATCTGTCATGGGTTTAAACAAAAAAAAATACGGATCATATTACAAAACGTTAAAGAGGACATTATCGCTCAAGTTAGAATCGATAAAAAGTAAAAAAAGGACCGAACAGATGAACGCCCGTACTTTTGAGATACCCGGGTCAGGTGGTTTTCAATTAGGGCAATTTGCTCTTGAAATTGAAGATTACTTGATTCCAGGCAAGGAAATAGTGCTATTCAGCAACATAGATGAGCTTAAAAGACAGATAATCTATTATTTAAATAATGATAGTGAGCGCAAATTGATTTGCGAGAACGGATATAAAAAAGTGCGTTCCTGTACGTATGAAAACAGATTTAGAGAGATATTAGAAAAAATAGTGTTATGAAAAAAGCCTTCATTGTTGTTGCGGATTATAACAAAGAAAATTACTCATGTTAAAAATAAATTCTAGAAAAGCTCCGATCGGGGTAAAATGGAAAATCGGTTCACTGATTTGTTCAATGCGATTGGGTTGAGAAAATGAAGCAAAGGTTTATTATTCTTGATTCAACACATCCTTTGGTGCGACAAAACCATTGTTTTGAGCCCGTACATGAATTTACTGGCTGCGGACATGCCATTAACGTACGTCTGGCACGTGAAGCAAAAAGGCGAGGATGGGATGTAGCAACTGCCGATGTTTTTCTGGCGATGTCAAACCGACCCGATCAGGCAGTGTGCCTAACAGATATGGTTACAACATTAACCGATAAACTCCTATCAGAAGGAGCTCAACCAGGAATTTGTCTATCGTTAGAATCTCCGATTAATGTAAAGACATTTTACCACGACATCGTGCATTATGCCGGTCGGTTTCATCATAACTTCCAGTTTCGTGGAACCCAAGAACGTTTTCTCGGCACTGGTACTGTATTCCATCCTGTCGTTTTCCCGGTGGAAACGAAAACACCGCTACCTTTAAAATTGTGGGATAAACGCAAATATCTGGTTTTAGTCAACAGTAACAAGCGTGCGATCTATCGAAACTGGCGTAATCTCAAAGAGATTGCGCGGTCTATGGTTTCGCAAATACGCTTATTGCATTATTATACCGTTGATCCATGGATGCGGATTCGCGAAATCTATAAGGATCGGATTGAAGCGATCTATTATTTTTCAAACTGTATTGATTTTCATCTGTACGGCATAGGTTGGGATCATCCAATTCAAGGTTTTGGACATGATTACCATCAGGCGGCCCTCAAGGTTTTTAGAGGAATAATCCCGGCAGATTTACAGCGTAAACGGGAGGTTATGAGCGACTTTAAATTTGCTATCTGTTTTGAAAACTGCGCCTTTCCAGGCTATGTGACCGAAAAGATTTTCGACTGCTTTTTAGCAGGATGTATCCCCGTTTACTTTGGGGCCCCTGATATCACTGATTTCGTACCAAAGGAAAGTTTCATTGATTTTCGCAAGTTTGGGAGTTACGCTGAATTAAATCGATTTCTACGTGAAATGCCGGAGATAGATTTCCAAAATTATATTGATGCTGCTCGTGACTTTTTAGCCAGCTCGGATTTTGACAAATTCACCGTAGACTATTTTGTCAACGATATTCTGAATATCATTGAACAGGAATTCGACCATTAACGGAGAAAGGAATTCACATCCATGAAAGTACTTGGAAGCAATATCTATATAGATGACTTTATTCCTCCCATTTTGAAGAAAGTAAAGAATAAGCTACGCCCTGACTTTGGTAATGACAAGAGAATCCACCCCTTCACCAATTGTCCTCAGAATATTGACGTTAGGTGGGTTTTCGATATTGGGGCCAATGTGGGGGATGTGGCAAAGGCAGCTTTAGATAGCTATCCTAAAAGCAGCGTAATTTGTTTTGAGCCAGTCAAAAGCACCTTTGAAAAGTTACAAGACAATCTTAATGTGTATGGTAGTAGGGTTCATTATTACAATATGGCACTATCCGATCACAATGGTAAGAATGGATTTGAGACGATCAATATCACCTCTTTTGATGGTGCCAACTCTTTAGAACGCCAATCTGATTTCCATAAAAGATTGAATCCTCATGTCTATGAGACCGGAACAGAGACTGTTCAAATAGTTAAGCTTGACGAAATTGCACAATTACTCCCTGCAAAGAAAGTAGAAATTTTACAAATTGATGTCGAAGGACATGAGTTAAATGTTCTAAAAGGGGGCGCCAATTTTATCAGTAGCAATGTAGAGGCCATCATCATCGAAATTTCATTAATGCGCGATTCCTCGCTTGAGCACCAAGCTCTGTTCGAAATATTTTCATTGTTGAAAGAATTTGGATTTCGGCTTGTAAATATATTTGACTTACACCATGCGAAGGACTCCTCGCTTTTACTTGCACAAATGGATTGTGTTTTCAGAAAAAGTGCATTATAAAATGTACTGTCACAGGGATTAATCCTGCCTTCCCGCTTTATTGAGATACTATCATCTTTGGATAGCAACGCCACCGAAAGGAATCGATTAATAATAATGATACAGCACGCAATATGGCAGATCAACCGATTATGAGCCGCATCCAAAGATCATCAATTAATATGTTCTCTAGCATGGCTGGGTATGTAATACCTATGCTGATAGCCCTATTTACAACCCCACTCCTTCTGCTACTTTTGGGTGAAGCGGCTTATGGAATACAGAGTCTTGCCGCAGTTGTCATTGGTTACTTGACATTTATGGATATGGGGCTTGACCTACCCATCACAAAATACCTTGCCGAAGATAGAGCCAGAAATGACATTGTAGCGCAGAATTCCCTTTTGAATACTACCTTGCAACTATATGTCGGTATCGGACTGATTGGTTTGCTTGGGATTGAGCTATTGGCTGACTGGTTTGTAACCTCGATTTTCAAAGTACCAAAGAATTTGGTTAGTCAGGCAACAACAGTGTTTCGACTGGCAGGAATTGGGTTTTTGGGGAGCGTATGTATGTCATGGGGTCGCTCCATCGCTATGGGTTTGCAGCGGTTTGATTTAACTTATTCTGTTTCAGTTGTTATTAGCATTGCCGGTACACTAATTGGATTGGGGGTTGTGTATGCAGGCTATGGCATTGTCGGCTATGTCCTGACGCGTACGATTTTAACATTAGCCGCTGGCCCAGTCTACTTTGTTCTCGCTCGGCATCTTCTGCCAGATTTCAGCTTTCAATGGGGTATTGACAGGGCAACCTTGCGCCGCGTCCGCGGTTATCTCGGCTATGGTACAATCAATCGAATTGCAAGTAGCTTAGTAAGTCGTCTTGATCAGACCTTGCTTGGTGCTTGGGTAGGCGTGGCAGCAGCGGGTATCTATTCAGTGCCCTTTATGCTTGTGAATTCGTTTGGCTATATGATTGCCTACATGCTTGGTTTTATTTTTCCAATGGCGAGTGAATTGCAGGGACTTGGACAGATTGATCGTCTACGCGACATTTTTCTTCGTTCTTCTCAATTCATTGCAGCATTGGCAGGATTAATATTCATCCCTATTTTTATTCTCGGCGATCTATTTTTAGCACTTTGGACACCGACAATTTCATCAAGGGCAGGAGCTGTTTTGCAATTGTTGGCGTTGGCAGCTTATATCGGAACTTTGACAGTATCCTTGCCCAATAATGTTATGGTGGGGCTCGGAAAGATACGGGAATTTACAATTTATTCAACGATCCGCGCGGTGGTGTTAGCGGTATTTTGTTTCATTCTTATTTCGCGCTTTGGAATTAATGGCGCGGGGTGGGCGTTGCTGCTCACGTGTAGCGTGGATGTTGTTTATTTCTATATTTTTTTACGACGCTACATTCAAATTGCACCATCATTGCTTCTGCAAAAAGCCTATTTTAAACCAGTCGTGCTTGGAGTTGCATTTGTAGCCTTGACTTTTATCTGTCGCCCGTTTGCAGTATCCTGGCTAGGCTTTGGCTCAATCGGTTTGGGTCTGACTTTATTCTATATCTTGGCTGGGTATGCTATAGGCATGTTTGGAGAAACGGAAAAGAGAGCAATTGTTGGCCTATGGAAAACTTTGCGCCGCCCAAAAAACCGGACAGGAAAATAAAGTGCATGGTACTTGGCCTTGCGGGTTTTTAAAAATCTAAACTTGAGAGTGATTGATTCCATGAAAAATGATTTCCCTTTTTAAAAAAACGTGACAAAAAAATCTCGTCTTTTCATGATCTAGAATTGATTGACTGCAAGTTTGATTAACAAAATTTATAATTCCTCGACGCCAGGAAAATGTAATCGTCGTTTATCGCAAGTTTTTGAGTCAAACGTTTGCCATACACTGTTTACATGAAACTACTGATCAAATATTTATTTTGGGCTGGAGTAATTAGCTGCTTCATTGGTCCTGTGGTTGGTATCAAAGCATTCAATATCCTGTTAACTCCATCCCGAATAATTTCGATTTTGGCATTACCAATCCTTTTGCTTAATCCAACGCATAAAAAAAAAGGTATTCGGTGCTTCGCCTCACGTGTGCTAATTCTAATGCTGATTTATGGAGTTGCATCACTCAGTTGGTCGCCTGATCCACAACTAGGATTCAAATTGGTTACCGTATTATTTGTGGGCAATATGTTATTTCTATTGGTAATGCGCCATGCCATCGATCGATCAGTCCTTACAAAAATTATGATTATCTGGTCCATTATGATTATTGCTACTAGCCTATTAGGTGTTTATGAATTAGTGACAAAAGAATACCTATTCTCGTTTAAAGAAGATTATCATGACGCATTAGAATATGCTTTGACCTCTGTCGGTTGGCTCAGTCCACGTATTTTCTGGGGAAACCGGAATGAATTCGGTTTTATTAATGCGGTTTCTGCTCTTGTCCTGATGGGTTGGGCGTTTGAAGTACGGGGAGTGTCCCGGATAATTGCAATTATATCGCTTCTATTAGCCATTATAATGGTTATGTTTTCCTTTTCACGTGCAGCGATCTTTGGACTTATTATAGGGATAATGTTTTTCGCCTTTATTTTTACTATCAAATTGAAAGCATATTATCGCATTGTAACAATTTTGCTGATAATAAGCCTCGGTGTCTTTCTTTTATACAAGGGAGAAAACCTTTCATTTAGTAGCAAGACGATCTCTGCAGTGGTAACAAAGGTAGAGACCGCCGATAATAGAGGTAGGATTGACTATTACACTACAGCTGTTTTTCAGGGAACTAAGGCTTCAGGCGGTTTCGGGAGAGGGCTTGGGGCATCGACTAAAATCATTGAAGGTGGTTCTTATCATCATTATTTGCTGGAAATTCTCGCAGAACAAGGTCTTTGGATCTTTCTTGGATACCTCATTCTAATGGCGAAGGTTTGTAGTCAGCTTTGGAGTGCTATCAGACAGGGTCGAAACATTTTCTGGAGCACCGGACTTCTGGCATCCTGCCTTGTTTTTCCGTTATTATGTGCAGGGCCGTCTAGCATTATTTCCGTAGGCCCTTATTGGTTATGGTTAGCGTTTTTAGTTTCCTTTACGGAATATGATTCGTTCGTGATGCGCATAAATAAAGAACAGTTGCAAGCAAAATCAATAAAAATGCATAGCAAAGTTTTCTCTTAAAAAACGTGAGAAAAAATCTCGTTTCTTCGCGATCAAGAATTGATGGAAGGCTGTTAAGTCAACATAGATAATCCTCGCTGGATGGAGCCTCTGTGTCTGATCTCTTTAGGTTGATTAACATTTAAAACTACAAGGTGTGGATACAGTGGAAAGACGACCAAATATTCTGAAGAATACGACATGAGGACTCCCCGTGTACACCTTTTTTGCATTCCACTTGCTAGTAAGTCCGTTTGAAACCGGATGATTTGTCCTGTTAAAGGGTTTTACCGGACGGGAAATCCGCTGTGATCCATAAAAAATGTTAATGAACCGACTCTATCCATGATGTTTACTATGACATTTAAATCAAATTATATGGACATTGCATGAACATCTTGCATATCAACCAAACTGATGTTATCGGTGGGCGGTTTAACGGCTATAATATGCAACAAGCGCTTGATAAATCTTGTAATGTGGAAATGGCTGTATGGAATAGAACAAGCCAAAGCCCTCATGTACACATAATGCCTCCTTGCAATTCTGTATTACGCTTTTTTGCTTTGAATACAATAAGAATTGGCGATAGACTCGGTTTAGATGGGCTTGTTGATTCTGGTGGTTGGCTTTTGCCAACCCGTGATTACTTTGAGCGGGCCGATGTTGTCCATCTGCATCTGATTCATAATCGTGCCAATTTAAGTATTTTATCATTACCCAAACTGAGCATCCTAAAACCCCTGGTATGGACACTCCATGATCCATGGGCAATGACAGGAGGATGCGAACATTCTTTTGATTGCGATCGCTGGCAAACCGGTTGTGCACCGCGATGTCCTTATCCAAGACGTAGATCACCGTTCCAGCATTACATGCCCTATCTTCATTGGAAAATTAAAAAATATGTTTATCAGCACTCAGATATGTCATTGATTGTATCGTCTCGATGGATGCAAGAGCGAATTGAGAAAAGTCCACTGTTACGGCATCTACCTTGTCATCGTATTCCTTTCGGTATAGACCTAAAGCTCTTCAAACCAATGTCTAAAGTAGAGTGTCGCAAGAAGTTGGGCATTGATTCAGATCACAAAGTAATCGCATTTAGAGATATTCATAGTAAATTTGGTCCTAAATTTGCAAAGTTCAAGGGTATGAGCTATTTGCTGGAGGCTTTAAAGATTTATGAGCCACAAGAACCAACAGCCTTGTTAATATTTGAAGACGGTAAGGATTTCAAAGTATTATCACCTAAGTATCGTGTTATTACTCCGGGCTGGCTTGATGATGAGGACCTAGCTATTGCTTTATCAGCGGCAGATGTGTTTCTAATGCCATCAATTCAAGAATCATTTGGGCTGATGGCTGTTGAGGCAATGGCCTGTAGTACCCCTGTAATTGTTTTCGAGGGAACCGCGTTGCCCGACGTGATTAAATCTCCTTGTGGCGGACTGGTTGTGCCCGCAAGAGACAGCGTGGCATTAGCGGGGGCAATTAAACGATTTTTGGATGATGATGATCTACGAAGTAAAATAGGAACACAAGCACGTCATATTGTGGAAGATGAATATGCGTTCCAATTGTACGTCCAACGACACCTGAGTTTATATGAAAAAGTGATTGAATGTTATCATAATGGTGACCGGGGATTCGGGATTGGTGATTTGTAACTTTGTAAATTATCAATCAAAAGAAAGGTGAACAAAAAAAATGTTTAAAAATAAAATCAGAATAAAGAGATTAAAACGATGAATATTCTTGTCCTTGGTGGTGGTGGAATGCTTGGCCATAAAATGTTCCAATCGCTGTTGACACAATACCCAGAAACAACTTGCACTATACTCGGTCGTTTAGGGGAACCACCTTATAATAGAATTGACTTATTTAACATTGGGAATGTCATTGAAAATGTCGACGCCACAGATTCTAAGTCACTTCAAAAACTTTTAGAAAGAAATGAGCCCCAATTTATTGTGAATTGCATCGGAATTGTCAAACAGCGACCGGAAGCTAGTGCTTTTATACCAAGCATAATGTTGAACTCACTTCTTCCCCATAAACTGGCCGATGTCGCATTAAAATGGGGGGGAAAAGTTATCCACTTTAGTACAGACTGTGTTTTCAGCGGTAATAGGGGAGAATATACCGAAGGTGATCAATCCGATGCTGAGGACCTCTACGGGAAGAGTAAATACTTAGGTGAAGTCGCTACAGAAAATGCTCTGACATTACGCACTTCCATCATCGGCCGTGAGTTAAGCCATTTTAAGTCACTTCTGGAATGGTTTCTCGCACAGCATGATGGCACTGTGTGCGGATTCAAAAATGTTATCTATTCGGGGGTTACTACGAACTATCTTTCGGAACTTGTGTTGCGCCTTATTATGGAGAAGCCTGAACTATCGGGTCTTTATCAAGTAACAGCACCAAAAATATCGAAACATGATCTTTTGTATCGACTTAAAAACGCATTCAACATAAAGCTTGAAATCATTCCAGATGATTGTGAGCATTCAGACCGAAGTATGGTTGGGAATAAATTCTGGCAAAGTACGGGTTTTCAGCAGCCGGATTGGGATATTCTTATACATCAGTTGGCTTCGGATCAAACACCCTATGATAAATGGCGGGAGAAAAATAATGTTTAAAAGTAAGACTTTGTTCATCACCGGTGGCACGGGAACTTTTGGTAATGCTGTGATTAAGAGTTTCCTCAACACCGAGATCAATGAGATCCGAATTTTTAGCAGAGATGAAAAAAAACAGGAAGACATGCGGATCAAATATAATAATCCCAAATTGAAATTTTTCATTGGCGACGTCCGATCTCAAGACAGTATTGCTCCCGCTATGGCAGGAGCAGATTATGTTTTTAACGCAGCAGCGCTTAAACAGGTGCCATCCTGCGAGTTCTTCCCTATGGAGGCTGTGCGTACGAATACCCTTGGTGCGGAAAACGTAATGAATGCCGCTTTGGCCTACGGAGTCAAAAACATGATTATCTTGAGTACAGATAAAGCTGTCTATCCTATCAATGCAATGGGAATGTCCAAAGCGCTCATGGAGAAGATGATGATTGCGAAAGCTCGGTCCCACGGGGATGCGAATACTGTCTTCTGTGGGACCCGTTATGGGAATGTTATGGGTTCTCGGGGGTCTGTGATTCCATTGTTTATCAACCAGATTTTATCTGGAGTCCCTATTTCTGTGACTGATCCGCAAATGACTCGTTTCATGATGTCAATCGATGATGCGGTGGATTTGGTGATCTATGCTTTCCAACATGGAAAAACTGGTGATGTTTTTGTCCAGAAGGCTCCGGCGGCAACTATTGAAACCCTAGCCAATGCCCTCAAGCGGATTTTCGAAGTGCAAAATAAAATACGGATTATTGGTACTAGACATGGGGAGAAATTGTATGAAACTTTACTTACCCGCGAGGAGATGTCTAAAGCCGTGGATAAGGGCAACTACTACCAGATCCCCGCAGATATTCGTGATTTAAATTATTCCCTCTATTTTACTAAGGGAGAGAAGACGGTTTCTAGTTATGAAGATTACAATTCACACAATACGAATCGGCTGGATGAGCAGGGGATGATTCAATTGTTGTTGAAACTTGATTTTGTCATGGACGCTCTGGAAAAAGGTGAACTGTTAATCTAAATATATCTGGCTTCGTATAGCCTTTAGCTCAGACATTTTCCAAACAGGGACACAAATAGTGGTAGTCTTCAGTCCTAAATATGGTATTTTGCATCCGGTTCTTCATCCTTTATAAACGGGGACATTCAATCAGATAATGATCAAAAAAAAAAGGAAGAGATTATGTCAATAAAAGTGATGACTATTGTAGGTACTCGCCCTGAAATTATTAAGCTCTCCCGTGTGATCAGCGAGCTGGATATTCATACAGAACATCTCCTAGTTCATACTGGGCAGAACTATGATTATGAACTGAACGAGATATTTTTTCGGGACCTCAGTATACGAAAACCAGATCATTTCTTGGATGCCGCAGGCGCGACAGCGGCTCAGACCATAGGGAATGTAATTGCAAAATCTGATGAGGTGATGGCTATAATCAACCCGGATGCCATGCTTGTCCTTGGCGATACCAACAGTAGCCTTTCGGTGATAGCGGCAAAGCGACGCAAGATACCTATCTTTCACATGGAGGCGGGCAATCGTTGCTTTGATCAGCGGGTGCCGGAAGAGATTAACCGTAAAATCGTTGATCACACGAGCGATATTAACATGGTGTTCTCCGAACACGCCCGGCGCTATCTGCTTACTGAGGGCATTCGACCGGAAACGATTATTAAGACAGGTTCTCCCATGAAAGAAGTGCTTTCCTATTACATGTCTCAAATTGAGAGCTCTGATGTAATTAAAAGGCTCCAGGTTAATCCCGGAAAATATTTTGTCGTCAGTGCACATCGTGAAGAAAATGTGGATAACGAGGAGAACTTCCAAAATTTGTTAGCATCTTTACAGCTCATAGCAAAACAGTATGGGATGCCGCTTATTATATCCACGCACCCGCGGACAAGAAAAAAAATAGATGAAATGAATATTAACCATTCGAATCCATTAATTCACTTTTTGAAACCTTTAGGTTTTATTGATTATGTTAAGCTCCAAATGAACGCTTTTTGTGTTGTCTCCGACAGTGGCACGATTACAGAAGAGTCCTCAATCCTTAATTTCCCAGCGGTGACAATCCGCCAGGCACATGAACGCCCCGAGGGGATGGATGAGAGTACTCTAATCATGTGCGGGCTTGAGGCAAAGAAGGTTTTAGAGTCCATCCACGTTGTAACCACTCAACATTTGAAGGACAAGCGGCAATTCAGGCTTGTTCAGGATTATGATGTGGATAATGTATCGAAGAAGGTACTACGTAACATTTTGAGCTATACAGACTATGTGGACAGGACAACTTGGCATAAGAATGCATAGTTTTATGATGTAATAACTAAAAACTTGATGATTTACTATGAATTTTTAAAAGTTTGGATATTGGGAATTTTTACAGACAGATTTAAAACCTATATAAAGAGGTTAGCGTACTGACAAGTCAATTCAAGAAAGACACAACTCCCCATTTTACGGTAATTATACCTTGCAAGAATCGGGCAAAGTACCTACATCACACTTTGCGTACTTGTATAATGCAAAATTACGAATCATTAGAAGTGCTGGTCTCGGATGATGGCAGCACAGACAACATGCGTGAAGTTGTAGAGGAGGCATCGCGCCGAGATTCTCGTATTCGTTATATAAAACCGAGTTCGGAGATTGGAATGTTAAATAACTTTGAGTATGCTTTACAGCAAGTAAAACCAGGATTTGTTATTGCGTTAGGGGGCGATGATGGATTGTTGCCTGATAGTATACAAGGCATGCGTGACACTTTATATGATACTGGGATGGAATTACTGTCTTGGCCAGCACCAACATTCTATTATCCAAATATCCGCGGGATAAATGGACAGTTGTGCATCTACCGCGACAAAGGTACTAATATTATTGATTCCAATCACTTCCTAAGCCGGCAAGCAACAAACCTAAGTTATTCAAGTGACCGTGAATCTCCCATGTTTTATGTGAAAGGCGTCGCATCTACAAAATTAATAGAAAGAGTTCGTCAACGTTCTCCTAGTGGACAATTCTATTCTTGCCCCACTCCTGATGGTTATTCCGGAATTGTGCTGGCAGGTGAGGTCGACTATTTTGCTTATTCTGGCAAACCATTTTCCATCTTTGGAGTATCGCCTGATTCTCATGGCATAACGTATTTGTCGAATAAGGATACCGCGAGAGAAATATCCGAACAGTTCTTTGAAAGTGTCAATTCAAGACCAATGCATCATGAATTGGCATCACAACCGTATTCGCCATTAATTACACTAATGACAGTAGATTATTTACTTACAGCGAAGGATCTTCCGGGATGGATGGGGAGCTTTCCGCTGATTAATTATAGAAAAGTTTTACTTAAAGGCTTAAATGAATTGTCATTTGGTCAGTATGGCGAAGATAGAATTAACCGAGAGCTCAGGATACTATATCAGATTTCCAAGAAGCATGGGTTGAGTGAGTATTTCCGCAAAAAAGTTCGCGCCTCAAAACGTTTCCATCAGCGACTTCCTTTTACAGGAAGTGGTATTAATGCGTATGGATTTTATTTAGACGGAGACATATACCATCTCCATAACATATTTGATGCAGCTTATGCAGCGCAAAATATTTGTCAGGTATATTCAGATCTAACTTCAACATCCTTCGCCAGAGCTGTAGTCCGGTCTCTCGTTTATCGTCTTCATGCAATGCGCAAGGGAGATCCATTTCCTCACGAATCAGAATGGCTCACGATCAATTCATCAAATGAGTAGATTTTTCATTTCTTAAAAAGGCAAGAAATATTCTCATTATTTATAACCATGAATTCATAGGAAATTGTTGATGCTATTAAGTATTATAGGGATAATCATAATAAAGAAAAAATTATAATAAATGCTTATGCGACCGCAAAATTTTTTGATATGGGTAATACTGCTGAAGTATTATTTAAAATGATAAATTTGAAAGTTTACTAATAAAACCATGAAAAAAGCATTTATCACAGGTATCACAGGACAAGATGGCTCCTACTTAGCTGAATTGTTACTAGAAAAAGGCTATGAAGTACATGGGTTGGTTAGAAGAGAGGCGATCGAAGATCCTGTTTCAAAGTTATGGCGTATAAATAAAATAATAAATGATATCCATATCCATAATGGTACTCTGGAAAATTATCTTGGACTCGTTCATATTTTCAATAATACAAAATTTGATGAATGTTACCATTTGGCAGCCCAGAGCTTCGTCGGACATGCCATAGAAGATTCTACATTAACTTTAGATACAAATATAAATGGTACACTAAATCTCATATCTGTCCTTGCAGAAATGAATACAGACTGCCGATTCTATTTTGCTGGTTCCAGTGAAATGTTTGGCAACTGTGAAACAAGCCCGCAAAATGAAAATACTCTGTTTAACCCCAGGAATATATATGGTATATCAAAAGTTGCATCTTATGAAATAGTAAAACTATTTAAGACCAATAATAATCTTCACACATCCTGTGGTATCCTTTACAATCATGAATCGCCGAGACGAGATAGTATTTATGTTACCAAAAAAATCATCAATTTTGCAGTGGAGCTTAAACTGGGATCACCTAATAAATTATTTCTTGGAGATATTAATGCCCAACGAGACTGGGAGTATGCCAAAGATTACGTCCAAGCGTTATATTCCATCCTACAATATGATCAGCAAAATACATTTGTTATTTCTACAGGGAAATTGCACACTTTAAAAAATATGTGTCGTATAGCCTTTGGACATTTTGGATATGATTATAATGATTATGTGGTTATTGATAGTCAACTAAAAAGACCAAAAGAAAAAAATATACTTCTAGGCGATTCGTCTAAAGCACACAAGTTGCTTAATTGGCATCCGTCAATTGAGTTTGAAGAATTAATAGTTACGATGGTTGAGCAGGAATTGGGAAAGCGAAAACACCTTCAATAAAAAATTTGATTTAATTTGAAAAGAACAATTACAATTGATGGAAGAATGATCAATGCCAGCGGTATTGGTACTTATATAATAAATGTATTACCTATTATAATAAACAGCCTATCAAATAATGTTTCATTTAATATACTTGGGGATCTTGATGAGCTTGGACAGATTGGTTTTTTAAAAAAGAAAAATATTAATCTAATCGATTTTACGTGTCCGATATATTCCATCCATGAACAGTTGAATTATATACGAGCGATTCCTGATGAAACAGAATTATTCTGGGCACCGCATTATAATTTCCCGATATTCTATAATAAGAAATTGCTTGTATCTATCCACGATTTAGGACACCTTGCATTAAAAGAGATAAACCATGAGGTTACAAAAAGATTATATGCATCATTTATGTTCAAGCAGATAAAAAATAAAGCTGATGCTATGGTTTATGTTTCTGAATTCTCAAGACAAGAGTTTAATAAATTTATTGGGAGACCGAAATGTCCGCAGGAAGTGACACTGCTTGGCGTCAACAGTAGCTGGTTTAATATCCCCAGATCTGAGCCGGTATCATCAAAACCATATTTACTTTATGTCGGCAATGTTAAACCTCATAAAAATTTGGGCCGATTGATTGCTGCATTTGGGAGAATAAAAAATACTATACCCCACAACTTAATAATTGTAGGGAAGAAAGAGGGATTTATTACATCAGATGAAACATTATTTGATAAAGTAAAAAAATATGATGATCGTATTATATTCACAGGTAGAATAAGTGATGAAAAATTGAGAAAATATGTAGCTCAAGCAGATACGTTTGTCTTCCCAAGTTTTTACGAAGGTTTTGGATTACCACCTATTGAGGCTATGGCAGCAGGTATACCAGTAATTTCCTCAAATGCTGCTTCAATTCCTGAAGTTTGTGGCGATGCTGCTCTATATTTTGATCCCCATAAAATTGAAGATATATCTGGTAAAATTTTACGAATGGTTTGCAATGAATCGTTGAAAAGAGATTACATTAAACGTGGTAAAAAACGAGTGAAACTTTTCAGTTGGGAGAAAACAGCTGAAAAGACAATTAATGTCATAAAAAACATTCTTGAATTCAACTCTTAAGTGCAACTCAAAGAATTTGAAAAAAAGGAATGATTATGATGGAAAGTTTATTCAGTATCCTATCATTGATAATCGTGAAACTAGCTATTTTGTAGGGAATGATTAATACAACTATCGTGCATTATTGGCTCAATGGGATGCGTGGCGGTGAAAAAGTAATAGAGTCCATACTGGATATTTTTCCTAATTCTGAAATAATTACAAACGTGTATATAAAAGATAATATTTCTGATAAACTTTCAAATAGAGTTAAAAAAACAACACTTATTCAGTATTTACCTAAATCTTTGAAATTTTACCAATATTATTTACCACTTTATCCTTTAGCTCTTTCTAAAATTAAAATAAATTCTGTGGACCTTGTAATATCAAGTGAATCTGGACCGGCAAAAGGAATTAATGTGTCTAGAAAAATCCCACATATATGTTATACTCACACACCCATGAGATATATTTGGGATATGCAGGATGAATACTTTGGAAATGGGTTAAAGAGAAAAACGATTCAACCTATCATAAATTTTTTACAAAAATGGGATTACTCTACTGCACAAAAAGTAGATTATATTATAGCCAATTCAAATTTTGTAAAAGATAGAATAAAAAGAATTTGGAATAGAGAATCGGTTGTAATCTACCCACCAGTTGATACTGATATATTTAAAAGGAACCAAACAATTGATGATTTTTATTTATTATTTGGCCAACATGTTAAATATAAAAAATCTGAATTAGCTATTCGTGTATTTAATGAAAACAGTAGAAAACTAATTGTCATGGGTGGTGGCGAAGAATTACCTTTTTTAAAATCAATTGCAAAGGATAACATTGTTTTTTTGGGGAGCGTTGATGATGAGACAAAAAACAAATATCTTTCCTCATGTCGTGCATTAATTTTCCCTGGGGTGGAAGACTTTGGTATTATTCCTGTTGAAGCAATGGCTTGTGGACGCCCGGTGATAGCATTTAATAAAGGTGGCGCCACCGAAACAGTAAAAAATATGGTTTCCGGTCTATTCTTTGATACACAAACAGAAAAATCATTAGATGCAGTAATTAATAAATATGAATCAGTAGAAGACCAATTTATTCCAGATAATATTAGAGAATATTCTATACGATTTGACAGGAAAGTGTTTCAAGAAAAGTTTAAGGAATACGTTGAATTCTGTTTAGATGATTTTCATAAAACAGGTTTTTCTAAAAGGCGTTAATAAATTGAATATTTTATTTGGCGGATCAGGGTTTATTGGTAAACATTTAATAAATCATTTAGAAGCAGAATACATAAATTTGGATATTATTGATTCTCCCAATAATCATCTATACTGTGACATTCGTACAGATATTGATATTGATTTGTCGATTTCTCCTGATTCTGTCATTTTTAACTTTGCAGCATTATGCACCATACCTAAATATGAAGAAAGAGAATATTATGAAACGAATATCCGAGGTGCTGAAAATATCTGTAAGTTTGCACGTGAAAAGAATATAAACACGATTGTGTTTACAAGTTCTATTGCACCCTATGGCATGCGAGAAGATGAAAGGACTGAAGATTCTCTCCTAATGCCTACAAATGAATATGGAATATCAAAATTAGTTGCTGAGTATACTCATCGCATTTGGCAAGCAGAAAGACCAAATGAAAGAATACTAATTATATTAAGACCTGGTATAGTTTTTGGTAAAGGAGAAAACGGAAACTTCTCTAGATTATATAATGCTATGTCAAAAGGATTGTTTTTTTATCCAGGTCGAAAAGACTCAAAAAAAGCAGCAATTTATGTAAAAGATCTTGTTAGAATAATGATTGAAATGGTTGATACTGCAGAACCGGGCGTAACCCTCCACAATTGCTGCTATCCCCACCCACATTCCATCGAAGAAATATGTAAAGCAATTGCAAAAGAAACAGATTTAAGAGAGCCAAAAATAATAATACCCGGTTGGTTATTACGAAGTATTGCATCTTCGCTTCATTTGTTAAGCAGGCTTCTCGGTAAGCGATTAATGGGCATACATCCGGATCGTGTAAAAAAATTAATGATTTCAACTAACATCTCAGGTGAAAAAATAAATAAAAATTATCCACTGGAATGTTCTCTAAATAATGCTTTAGCAGATTGGTATCAAGACTGTGGAAAAGAAGGACTCTTTTAATATGAAAAGAATATTAATAACAGGGGGTGCCGGTTTTCTCGGCTCCCATTTATGTGATGAATTAACGCGAAATGGTAATGATATTATTTGTGTAGATAATTTTTACACAGGATCAAAAGAAAATGTGACTCATTTGTTAGATAAACCGAACTTTGAATTAATAAGACACGATATTACCTTCCCTCTTTATTTAGAAGTAGACGAAATTTACAATCTGGCCTGTCCTGCTTCGCCTATTCATTATCAACATGATCCGGTACAAACAACCAAAACGTCTGTCCATGGTGCTATCAATATGCTTGGTTTAGCCAAAAGAGTGGATGCAAAGATTTTTCAGGCATCCACAAGCGAAGTATATGGTGATCCGACGATCCATCCCCAAACAGAAGATTATTGGGGCAATGTAAATCCAATTGGACCAAGATCTTGTTATGATGAAGGTAAACGCTGCGCTGAAACATTATTTTTTGATTATTATCGGCAACAAAATCTCAATATCAAAGTTGCGCGAATTTTTAATACATATGGCCCACGCATGCACACTGACGATGGCAGGGTAGTGTCTAATTTCATTGTTCAGGCTCTCCAAGGGGAGGACATTACTATTTATGGTGATGGTTCTCAAACCCGCTCATTTTGCTATGTAGATGATCTGATTGATGTAATCATAAAGTTCATGGATACAGAACACGGTTTTACAGGACCGATAAATATAGGTAATGCCAATGAGTTCACTATCCTTGAACTGGCCGAAATCGTTATCGAGCTTACCGATTCAAAATCTAAAATTATTTTTGACTCATTGCCAGAAGATGATCCAAAACAGCGTCAACCCGATATATCTTTGGTTAAAGAAAAATTGGGATGGGAACCAAAAACAACTTTGAAGGAGGGTCTTATAAAAACGATAGGATATTTCGATTCAATTTTAAAATAATATATGCACGATAAGCATCTTTGCTTTTCGGTCAATCCAAATACATTTCAAAAGTAGAACCTTGGTTCTGCTTTTTTTTAGAGCAAAGCTTGACCCACATCACACCATCCTGTAATTTATAGCAAGAAATTCTTTCAATTATAATCAAGGAGGATTCGTTGATAAGCGCCCTGAAAATCTTTTCTGATACAACAGCCTATATTTTTTCAATATGTGTATCTGTTTTATTCTATTCTACATCCTTCAAATATGCGGTAGAAAATATTAATTACTTGCTAATAGTTGGAGGCGGAGTTTTTTTTATAGTTAGTATTTATAATTATAATGGATATGATAAGACCATTGAGTTTTCACAGCTTCGTGAAATAACTGCACTAATACGAGCATCTATGATTATGCTAATTGTTTCAATCGTTGGCTTGTTTATTTTCCAAATTTCTGTCCCTGATTTTATCACTATATCTTCAATAATAATGTTTATTGTCTCTCTTATAGTTTTTCCGATTGTATTCAGGAAAATATCTATGATTATTTATTCTGGAAATATCGAAAAAGATAAAGTGTTGTTAATAGGATTAGGTCAAATGGGCAAATCATTCATTGATCATATTAAATCACATCATTCTGGTTTTTCCATAATAAGCGTGTTAGATGATAAAGTTGGTGAAGGGTTTAGGTATAATGGAAATTATGTTTATGGCGGTATTAACAAACTTGATTCATTTCTCGAAAATAATCATGTAGATAGGATTATACTTTCAATCAGAAATCTTTCTGAAGAAAAGATTTCTTTTATCCAATCAAAGGCTGCAGCAGCAAAAACACGTTTGAGTTATTTACCGAGTATAGAATCTTTTGAGAATAACACCACTAAATTAAAAGATTACGCCGGTATTCAACTAATTACCAACACTAATAATTCCCAATCATTTTTCTATAAAAGTAGTAAACGATTTATTGATATAGCTTCAGCCTTACTTATTTTTGTTTTATCCAGTCCCATTTGGCTACTCTTACCATTAATAATTAAGAATGATTCACCTGGCCCTGTGTTATTCAAACATAAGAGAGTTGGTCTTAATGGAAAACAATTTGAGTTATACAAATTCAGAAGCATGTACATTGATACACCTAAATATGCTCATTGTCCAACAGGCGTAGATGACCCTAGAATAACAAAGGTTGGTCGATGGATGCGTAAAATCAGTCTGGATGAGCTACCTCAGTTGATAAATATCCTGAAAGGAGAAATGAGTATGGTAGGACCAAGACCGGAAATGCCTTTCATCGTCGATGAATATAACAACATTGAAAATAGACGTCTTATAGTTAAACCAGGTTTAACTGGGCTTTGGCAGGTGAGCCCCCATCGGAATTCGGAAATACACCATAATTTAGAATATGATTTTTATTATATAGAGAACCAGGGCCTCGTCCTTGATTTTGTTATCATGATAATGACAATCTTTTTTACAATACGCGGTATCACTCATTAGGAAAGATTAACGCCGAAAGCGTTGCCAAAACCAATTATCCCTCCAGAAAAAAGCATCTTTTGTCAAGTAGCTTACAACAAAAAACAAATGGCTAGAAGGAAGTGTCCAGTAATAAATCAAATATCAGTAATTATTAACAATCAGCCGTTAAGGGGGCCAATCTTCACATCTAAACTATAGGTTGGATACCAGTCTCCCCAATTCGGCTCCCATAAAATAGGACGAAATGCCCCAATTCCCAATTTCACCTCTTGAATAAATTTATCATTTCTCCTGTGAATAATAGGAATATAGAAAGCCACATCAATCGCCGTCCCCAGATCTGATAACGCTGAAGTGTCAGCGCTTTTTCGGAAGGATGTTGCCAGAATAAAATTATTTATCTTATTAATATTCACAAAGCTTCCCCCAATTTCATATCCCTTTTTAAGTTTAAATGTATATAGAAACTGTGGGGCAAATAAATGTTGTGTGTTTTCATTTGTATATCGTCTCAAGCCAACAGCAGTTGCCAGGTATATTTGCTCTGTAGAAAAAAATTGATAAAATAATCCTAAATAATAATTGTTATTATTTAGGATCGGGGAGGCATAATATGCATGGATATCTATTTTATCAGTAATACCATATCCCAAAACAATGTAGGACTGTCCATGATCAAAATAATCAAATGGATTCCACGTAAGTGATAAATCTAGGTTTCCTTTCCCCGCTGCATAACCATTGTCATATCCGCTCCCTGCAAAGAGGCTTGAAGTTATTAATATGGCGTATCTTAATTTCATGTCATCTAAACTAATATTAAGCACAAAATCCGTCAAAGTCATTTTAAAAATCACATTCATTTAAAGCTGGGTGAAGAAAAAAGTTTAGTTTATATATTAATTGGCAAAATTCTCCGTAAAACAAATTTAGATGAGTTGCCCCAATTTATTAATGTACTTTATGGGTACATGAGTGTAGTAGGTCCCCAGCCCCAAATGGTCAGTGAGGATCGGGAAATAGTCGATAAGATTAATAATTACCGCATCCGCCGGTTTGTAAGACCGGGGATTATCGGTCTGGCTGCTATTAAAGGCTTTAGGGGTGGTACGGAAAACCTGGATCTAATGCAGAAGAGCATTGATTATGATATTGAATATATTGAAAACTGGTCATTCTGGCTGGATAAACAGATTACCACCCGCCCGTATCAGGTACGCTGGAGATTTTTATATCCGACAAGCATCTCTGCTTGTTGAATGTTTGTAATAATCCAAGCTACATGACAATTTCGAAGATTTTTGAATAGTGAGGGTAGGCAAAGCACTGTCGGGTTGCTTCTCCGCCAGGACTCGCCGAGGTGGCTCCGAGGTCTACCACTCACTCGTTTGCCGAAGGTAAAACGCTGGCAGATCAGTTACCGCTCACTAGTTACAAATAACCAATCTGGCAATTCCGGAAACATTCGGACACCATTCCGGAAGTTCTTCGGACACCATTCCGGAAGTTCTTCGGACACCATTCCGAGAGTTCTTCGGACACTATTC
>VAOY01013883.1_pt1 | contig 44640 bp, 39 predicted proteins | sample 3393881 | NCBI WGS metagenome assembly VAOY01 (sample SAMN08290430, study PRJNA428436) | hydrothermal vent metagenome | isolation source: Deep-sea hydrothermal vent chimney | place: Indian Ocean: Southwest Indian Ridge
CATATCGGGTGGTGACGGAACGATGCAGATGGTACTCGGGGAACTTCTTCGTGTCTGGAGTGAGGATACTCTTCCAAGACTGCTGCTGATCCATGGCGGAACCGGTGGACTGGTACCCACTTCCACCGGCAACCCCGACCCGACCGACGCAATTACTCTGTTGAAGCACTCCCTGCAGAATCAGAGCCCTCTTCTGGCTCAGCGCCTCCAGACACTGCGTGTCGGTGACAGAGCAACTTTCAGCTGCGGAGTAGGGATCTTCAGAAGGCTCTTTTCCGAATACGTTACCTACTGGGGTCGTGTCGACTGGTCCCGCATCATGTTCGCAGCCCGTTTCGCTGCAAGCTGGCTGGTTCAGGGAGGCCTTGCCCGCCATGCCCTTACACCCTGCCCTGTTCAGGTTCGAATTGGGGACGATGTATACCCTTCAGGACATTTTATAGGTATCTACGCATCTACACTGGACAGTATCTGGGGATGGGGAGCCTTCGAGGAACTGCCTCGCCCTCCAGGGGGTTTTCGGGTGATTGCTCTTCAGGCCATTTCAAAGCGTTCCATGCTGAAGGGTGTACCGCCTATTGTCACGGGGGATAACGGGAACCTTCCTCGTGAGCTGTTGATGCAGGGAACCTCGCTTCTGGAACTCCGCAGTGATAATGACCCGATAATCTATGAGGCTGAAGGTGAATTTTATTCCGAGAAGGGCCTGCTCAGAATTGAACCGGGTACTACGCTGACAGTCATCCGGACGGGCACTGAATAGATTTCCACCCGAATCTGGAGAGCAGTGAGATCGCAGCCTCTCTTCCCTCCTGCATGATCGCGAAATGAACGTGATCTCCGGGCCGGGGCTTCCACCTGTCGTCAACAGCTGATATTTGTTCGCTCCTTACATATGCCATCGGCAGCAGAATGCCGGCACCCTCAGCAGTGAGAGAGGCCGCCATTTCTTCTCCCGATTGTGCCGGCGGTTCTCCAGGGCTCCATTCCCAAACTTCAACCGAGACAGATGACCGACCGAGCCTGTGTGACCAGTGATCTATGTCCGTTGCACTGCCGAACAGAAGGGAGGCGCCTCTGCCACTGACCATTCCAGCCGTTACTCCCGTTTCCTCAACTCTGAGGGCGACATGGACAATTCCGACACCATGATCCTGGATGGCCTTTGAGGCAAAGAGCAGGTTCACTTCTTCATTAGGAGTGATCGCTATGCATGCTGTGCGGGAATCTGCTTCTGCCAGCAGAAGAGGACCCTCTTCGAGCACGTTCCCGAAAATGGTTCTAAAACCGGCGTCCTCCGCCTTGTGCGATGCATGCGGACTGGCGTCTATGAATATGACTTCCTCCCCTGTTGAACCGAGCGCACTGCCCAGGGCAAGTCCCAGATCATTGGCTCCCAGAATAATGAAACCGTTGTCCTCCTTTCGCCTGATCCCGAGCAAACGCGCAACAGTCCCACCACCAAGTCCCTGCACAACAACAGTCACTGCAATAACAAGGAATACCAGAGCACGCAGTTCCCTGCCACCCGGTATCCCTTCCGCCGTCAATTCCTGTGCAAAGAGTGATACGACAGCTGCCGCTACGATTCCCCGGGGAGCAAGCCAGGAGAGGAACAGCTTCTCTTTGACGGTCATTTTCGATCCAGCGGTTGATATCACTACATTCAACGGTCGCACCGCAAACATAAGTAGAAGCACAGTCACAATCCCTCCCCATCCCAGATTTCCGACCTCTTCAATCCTCACATCGGCTGCCAGCAGAACGAATAGCAGGCCCACAAACATGACGGTGAGCTGCTCTTTGAACTCCCTTAATACCGGCAGAGCTTTTATTTCAACATCCCCTACAACCACCCCCGCCACGGTAACCGCAACGATTCCGCTTTCTGTATAGAGGGAATGGCTTATCTGGTACAGCGCCAGTACCAGAGAAAGGGCGAAGATGTTTTCGAGGCCTGCAGGTACTGCCCGCGGCATCTTGAGCAGACCCGCGATTGTCGCTCCTCCCAGAATTCCCAGCAAAGCCCCTGCCCCCATTTTCTGCAGAAACAGCAACAGTCCGGCAGAGAATGATGCTCCTGCCGGATTTATGACAATTCCCAGAGCCACAACTGCAAGGGTAGCGCCAACCGCATCAATAAAGACAGCCTCTGCTTCCAGTACCGTGCGAACATTCTTCTTTACCTTGATCCGGCGAAGAAGCGGCTGGATAACCGTTGGACCGGTAACGACGATAAGCGTCCCGAACAGAATCGACATCCGCCATCCCCATCCCAGAAAGAGGCGGGATGCCAGCGCACCACCGGCAGCCGTGATGATCACCCCTGCGGTAACCAGCATCCTGATCGGTCGCGATTGCCGGCGCAGGCGGGATATATTCAGATTCATGCCCCCTTCAAAGAGGATCACCGCCACAGCGAGGCCCACAATCACGTTGAGAACAGATCCCAGCGTTTCGGGGAGGATGATACCGGCAACGTCAGGACCCAGAAGAACCCCGGCACCGAGCAGCAGTACTATGCCCGGTATCTTCAGATGCCTGGCCAGCGACTGCGTCAATACGCCCGCCGCCAGGGCGATCACAAATGTGAGGGCAGCAGTATTTACGATTACACTTCTCCTGTTCCGATGAAGAGAGGCAGACCCTCGAATTTCTTGTACTTCGGCCTGAGACGTTCTGTGTTGTAATACTTGTCTACATCGATGAGCTTCTTGGTGGCTGTCACTTCCTCTATGGGCACGCTGCTGTAGACACCCTTCCGAATGCATACCAGACGACCGGAGATGCCATCCATGACCAGATCGAACGCCAGATTGCCGTATGCCATCGGCACTATGGAGTCGAGTGCGTCGGGATCGCCGCAGCGAACGAGATAGCCGAGACGCTGGTTCAGCACGTTGACCCTCTTGCCGTTGTTAAACTGAGGTGACAGCTGCTTTATCATCTCCGCGACATGGTCGCCAATACCACCCAGCCTTCGGTGGCCGTACTGGTCGGTCTCCTCGCTCAGAAAATGCATTCTCTGTTCGCCGGTCATCTGCGCTCCCTCCGAGACCAGAACCACGGAGTAATTGCTGGGATTGGCTTTTCGATCCTCAATCAGGAGCCGGCACAGTTGCTCGATATCAAATTGATGCTCAGGTATCACGCACCGGTCGGCAGCACCGGCCATCGTGGGTATTAGAGCGGTGAAGCCCGCATACCGTCCGAATACTTCGAGTACCAGCACCCTCTCGTGCGAACCGGCCGTTGTACGCAATTTATGCGTCAGTTCAATTGTCCGGGTAATGCAGGTGCTGAATCCGATGCAGTAATCGGTCCCGGGAACATCGTTATCCATCGTCTTGGGAATGGCGACGACACTCACTCCTTCCTCGTGAAGTCTCTGTGCGTAGCTGAGCGTGTCATCACCGCCGATCGGCACCAGGTAATCAATTTCGAGAAATTCCAGGTTCCTTAACATGTCTTCGGTAATGTCGTTGGTTTCTTCGGTGTATTTCTCCTGGAGATGCTCCGGCAGCAGCGGTTTCGGGATATGACTCGGGCGGGTCCTGGAGGTATGGATAAATGTACCGCCCGTCCGACCCACTCGATTTACGATATCCTGATCGAGTTCGCGTATGCAGTGACTGTTGTCGGCATCTTTATCGGGAATGAGTTCGACCAGACCAGCCCATCCCCTGAGAATTGCGCAGACGCGGTATCCATCGCGAATAGCCCGCAGTGTAACCGAGCGGATCGCGGGATTGAGCCCGGGCACATCCCCACCACCCGTCAATATTCCTATGGTTCCTTTATATCCGGCCACTTTTACTTACCTCCTCGGGCTTTTTGAGAGACAATCAGAATACTGCTGATATAAAATAGTACTCCATCCCTTTTCCCCATGTAAACTTTGGAGCTTGTTCATGCAGATAATCGATCTGATCCCGAGGTCCTGCAGGAATGGGGAATGTCAGACGCCCTGTTCATTGACGTCAGGCAGGTCAGAACAGGCCCGCCACCCTCCTACAAGAAAATCAGGAAAAAGATCGCTAAAAGAGTCAAAAAGCTCTAAAAGATTGCTGAGCTGCAATTCATGAGAGATATAAACGCACGTTGCAGATCAGATTAAGGAAGATCTGTATATGGAAAGAGCCAAATAATCCGCCACCATAATTCTTGCAACGAATTCCTGAAAGGAGGAGTTAATAACAGTACTCGACACCTCAATCCATGGAGTGCATTCATGGTCTCCCAATCTGTCTCTCTCATTCTTCTGTCATTAACTCTTCTTCTGCCCTCCAGCTGCGGTAAACCCGCGGACAGGCAGGAACGGATCGAAACCCTTCAGAGCGGAGTAGTCCGTATCACACACAATAATCTCCCGGGAAAAAGGCTCTCTCTCGATACGCTTGCCGTATGGAATTTGTGGGACGAGAGCTCCGGATACACATTCAACCGGATACGCAATGCCGCCGGATTCGATGGCGGATTCGTACTGCTGGACAGCGGCAACAGGCACCTGGTCATGCTGAACCTGCTCGGCGAGGTTGAAGCTGTTCTGGGAGGTGAAGGTTCAGGGCCGGGTGAGTTCCGCTATCCCAGATACCTGGACATCCATGACGATGAGATCATGGCCGGGGATATTATGCTGCAGAGGTATTCGGTTTTCGGCCTGGATGGTGAGTACAGGAGAGATATGCGCTGGCGGATCTCGACGATGCCGGGAGAGAGCGGGATAAAGATTGTAGATGAGAATACCGTCCTCTATTCGGTTGATTCACCGCTCGGGCCCAGATATCTGTTGATCAATAACCTCTCTGACGGCGGAGCAGCCGATACGCTTGTTTCCATGGACTCCCTGCCCATTCAGCTGCTCGAGATAACAGCTCCCGATGGACGCAAGATAACCTTCGACACACCACCCGAGTTCGCCCCTGAGATGTACTGGGCTCTGACCCCGGTGGACCGGGTAGTGACTGTTACCTCCACAGATTATCGCTTTGAAGAAAGGGATCTGACCGGTCAAATCCACAGGGAAGTGCTCGCCCCGACTCCCGATCTGTCTGTTACAGATGACATCAAGAAATGGTTCTTCGAGCAAACCGTCTTCGGATTCGGTAACGATCCCGGTTCCTATCAGGCAAATCAGGAGATCAGGAGTAAATGGCAGTTCGCCGATAGAAGACAGGCCATCGCCGGTATAAAGGTTGATCCTTTCAACCGCATCTGGGTTCAGGCCAGTACCGGTGACCCCGAAATCACCAGAATGGATATTTACGATTCCCAATATCAATATCTTGGAAACCTGGGAGATATCCCGATGCCCATGGCCTTCACTGCAGATGGTTACGCCCTGGTAAGGGTTCGCCAGGCAGGTGAAGATGAAACAGATCTCTATTTCGTGGCTTTATTAAACTCGCGATACGATACAAAATGATCGATGATCTTTAACGCCGGACCGGATCAAGTCTTTCTGCCTGTTATGTAACTCTCCAGCTGCTGGATGGTGAACTCCTGGTGGGAGATCACCGATTTAACCACATCTCCGATAGAAATCAGTCCTACCAGTTCTTCGTTATCCAGAACGGGAAGATGCCGGATGTGCTTGTCGGTCATCAGGGCCATGCATTCGGCGGCGGTGTTCCCCACCTTCACGCAGATCGGATCCGGGGTCATGATCTCGTGAACATACATTTCCTTCACGATCTTGTCGGGCCTGGCAGCAGCACGCGTATAGTCTCTTTCAGACATAATTCCTGCTACCTCATCCCCATCCATCACCAGAACCGCACCAATGTTCTTTTCCGCCATCAGGCTGATCGCTTCATAGACCTTTGCATCCTTCCCGATGGTCCAGACATCACTGCCCTTGTTGCTCAGGATCTGCCTTACACTCCGCATGGCACCGAATCTCCCTCTCTGTTTTGAATCTCAGGGAACAGAATACATCCATAATTAGTAATCCTGACAGATGAAATTGCTCAAGCATCAACAAATATATAAAACCGATATAATATTCCTCAAGAAGGTGAAGCTGGCTCCGGCGGCAGGACTCGAACCTGCGACATAGTGGTTAACAGCCACCCGCTCTACCAACTGAGCTACGCCGGAGTGTGTTTGTTCAAACTAAATAGTATATCCATCGGGGAACTAAACTGCCACAGCGCCCTGTTCAGGTCAAGTGCCTGGTTCAGACCGTAGATAAAGTGTTGGCGGTCTCCGAGGATTCGTCCTCCTGCTCTTCCATGCCGGGCTTGTCGGTTCCGGACAGCCGTGTTCCGATCGATCGTTCCTCATCGGTTCCCGACAGTATGGAGGAGTACATCGCTTCCTCCCTGACAACTTCCATGGCCGCCTGGAACTGGGGATCTTCTTCCATGTAGACCAGTCTTCCGGCTTCGTAACCTTCCAGTTTCGTTACGAATTCCCTGCGCAGTTCGAGTGCGATCTTATCCCTGCTCTCCTGCCACATCTCGTTCTTCTTCCGTTCGATCGCCCTCTGCAGGGCATCGATTTCAGATGAGATATCACCCGCAATCCGCTCTGCCTCTGCCGTCTTGATCAGATTATCGAAAAGCATTTCGGTTGGGGTTTCGAATGTGAATCCCTGCTCGGCCGTCCATTTCTGGAAGTCCTCCAGCAGGGTGTCATCCACTTTCACCTCACTCCCCTGCTCTATACCTCGGGTGTTGACATAGTTATTCACATAGCGGAGGAACATGCCGCGCCGGAACTTCAGGTCGAAAAGGAGGATGTTTCCCAGTATGCCTTTCGCTTCGATGTCGGGAACTACTCCACCACCACCACTGACCGTTCTGCCGTTACGGCTGGCATAGAGAGCATGCTCGGTCGTATCCGGGGCGTTCGGATTCATTACCACGAGCCGGCCGGCGGGATTACGGATAAATGGACGCTGAAGATTCCTTCCGCTCGGCGTGAAATACTCACCTGTTGTCAGCCGGAAGCGGTTTCCCTCTGTGATCTCTCCAACCGACTGCACCAGACCCTTACCGAATGTAGTCCTGCCTACAATTACTCCCCGGTCGAGATCCTGAACGACACCGGCGACTATTTCTGATGCGGAAGCACTGCCCTGGTTGACCAGCACGACAAGCCGTCCCTTGAAGAACTGCTCCTCTCTGGTCTTCAGGTCGGCTATCATCTCCGGTATCCGGCCGCGGGTGAAAACTACCAGTTCCCCCGGCGGCAGGAATGGTTCGGCTACCGCCACCGCTTCATCGAGCATTCCACCGGGATTGCCCCGCAGATCGAGAATCAGCCCCTCCATCGACTGTTCTTCCTGCAGTTTTTTCAGAGCCTCGATGAGAAACTGTCCGGTGTTTCTGGTAAAACGGCCTATCTCAACATACGCGATGCCCGGTTCAGCGAATACCGCGGCAGAGACATCGTTAACTTCGATCTGGGCACGGGTTATTACCATCTCGAGGGGCTCTGGGAATCCTTCCCTCTCTATCATCAGTATCACCTGCGTTCCGACCGGCCCTTTTATCAGGGATGCGGCCTTTGCAGTGGACATCTGTCTGCTGAAAGTACCGTCGATCCCGGCGATGATATCCCCTGCCTGCAGTCCAGCCCTCAGAGCCGGTGATCCCTTCATCGGGGAGATTATCGACAGGGCTTCGCCCGTATATCCAATTGTTGCGCCAATTCCGCTATATGTACCTGAGACAGTGATATCGAGATCCGCTACCGCTGCTTCATCTTGTTCGACAACATAGAAATCGGAATACGGATCGAGACGGCTCATAATTCCTTTGACACCAGCTACCGCCAGTTCGTGAACATCGACATCTTCATAGTAGGCCAGGGAGACCTGGTTCAGGATGGTACCCACCAGGCGCATCTCCTCCTGAACCTTCCTGGTGATGCGATTCCTCTCCTGCCTGGAAATCTGGCCATCAGCCTCACCATTGGCGGCTGCACCCTTGAATCCTAAACCGGCAGCGAATCCAAAGACTCCGGCAACTACTGCGATAACCAGAGAGTATCTTGCCCAACGTTTCATATCAGTCACTTCCGCTGAAGATGCTTAAGAGTGGAATCGAGTACCTCCTCTGCTATGTCAGAAGCATCACTCGATCCATCCACTACTACTATTCTATCAGGTTCCTCCGCAGCGAGATGCAGGAAACCTTTTCTGACCCGCTCCAGAAAGGTTATTCCCTCACCCTCGAGCCTGTCGGGGGCCCGCCCCGCCTCACTCGTCCTGATCAGACCTTCCCTGGGATCAAGATCGAGCAGGAATGTCAGCTCGGGTCCAATTCCCCCTGTGCTCAGATCGTTCGCCCTGCAAATGGCGACCAGAGCCTCGGCAATGCCGGTGTCGCCCCCATCTCTTCCAAAGGCCTGATAGGCCAGAGTCGAATCGAGAAAGCGATCGCAGATCACGATCTCGCCTCTCTCCAGAGCAGGTCTCAGGACCCTGGCCACATGTTCTGCGCGGCTCGCCAGGTAGAGGAGAACCTCTGTCGACCAGGCCATATTCTTGATGTGTGGGTCGAGCAGGATTTCCCGTACCCGCTCGGCCACCGGTGTGCCACCGGGTTCGCGGCTCGTTGTTACACTGTATCCTCTGCTGTGCAGGGCTTCGGCCAGCAAACCGGTCTGCGTGCTCTTGCCTGATCCATCCACCCCTTCAAAGGTGACAAACGTGCCCGGCATTTGTTTCGTTGACCCAGTCACAGCACTCCATGATACAGTCTTGCCGGCAATTATTGAAGCGTTCCATCGTATCGGGCTCCGGCCACTACAACAGTAAACTCCCCCCTCGCCTCCGAAGTTTCATAGAAGTCCGCCAGATCGGTCAGCCGGCCCCGCCTTACCTCCTCAAATTTCTTTGTCAGCTCGCGGCACACGCATGCCCAGCGGCTGCCGTAGATTTCGGCCATGTCGGCGAGCGTGGAGATTATCCGGTGGGGGCTCTCGTAGAAGATCAGCGTGTGGGGGAGTTCGGCCAGAGCAGCCAGAGCTTTGCGACGGCGGCCCTTTCTGACCGGAAGGAATCCAGTAAATGTGAAAGCGTCGGTAGGCAGGCCGGAGATTACCAGGGCGGCCAGCAGTGCTGAAGGTCCCGGCACTGCAGTCACGGTCACACCGGCATCAACGGCCGCACGCACAAGAAAGAAGCCGGGATCTGAAAGACCTGGCGTTCCGGCATCGGAGACCAGAGCTACACTCTGACCCTCCCTCAGCACCTTCAGTAATCCAATCGTCGCCCTTTCTTTATTGTGCTCATGATAACTGGTAAGGGGCCGTGACATATCGAGTGAGGCCAGCAGCGCCCCCGTATGCCGTGTATCCTCCGCAGCCACCACATCGGCGGCCGAGATGACTGCCAGGGCACGCCGGCTCAGATCTCCCCGGTGACCGATCGGTGTACTTACCAGGTAGAGAACTCCCCCCTCTACCTGTTCTTTCAGTTCTTCGAATTGTTCAGTCACGGAGGTCGCACCAGTCGATAGCAGCTTCTGTCAGATAAGTGCCCTGAATCATAAATCCGTCGTAATTCATCCTACGCTGCATCCGCACCTGCGGCGTTGCGCCTCCTCGCCCAAGGAGCCTGCCCACCGCTATGCCTCGTCGACGCGCCTTGCCGGAGCGGCGAAGCGTAGTCCTCGGTTATGCAACGGACTTCTGACTCAGGACACAAGTTTGCAGATGGTCGGCATCTGCCTTTTGAATTCGTTGCTCTCAACCCTTCCACGGATATTCTCCACCAGCTCTCTCTCGAATCCGTCGTTAACCACATCATCTACAGAGAGCCCTTCATCGTACAGCCGGTAAAGGATTTCATCCGCCATTGAATACTCCACTCCAAGCTCATCTTCATCTGTCTGGCCCTGCCAGAGATCGGCAGAAGGAACCTTGGTCCGGATCGACTCGGGAAGACCGAGAGCCGGTGCCAGCTGTCTGAGCTGGGTCTTGTAGAGATCGCCCAGAGGATTGATGGCACACGCCGTATCACCAAAAAGGGTTCCATACCCGAGCAGGATCTCTGATTTATTGCTCGTACCTATGACCAGCCCCCGGTGCCTGACCGAAAGATCGTAGAGCACGATCATGCGCATCCTTGCCATCATGTTGCCGGCTCGGATCCTGTCAAGATCGCTGAATTCCGGATAACCCCGGGTCATACCTGTAATGGGCACCACCGTTGGCTCCACACCGAGGAATCGTGCAACTTCCCGGGCATCCTCTTTGCTCGACTCGCTCGATACTTCGTGAGGCATGATGACCAGCACCACATTATCAGGTCCGAGCGCCCGTACCGTTATCGCAGCGCTGACTGAGGAATCGAGACCTCCCGAAAGTCCTACAACACCCGCACTCAATCCCGATTTATTCACCTCACCCTTCACAAAGGCTTCCAGTTGCGGCAGAACAGCAGCGCTGTCTATCTTCAGTTTTCGAGAATCTGTCACGTCTACCCCGGATTATTTCTTCAGTAACACGGTTTGTGAACTTTAAGAGGCCGTTTCGAAGGCCTGTACGAGTTTTATGACCTGGGCCGGTGTTTTCGCTTTCCTCAACTTTTGACGTACTCCTTCATCGTCGCAAAGCCTGGCAAGCCTTCCCAGGATGCGGACTATCTGAGAGGGATCATCCTTGTCCGCGATCAACAGGAAGAAAAGGTCGGCGGGCATGCCATCTACAGCTCCAACGTCAACCGGCTCAACCGGTCTGCCAAAGGCGAGCGCAAATCGAGGAAAATTGTCGAGACGTGCGTGCGGCAGCGCCACGCCGTTTCCAACGCCGGTCGAGAGTACTTCCTCTCTCCGGATCACTTCCTCAAGGGCCGGAAGATCGGGACCTATCTGCCCCGATTCAGCAAGGGCTTCGATGAGCACGGTGAAGATCTTCTCTTTGTTCTGCGCCTCTATATCGAGTTTGATCGCGCTCTCTTCAAGTTGATTCCAGGTTTCCATATCCTCCGACCGTGCAATTACCCCGCTTCTCCGGCACCTACTCTAGAAGGGGAGATCATCCTCTGCTTCCTCCACCGTCCCCGATCCTCCTCCAGGAGGTCCCGGATACTCGTCGCCTCCAGGTGGTGAATCGTCCCGGGAGAAATCGCCTCGTGAACCCCCGCCTGAACCGAGCATCGTCATCTGCTGAGCCACGATTTCGGTAGTCCAGCGCTTCTGACCTGACTGATCGTCCCAGGAACGAGTCTGTATTCTTCCTTCGATGTAGACCGAACTTCCCTTTTTCAGGTATTTCTCGCAGATTTCCGCGAGCTTTCCCCAGGCAACTATATTGTGCCATTCGGTCTGTTCCTGGCGTTGACCGTTGCGGTCGTTGTAGACACGGTTTGTAGCAATCCGGAAATTGGCCACACCCTGGCCGCCACTCGTGTATCTGATTTCCGGATCGGCACCCAGATTACCGACAAGAATTGCCTTGTTGACTGAACCGCGATCCATTTGTGCCCTCACTCACTCCCGGTGAGCCGGGAAAGTAGCTTCTATTTAAGGTTCTTGCCGTAGTATGTATTTCCACTTCCCCACTGTCAACAGAGCTGCTTTTAATCGAATACCTTTCTCAATCGTTCTATCCCCTCATCTCCGGGAGAAATGCCCAGAGAGGTCAAACCGAGCAGGGCGGCACCTCCATGTGCTGGAAGCAATGAGTCGACAATCTCGATATTATCGCCCAGGGTGCCCGCTCCCAGCCTTATCGGATCGCACAATTGATCGCGCCACGCCTGTGCCAGACTGCCCATGAAGATTACGGGCAACCGGATCCCCGGTGTCATTGCCACCCTTCTGCACGCTTTTTCAATCAACCTCCCGAGAACCTCTCCTGTTTCAGATACGAGAGCCAGAGCCTCCGGGTTACCCGCAATGGCAAGTTCGTGCACCCCTGGAGCCAGGGCGGCGAACCTGGAGGATTCTTTCCCGGCTGTGATGGCAGAGAGCATGACATCATGTCCGCTGGCTCCTTCACTCAATCCCCATTCCCTGAGCACCAGATTCGTCAATTCAGAGGGCGCCCCATCTTCGAGAGCCATCAGACCGATCTGGACGGTTCTCCACCCTACCCAGGTTGCACTCCCCTCATCCCCCAGCGGCCAACCCCAACCTCCTGCAAGGGCCGTATTCCCTTCCTGATCTCTGACCATGCAGATCGAACCGGTTCCGCTGATTATGATTGAGGCGGGACCCGATTCACCCGCAGCCCCGACCAGGGCAATAGCGGCATCATGGGTAATGGTTATGGCCAGTTCATTGTGGTTTTCACTTCCGCCTGTGAGTCGATTCAGAATGGCTGCTATTTCATTCTGCTTCGATCCGGTGCGTGCGCCGGCAAATCCACCTGCGATCGCCGCAGGAAGGGAGCCCAGATTCCCCTCACCTGCCTCATCGATGGCCCTCTGCCATAGATCCATGATCATCATGGCTGCCTGGTCTGGACCTGACCTCGATATGGAGGCTCCCTCTCCTTCACCATACCACACAACCTCGCACTCGCTGTTTACAGCAGCTGCTCTGGTTGAGGTTGCTCCGGCATCGAAGGCGAAAACGATGAGCAGGGATCTGCCCGACATCAGAAGATACTTAGTTTTACGTATTTCTTGGGATTTTCCATTATGTCGGTGATGAGTGAATCGAGATGTGCGAATGTAGTGATCATATTTATGTAGAGGCTGTCCGACTCGGCTACCCGCCAGAATGTCCCCTGACCGGCGGTAAATCTCACCACAAGATCTCGCAGGGCCCCTGAAAGGGAATCAACCGTGGTTGTAGCCACTGAAAACTGATCGCCGGCACCTCTGACAGACTTCAGCGCCAGCTCCAGGTCATCCATATTGTTGACAAGGGCCTGGTTGACGTTCGCTACAACAGAGCCAAGGTTCTCAATGCTCTCACGTACCATGTCCTGATTGTCTATGACCACCTGGTTGAGAAGAGTGATTGTCTGATTGAAGTTATCGTATGTCTGGCTGATCTTCTGGCGTACTTCATCGTCGGTCAAAACAGCCTGAATCGTCACTATCAATTCGTCAACCCGGCCCGCCAGTCTCTGTATGTTCCGGAAGATATCATTGAGACTGGCGGCATTGCCGCCGAAAAGGGTATCTGTGGGTGCCAGTACGGTTCCGCCCGGAATGGAGGTGACGTTTATAAATCTCGATCCGATCAGACCTTCACTTTCAATCGTGAAGAGGCTGGTTGTATAGATCTCCACGTCGTTGTCTATTCGCAGCTCCACAGCAACCCTGTTGTCACCGGTCAATGAAATCCGGGATACCTGACCCATCTTGACGCCCGCGACCAGAACCGGATCACCGGTTGACAGTCCGAATCCAGAATCGAATACAACTGTGATCCTGTGGGTTCGCCCCGCACGCAGAAGATCCTGACCCCACAGGGAGGCGAAGATCAGAATGAGCAGTGCCAGCAGCACTGCAGATCCGACCTTGAGGTTTGTCAGTTCCCGCTGGCCTCGTTGCCAAGCCATTTAAACAGATCCTTTCGCTCACAACCAGGAACGTCAGCACATTCAATCTGAACACCCAGCTCCTTTAGAGCTCTGAACGACTTTACATCATCCTCATCCACGCAGACAAACGGAAGCACACGCCATCGTCCCTCCCTGAAGTGGAGCCCTCCCACATTCAGCTTTTCGAATGCAAACCCCTTCTCATAGAGCCTGAGTGCATCCGCCGGGCTCTCTACAAGGATTATAACGTCCTCATCTTTGTCCAGCCACCTTTGAAGATCAGCAACGGCGTCCCTGCCGATCGGCAGCACGACAATGCTTGTTCCCTGGGGAGCTGTAACTTCATACAGTTCTTTCTCCCAGCTGCTTGAAGCAGCCGAATCATTCACAACCACATAACGATCAGGATGCAGTGCACTTCCCCAGCCCTGCGTCACCTGGCCGTGGATCAGTCTGTCATCGACTCTGACCAGAAGAAGACTCAAGGAAGGATTCCTCTGCGTCCGTATTCGCTCAGCAGGTCAGTCATTTCATCCAGTGATGCGGTTTCGCGCTTGTTTACGAAGGAGAGGAGCATGGGGAGGTTTACCCCGGTGACGTGACGGATCTCATCCCTTTCTCTGTTCAACTTCTCGGCGGCCTGCCAGCATGAACCGCCAAAAAGAGCCGTAAAGATAATCGATTCTCCCTCTCCGTTGGCGATCGTTTCCTTGAGTTTTGACTGCACCGACTCGCCGCTTAAACCCTCATTGCTTATCCCCTGCAGATCTCCCTGGGGACCCAGTATCGACTCGACCGCTCTGCAGAATGCAGCTCCCAGGTCAGCGTGCGTATACACTACTCCCCGGATCATTCGTAATCTTCACCCAGGGTCATTCTGGCCAGTTTCTTCTTATCCATGCGTTCCAGTAGTTTCTCGTTCAGCGTCTGTGCGGAATTGAGCCCGCTGATCTTCATCAGGTGACTCAGTGCAATGGTTTCAGCCAGAACCGTGATGTTCTTTCCGGGTACGATCGGCAGAATAACCTGAGGGATCTGAACTCCCAGCATTTCTGTTGTCTTTTCCTCCAGCCCCAGACGATCGGCCTCATCCACCTCACCCCATTCTCTCAATATTACTTCTACTTCCACCCTCTTCCTCAATCTGATGCACCTGATCCCGAAGATACCCTGGACGTCTATTATCCCAATGCCGCGGATTTCCATATGGTGAGTCAGAAGCTCATTGCCCGTACCGTTGAGGATACCCCGGGCCGTGCGCGTCAGAGTTACCACATCGTCGGCAACCAGCCTGTGTCCCCGTTCCACCAGGTCGAGTGCTATCTCGCTTTTTCCGATACCACTCTTGCCTGTAAAGAGCAGTCCGATGCCATATACGTCAACAAGGGTACCGTGCACCACCGTGGATGGAGCAAACCAGTCGTCCAGATATTCGCTGAGCAGGTGAGTAACAGCGGAGCTGGGCTGTTCGTTGAGCAGCACCGGAATCCGTCTCTCCTCGGCTTTCTCCAACGCCCAGTCGTACATCTTGTTTCCCGAAGCGCATATGATGACCGGAATATCGTAAGAGAGGAATTTCAACACGGAACTCTTCCGCTCTTCATCGCCGAGGCTGTCCAGGTAGCGGAACTCCACCTTACTCAATATCTGGACCCTGTGAAATGGAAATGGATCGAAGAATCCTGCCAATGCCAGACCGGGGCGGCAGACATCGTTGGTGGTGATTGGATTATCTGCACCAGCCCTTCCGGCAACCCACTTGAGCTCCAGTACATCCTTATTGTCATCGATAAGTTTCTGGACAGTCAGTTCTCTATGATCCATTTGATTTATTACCTGCGTTTTTTTAAAGAGTTCCCCTGCTGTCTGGCATCCCGCCTGTCCTTCTCATGAAGGACTTTCGATTTATACTTCTTCAACTGGCGTTCTGCTTTCGCCATTGCGTCATCGATCGCAGAGAAGAGAAGATCATCCTGGCTCTCTGCGGTCAGAGTAGTGCCCGGCACGCTCACGATGACTTCTGCTCCCCAGCGCTCCTTCTCCTTCGAAAGAACCATCCGTACATCAACTATCCGATCAAAATATTTCGCAAGGTTTCCCATCGATGCCATAGCGTGGTTACGGACTTTGTCACTCATGTTGAAATGCCTGGCGGTGAGGCTTGTTTTCATGGGCCCGAAACTCCTTTTCCCAACCGGTTGGGAGTACGGGTGAAAGATCAGTACTGTTTGCGATAGCGCGCCGGCAGAATGCCCATCTTGTCGCGATACTTGGCTACTGTTCGGCGGGCTATTTCAAACCCTTCACTCTGCAGGACCTCGGCGATCTTCTGATCGCTGAGCGGTTTCTGACCATCCTCATCATTTACCATATGCTCTATATGCTCTTTGATTGCTTTAGTAGATATTTCCCCTCCTTCCCTTTTCTCGATCTTACCACCAAAAAAATACTTGAGCTCGAAAACTCCCTGGGGGGTCTGGACATATTTTCCGTTTGTAACTCTGCTCACCGTGCTGACATGCATCCCTATCGCATCGGCGACCTCCTGGAGAGTCATCGGTTTCAGATTCCATAATCCATGCTCGAGGAATTCATGCTGGGCCCTGACTATGTACTCCATGACTTTCAGCATTGTCGAACGACGCTGCTGGATTGAACGCATAAGCCACCTGGCTCCGTTCAGTTTGCCCAGTACGTACTGCCTGGTTTCCTCCTGAGCCTCAGATTCCTTGGCCAGTATTTCTTTGTAAAGGTTGCTTATACGCAGTCGGGGCAGGCTGGTGTCATTGAATATTACGAGGTATTCTCCGTCGACCTTTTCCACAATCAGATCGGGTATTATCGTCTTCGCTGCTGTACCGAACTCCCCGGCAGCCGGCTTAGGATTCAGCCGGGAAAGCTCCTCCACTGCTTCCTGGACATCAGAATCGTAAATATCGAGCGCCTTGGCTATAACCGGGTATCGATGATGCTGAAGATCCTCCAGATGTTCCTCGATGATCGCCATATAAATGGTGTTCTCCAGGCCCATCTCCCTCAATTGGATGGCCAGACATTCTCCCAGATCACGGGCTCCAACACCGGTTGGATCGAAAGTCTGGATGACTGCCAGTACATCTTCGAGCTCTTCCTTTGAATATTCGGTCGAGTCGGCGATCTCCTCAATCGTGGATGCCAGATACCCATCCTCGTTGATATTTCCGATGATCTCCTCACCGACAGGGAACTGGGCCTCTGTCATGTCGGAGAGGTACAGCTGGCCGAGAAGGTACTCCTGCAACCCGACCTCCGCCTGTTGGGGCAGTTCTTCGAATTCCCTGCTTACATCGGGCCGGAAACCCCTCCCCCGGTCGTCGCTCGAGTCTGCCAGGACCTCCCGCCACTGCTGTTCATCGAACTGCTCGGCGCTGTCCTGCGTTGCTTCCTTCACCGCCACTTCAGGTGATACTTCGGCGGTCGGGACCTCTTCCAGCAGCGGGTTGGTTTCGAGTTCCTGCTTGAGGAAGCGCTCCAGCTCCAGCGTTGGAAGCTGAAGCAGCTTCAGTGACTGGATCAGCTGCGGTGACAGCCTCTGTTCCAGTCTTAATTCCTGGACAAGCCTCATATACTCAATCTACCCTCGCCCAATTCCCCATTCAAGCTGATACAATCAGGCCGGTTTCCGGGTGAAAGTCAGGCCAGGGAGAATCGTTGTCCCAGATACACTTTTCGGGCAATCGGGTCATCCACCAGACTCTCAGCATTACCCGAGACGAGTATCTTCCCTTCATTCATAATGTATGCCCGATCGGTTATGTGAAGGGTCTCCCTGACGTTATGATCTGTAATCAGAACCCCCAATCCCAGCACTTTAAGGTTCTGCAGTATTTCCTGGATCTCTTCGACGGCAATGGGATCAACACCGGTAAAGGGCTCATCGAGCAATATGAAATCAGGGCTGGTGGAAAGAGCTCTGGCGATCTCCACGCGGCGTCTTTCACCGCCAGACAGCGTGTACGCTTTCTGTTTCCTCAGGTGTGACAGTTTCAGGTCTTCCAGAAGTTCTTCGCACTTTTCCCGCCTTTCGCTGCCGCTCATTCGGACAGTTTCCAGAATCGCCAGGAGGTTCTGCTCGACGGTCAATTTCCTGAAAACGGAGGCATCCTGGGCCAGGTACCCGACTCCGAGCCGGGCTCTCTTGTACATCGGTAGAGATGTTACCTCCACCCCATCCAGAAAGATCTTCCCGGCTTTCGGTCTGATAAGTCCCACCATCATATAGAAAGTGGTGGTTTTGCCTGCTCCGTTCGGCCCCAGCAAACCCACTATCTCCCCCTGCGTGACATCCAGGGAGACCTCATCCACAACCCGTCTCCTGCTGTATATCTTGACAAGCCCCTCTGCGTTCAGCCTCTTTGTTATCTGCTCGCTCAAATCGTGCCTCTCTGTATCAGCGCCCGGCCCCGACTTTTATCGAATCGGGATGTACGGCCATAGGTACCAGACCCCGGCTGACATAATCGGCGCTGTAGTATGCAGCATTCCCGTTTTCAAGGAATGCAAGTTTCAGATCCCCATCCTCAAGAGTAAGCCTGATCAGGGCCGCCATCGCTCTCTGCAGGCCCGATTCCTCTTCGTCCAGATTGTCAAAATACCTTGTAACCGCATTACCTCTCGATTCCACTACCGATGGCTCTCCGTTCTCGAATCCGATATCAAGTTCATTTCCACCCATCGCGCTCTGACGATGAGGAACATCCTCCCTCCAGTAATACATTGCCGCCCGTACCGCCTCCAGATGCTCCATGCTTTCTTCATTGAGAGTAATCAGGATCTCGCGCCCCTTCAGGACCATGTGTTCAGGCTGAGCCCGTACCCTGGTGGAATCGGGTCTGGTTATCATGCTGCCCGGCGCAGGTTTCATAATAGTGGTGAGTTCTCCCTGACCATGCAGCAAAACCGATTCCAGAGTATCGTTGTGAAGGGTCAGATCGAGACTGTCCGCCGTCATGGTTGTCCAGACAGAATCGCGGCTCCCTTCCTGCCTGGCAGCATGGCGCAGGAGTCTCGGAGGATTCCCCTTCAACCTGGCCAAACCTGTATTTTCGTCCCAGGAAAGGTCGTCTCCGGTAGCAGTAACACCCCCCTTGATGAATACAACATTGTCACGAACCAGAAGAATCCGCTGCCCGTCCTCCGTTCTCAGCCACTCACCCCTGACAGTAATCTCACCTCGGATCACTTCGGCCCCGCCGCTTATTTCGGCCCATTCGGCATCCCTCCAGAAACGCAGGCGGGCACTCGGCCGGCCGATCACCTCAGTTGCTGCCGAAGTGGAATCCCCGGGAGGCTGGAAGAGATACGGAGATCCGGAAGCCACTCCCTCACCGGTATTGCGATTGAACCTGACCTGGCCGGCCGTTACTTCAGATCCATCACTCAGGTTCACCGTCCTTACATTACCGGTGGCGATAATTATTCGATTCCCTCCCCTGTAGATCACGTCATCGGCCCGGAACTTCCACGAAGGATCCCAACCTCTCACATTGCCGCGCAATCTGACTTCTTCCTGCTGGTCGAGGAATGTGGCCTGGTCAGCCAGCAGGTATTGATCACCCTGCTTGAAGAGTACGCTGTCGGTCAGTACGGAGTAGCTCCTCTCTTCACCGCTGGAGAGTCTGTGAAGGGTGTATTCGGCTTCACCGAAATGGAGCAGCTCAAGGGGTTCCGATCGAGCGGCTTCCTCCTGCTGCTGCGGACCGTGATCGTTCGATCTGCCGTCTGTAATCATGAATGGCGACAGGGCCAATGCCAATACGACAGCAGTGATTGCTGCAGCGGATCCGCGTGGAGTTTTCACCGCGGAGGAATCCGGCTTGTGTCGGAAACGGCCTGCCGGGCCAGTGAATCGACTTCGTCGGCGCGACGTTCTTCTTCGAGCCACTCACCACTTTGTTGAGATACTCCACTCCCCTCGTAAAGTCTCATATTCTCCAGGCGGGTATCAGATTCAAAGCCTGTGCCACGCAGCAGCTCGCCCTCCCTGGTCACCTCAACAGGCCCATCGGTGTAGAGACGGTCCCCCTCTTCGTCCCACCAGAGAGTATCGGCTCGAACCGTTCTCCCTTCACTTCCTACCAGCACGACATCACCCCACGTTTTAACCCGTCTCCGGCCTTCGCGGTTCTGGTCGTAGATCTCTCCGGATTCAGCGGTCAGATGACTGGTTGGTGCACCCTCTTCATCGAAGAAATCGACCTCGAGAGTATCCATTCTGGTGAGATTGTTACCAGGTATATCGAATACGGCCAGGTACTTTGCATCTAGAACGGCCTGCTTTCTGCCCGTCTTATAAAGGTGGATTACGGCGTCCCATTGCTCAGAGTCGGGGCGCGGCCCCTCGGGAGGTGGAGAGGAAACCTGATCTTCCAGGCTGGGGGCTCTTCCGCATCCCCCCGCGATGAGAAGCAGCGCCACCATTACTGAAGATGAGCATCTCATGATCCTGCCTCATCTCCTCCTTCAGAGTATTTCTCCACCGGCGGAACCGGATCAATCCAGCTCTCCGGAGGCCGTGTGCGCCATCGACGGTGGAACCACGCCCATTGATCGGGATATCGTCTCACCAGTGATTCCATTGCGAGAGAAGCCCTGCGCGTGTTCTCCCAATCGTCGTAATCCTCGATACCTGTCTCAACCGTATCAACAGGTTGTTCGATTAATAAACTGTAGCTGTGATCTTTCTCTCTGACCAGTGCACACGGAATCAGAACCGAGCCTGTCAACCGTGCCAGAACCGCCGGACCTGTCGGCGTCCAGGCCTTTCTGTCAAAGAAGTCTACGAAGGTGCCCTTCACGCGACCGGTGTCCTGATCGATCAACATTATTGCAATTTCTCCATCGCCGAGCACCTCACGCAGTCGATCGAATGCACCTCCACGGCTTATCCACTCTCCTCCACGACTGGTTCTGACCGACTCGTATAACTTCCGGAGACGCTGATCGTAGGGCTCCCGACCTACAAAATGCACTTTCAATCCCATATTTGCCAGATACGCCGTTAAGAGTTCCCAGTTCCCCAGATGCGGAGTAAGTACGATTGCTCCCAGATTGCCTTTCGACATCGAATCAAGATGTACGATTGACTCCGGGTTACGAACCACCATTGAATCCAGCTTGTTCCCGCTGAGACGGCTCACCCGGCTCAGATCGGCCAGATTGACAGCAAGGTTCACGTAGGAAGCCATACCCAGAGTCTTTCGGGAGGCGGGCATCCGGTCTGCGCCGAATGCAATATCCAGATTGTTGAATACTACTCTGCGTCCCGATCGGTCGAGCAGCCATGCTGCTCTTCCCACTATCCTGCAGACTGCAATTGCAGCAGATCTTGGTAATATCCTCAGTAAACCGTATATGAAATAGACCCCGCCGGCAGCCAGATTGCGGCGCAGATAAGAGATGACGCCCCGTATTCCGGTGCTCATAATTAGTGCCAGCTATACAACTTTGGCACGGAGCAGGTCGTGGAGGTGAACGATCCCCTCCGGGATTCCTTTTGCATCCACGATGACAAGCTGTGTTATTTCGTGTTCTTCCATGCGGTTGACGGCTGCCGCTGCGAGTGCATCCTTCTCGATGGTTTTCGGAGCCTCGGTCATAAGGTCTGCCGCTATCACTGCACCCAGATCAAATCCACTCTCCAGTGATCTACGCAGGTCTCCATCGGTAATCACACCTCTCAGACACCCCTGCTCATCCACCACACAGGTCGCACCCAGACGCTTGCTGGTCATCTCTACCAGAACTTCATTAGATCCCGCATTGAGGGGCACAATCGGAATCTCATCGCCGGTATGCATCAGGTCGCTGACCATGCGCAGGGAGCGGCCGATCGAACCGCTGGGGTGCAGCTGGCGATAATCACTTGGACCAAAACCGCGCATTGAAAACAAAGCGACTGCAAGCGCATCCCCCAGCGCAAGAGTGGCCGTCGTGCTGGTTGTCGGAACCAGATCCATGTTGCACGCTTCTTCGGTGTTGCTGATCTCCAGCACCAGGTCGGACTGCTTGCCCAGGGAGGAGTCTCTGTTGGCGGTCATCAATATGATGGAAAGTTTCATCGATCTGAGCAGGGGGATCAGCAGTTCGAGTTCTTCGGTCTCTCCGCTCTTCGAGATTGCCAGGATCACATCGCCTCTGCGTACCATCCCCAGATCGCCGTGCAGACCTTCGGTCGGATGCATATAAGAGGCCGGGGTTCCGGTCGAAATGAGGGTTGCGGCTATTTTCTTACCAACGATACCGGATTTGCCGAGACCGGTAACTATGACGCGTCCGGGACAGCCATGAATCATGCGTACCGCACGAGTGAAATCCCCATCTATTTTTTCGATGAGCTCGGCAATACCCTGGGTTTCAAGCTCTATGACCCTCCTGCCCCATTCACGAATCAGATCGTCGGTCACTTCCATGATCTTCGGAACATGGTCCTTCCCCGATCCGGGCATCCTGTCGCCCTCCCCACTCATGGGTCGGGAACTCCCCCTTTCGCCGAAATAATCATCTCAAGAAACTCCCTGACCGCTCCCTCGCCACCCCGCTCTTGTGTTACCAGGTCTGCCGCTTCCCTCACCTCGGGGCGCCCGTTGGCAACACTGCACGCCACTCCCACCTGCTCCATTATCGACAGATCGTTGAGGTCGTCCCCCATATAGGCAATCTGTTCTGTCTCCAATCCGGTCTCAGACAGCACCTTCTCAAAAGCTTCCTGCTTGAATGACTGCCCCTGATGGACCTGTGTGATACGCAGCACCCTGGCCCGATGTTCAACGGCTTCGCACTCTCTTCCGGAGATGATAGCATACTGCAGACCGACCCGATATCCCCTGAACACCCCATAGGCATCCTGAATGTTGAATCGGATCGATTCGCGCCCATCTACACTGACCCAGACCGTGCCGTCTGTCATGACCCCATCGACGTCGAAGATTACGAGTTCTATTCCGGCCAGCCGGATATCAAGATCACTCATACAGGTATTCTCCACTCCCTCATGCCGATTCTTCTCCCGGTGTAATGAGAGCTCTGGCTTCGTTTCCAGAAACCTTTCGTCTGGCTGCGTCGAGAATAACAGCCTGTTCGAGCACGTTTCTCATCTGCTGCAGTGTCAGTTGTGCGTCGGCATCGCAGAGAGCCGTGGCAGGATCGGGATGGACCTCACAGAAGAGTCCCGCAACTCCAGCTCCAACTGCTGCCCTGGCCAGCACGGCGGCGTATTTCCGCTCTCCCCCCGAGCTTTCACCTGCTGCACCGGGGAGCTGGGTAGAATGGGTAACATCGAAAATGACAGGAGTACCCAGTCTCGACATCTCGGCCAAACCTCTCATATCAACCACGAGGTCGCTGTAACCGAAGGTAGTGCCCCGCTCCGTTACCATGACATTGTGATTCCCCGCATCTGTGATCTTGCGAATTAAAGCGTGCATACCGGCCGGCTTCATGAACTGGCCTTTCTTGATATTTACCGCACAATTTGAAGCTGCAGCAGCCAGCGCAAGCGGTGTCTGACGGCAGAGGAAGGCAGGTATCTGCAGAAGATCAACAACCTGAGACACCGGCTCAACTTCGCCTGTTTCATGGATATCTGTTGTCACCGGTACCGCGAACTTCTCTTTGACATCGGCAAGAGCTGCCAGACCTGCCTCGAGCCCCGGACCTGAGTATGAGCTTCCGCTGGAGCGGTTGGCCTTGGTAAAGGATGACTTGAATATCAGCGGTACCTTGAAAGTGTCAGTTATCTCGACGAGTGCCTCGCAGGTTTCCATCACCAGGGAGCGGGATTCGACCACGTCCGGTCCGGCTATCAGCACCAGAGGGGCACCGGCCCCCACTGTACAATCCCCGGCTTTCACCGCTGACATGATGAACTACACCTCCCCGACGGGCTGGTGTTTCTTCATTCTCTTCCTGCCTGTCTCCCGGAGGCGTTTGTATCCCAGGGCAGCGCGCACGAACTCCCTGAATAACGGGTGTGCCCTCTGTGCTCTGCTCTTGAATTCCGGATGGAACTGTACACCGACGAACCAGGGGTGTTCTGTCAACTCGATCATCTCTACAAGTCTCTCATCCGGACTCAGACCGCAGAAGATCATGCCGTGTTCGGCCAGTATCTCCCTGTAGTGATTGTTCACCTCGTATCTGTGCCGATGTCTCTCGCTGATAAGGGGTGCTCCGTATGCATGGAACGCCCTGGTGCCCTCTTTTACCCTGCATGGGTACGCACCCAGCCTCATTGTTCCCCCCATATCGACAACCTCTTCCTGGTCGGGCATCAGACTGATGACCGGGTGCGGGGTCATCAGGTCGAATTCCATTGAGTTTGCATTATCCTGACCGCAGACATTCCGGGCGAATTCGATGACCGCTGTCTGCAGCCCAAGGCAGATACCTAAGAAGGGGATCCCGTTCTCCCGTGCATATCGGATCGCTTCGATCTTTCCAGGGATTCCCCTCTCTCCGAAGCCACCCGGTACAAGCAGGCCGTGGGATCTTGCGAAGATCTCCGGAGCTGTCTCGCTGTCGAGTTTGTCTGTTTCCACATAATGGACGTTTACCGCCGCTTCATTCTCCACACCGGCATGCTTGAATGCTTCATCTATCGACTTGTAGGAATCGAGCAGATCGGTGTACTTGCCGGCCACAAGGATCGAAACCTCATCTTTCGGATTCTTCAACCTGCCGACCATCCTGGTCCAGCCATCCAGCCTGGGTGTGTCTGTCTTGATATCGAGCATTTCACAGACCAGACGGTCGAGTCCCTCCTCATGAAAAATGAGTGGTATCTCATAGATACTCTCCACATCTCTGGCTTCGATTACCGCCTCCTGAACTACATTGCAGAAGAGGCTGATCTTGGCCTTCAGGTTTCTTGGAAGTGGAAAGGCAGTACGGCAGAGAAGAATATCGGGCTGGATACCGATCTCTCTCAGTTTATTTACGCTGTGCTGGGTCGGTTTCGTTTTCAGTTCACCTGCAGAGGCAATAAATGGAATCAGCGTCACGTGTATGAAGAGGGTATTTATGCGACCCTCCTCAAGCCTGAACTGTCTGATGGCTTCCAGGAAGGGCAGGCTCTCGATATCACCGACAGTTCCGCCTATCTCGGTAATGATAACGCTATACTCGGAGCTGTCTTGCGTCAGTTTTCGAATGCGCTCCTTTATTTCGTTTGTTATGTGAGGGATAACCTGAACCGTGCCTCCCAGGTAGTCTCCACGTCTCTCCTTCTGGATTACTGCCTCGTAGATCTGCCCGGTCGTGGCATTGTTTTTTTCCGACATGTTCAGATCGAGGAACCGTTCGTAGTGGCCCAGGTCGAGATCGGTTTCGGCGCCGTCATCGGTAACGTATACCTCACCGTGCTGGAAGGGATTCATTGTTCCGGGGTCAACATTTATGTAGGGATCCAGCTTCAGTATCGTCACGTCGAGACCGCAAGCCTTCAGAAGGGTTCCCAGCGATGCGGACGCCACACCCTTGCCCAGGGATGAAACAACACCACCCGTAACGAAGATGTATTTGATCGGCTTCATTCAAGCGCCTCTCTGACTTTTTCCAGGTCTTCCTGAGTGTCAACACCCATAACCCGATATGGGGTCTCTACAACCCTTATGGGGAATCCGTATTCGAGCGCTCTGAGCTGCTCCAGCCCCTCCGCCCGCTCCAGGGGAGAGGGAGGAAGAGCGGCGAATTTCAGAAGGAAATCACGTCTATAACCGTAAATGCCAATATGCTTGAAATAGTTCTGAGCCCCCTCGTGAGGAGGGCGACGTATATACGGTATTTTTACACGGCTGAAATAGAGAGCCCTGCCACGCATATCCGTTACTACCTTAATCACATTCGGATCGGCAGCTTCCTCATCACTCATAGGGTGTCCAAGGGTTGCCATCGGTACAGAATCGTCAGATGCCAGCGCTTCGGCCAGTGCATCTATCATCGGCCCCTTGATCAGAGGCTCATCCCCCTGAATGTTGATTACAAGATCGTGATCAAACCGGCCGGCGACAATGGCAACGCGATCTGTACCCGACAAAAGTGTCGGGCTTGTCATCATCGTCTGCCGTCCGCACGATTCTACAGCATCCCGAACCCTTTCATCATCGGTGGCGATTACCAGATCGTCCATCATCTTGGATTCCGAAGCCCCTCTGGCCACCCATTCAACCATCGGAATATCATTGATCAGAGCCAGGGGTTTGCCCGGCATCCGGGTGCTCGCAAACCTGGCAGGGATCACTCCCAGAACACTAAGCTCCATCCGGCCAATACTCACAGAGCACATCTCGAAAAAATCCTTCCCCTCTTTATCCGCTATCGGAGGTCTGCAGAACAGAGAGCTTCGAGTACCGGGCCATCAGACGTCTGGTACCGGTGTCAATGAAAGCCACGACAAGTCTCATCCTTTCCCCGCTACCGGAGACCTCCAGTATCCGGCCTTTTCCCAGGGTCGGATGTTCCACCATCTGGCCAACCTTGAAGATACCGGCTGAATCCTGATCTTCATTCTCGTAATCGGGCATGCCATTATAGCGGCCGGCCTGATCAGATCCTCTCCTGCGGCGACCAGCAGTGCTGCCACCACTCAAATGCGTGACCAGACGCATCTGATCCACACTCTCCAGAAGGTCGGGAGGGATCTCTCCGAGAAACCGGCTGGGCAATCTCTCCTGTACGCTTCCCCATCTGCGCCTGCGCCTTGCACGGGTGAAGTAGAGTTCCTCCTTCGCCCTTGTCATACCAACGTAGCATAACCGTCGTTCCTCCTCCAGCGCATCAGCATCATCTTCCGATCTGATTATGGGGCAAAGCTCCTCCTCCATTCCGGTTATGAACACAACAGGGTATTCGAGCCCCTTGGCAGAATGCAGCGTCACCAGAGTCACGGCATCCCCCTTCTCTTCCCATTCATCCACATCTGTCAGGAGGCTGATTTCGGCCAGATAGAGCTGCAGGTCGGCCTCATCGCCATACTTCTGTGTGAATTGCTCCATCCCCGAAATCAGCTCGCCCAGGTTATCCATTCTCGATTCTGCCTCGATCGTACCCTCTGAGAGCAGCATCTCGAAGTATCCGATCTCTTCGAGCAGATCACGGGTGAGCGAGCCGATGGTGCGTTCTTCGAGGTCATCCCGGAATCTCTGCATGATGGCAGCAAAGCTGCGCAGGGCGGCACCTGCTCTACCCACTTCTGCCGCTGCAGCCGCCACACCTTCGATTGGATCGCCCTCCCACACTCTGAGGAATTCTATCAGACGACCGGCCGTAACCTCACCGACTCCACGTCTGGGTGTTCGCAGGGCCCTCAAAAGGCTGACACTATCGAGAGGATTCGCCAGGAAACGCAGGTATGCCAGTGCATCCTTGATCTCGGCTCTCTCATAAAATCTGAATCCGCCGACTATGGTATAGTTCAATCCCGCACCCGTCATGGCATGCTCAAGCACTCTGGACTGCCAGTTTGTACGGTAGAGGAGGACGAAATCTCCCGATCTGCGCTTCTCCTGTCGACGCTTCGCCTTGATGATCCGCGCTATACCTCGTGCTTCCTCCTCGTCGTTCAGGAAGACCAGATCGTGCACAGCAGTACCACTGCCAAGATCGCTCCAGAGGGCTTTCTTGTGGCGGCTTCTGTTGTTGTCTATGAGGGCAGTAGCTGACGACAGGATGTTCTGGGTAGAGCGGTAATTCTGTTCCAGGATCACCACATGTGCATCCGGGTAATCATTAACGAAATTCAGGATGTTGGCTATGTCAGCACCGCGCCAGCTGTAAATGCTCTGATCCGGATCTCCGACAACGCATAAACCTCTGTGTTTCGCCGAGAGCATCTTGACCAGCCTGTGCTGGGAATTGTTCGTATCCTGATATTCATCCACCAGCAGATATTTGAATCTCTCCTGGTAGTGTTCCGATATCTCGGAGTCGCTTTTGAGCAGATCAACGGCGTTTAGAAGCAGGTCATCGAAATCCATCGCGTTCCGCTCCCTGAGAGAGCGTTTGTATCCGTTATAGATTTTAAATAAGGCACCATCCCTGTCGGTGCCGGCAAAAGAGTCGGGCGTCACCTCCCCGGCTGCCATATTCCTGGCCCGGCTTATGGCTGATCTCACCATGCGCGGGGGGAAGGAACTGTCGGGCAATTGCATTTCCTCTATCACCCTGCGGATAAGGGTTAGCTGGTCACTTTCATCGTAAATGGAATAGTTGGAACTGTAGCCGATCTTATCGGCGTGCATGCGCAGCATTCTGGCACAGAATGAATGAAAGGTGCCCGCACTGATCCCCTCACCCGAGGTTCCTGCAAGCTCCTGAACGCGACAGACCATCTCGGTTGCAGCCTTGTTGGTAAAGGTGACCGCCATGATGTTGTATGGATTCAGTCCGACCTTTTTCAGAAGATATGCGACTTTGGCGGTCAGTACTCGTGTCTTGCCGCTGCCGGCACCGGCAACAACCAGAAGGGGGGAATCGAGATATTCGACTGCTTCTCGTTGCTTTTCGTTCAGGTCAATAATCATCCAGTCCCCATAAAAAAACGGGCGGCAGCAACCAGTGAGGACCGCTCGCCCGAAAGATTACTGATGCTCTACTACCTGCCCGACGCCCTCTCCACTACCTCCCCGGGTCGATCGACTCCACGAAAACTGAACGTCCAATCAACTCCACCTTCTCCCCTGCCGCAATATCAGAAAATGTGAGGTTGAGCAGCATGAGCGTGGCGGTTTTTTCCTGAACGGCGATTACGACCGCCCTGCCCAGTTCCTGCTCGTAGAAACGAAGTCTGCCCCGCTCGGTCTGGGGGCGCTTCAGCACGTAGAGATCTCCCGCACGGACTCCCTCCTCGCTTCCTCCATCAATAAAGAGCATTTCGTATGGATGCATATTGCCATCCGACTGTGCTCTTGCCACGACAAATCCGGAACGCCCACCCTGAACCGGTATGAATTCCTTCCATGGCCGGCTGTCCACCTCGGGAGCGGGGATGACGCGATCACCGCTGTGAATGGCGTCAAATACGGAGACCATAACACCCTGGCTCGTTCTGGCCTCGACATCTACGATCCTGATTACTCCCTTAACCTTGATTTTCCATCCCATCCGGTGTCCCCATTCAGGATGCCGGACCCTGGGACCCTGATTGACAACAATGTATGTATCGCCCACCTCGACATCCCGCTCCCCGACATCGATGAATACCTGGCTGTATATCGACATGTTCGTATCGCCGCTCTCACCGCCTATGATTTCTCCGCGCGGCCACTCCCTGGGATCTCCTATATAACCCGCGGCCAGGATCGCACTCACCGATGCAAGCGGCTGATAGATCCGTTCGGCGGTTCTGAGCATCACCGTCACAAGACTCGGTTCCATACTGTCGGCTACGGCGGGTTCGGGCGGAGCGGGCTCGGGCTCCACTCCGGTTGTGGGCGGTTCCACCTGCTGAGCAGCCTGTGTAACATTCATCCTGCTTTCAGGCCAAACTTCTGCAAATGAGAGGATAATGGGACTCCCCCCTCCTGCGGGGAACCATATCCTCTGCCCCGGATAGATCCAGTGAGGATCTGTAATGATTTTATTGTTTGCCTCGTAGATGGCGGGCCATTCCCACGGATTGTTCATGTAGCGTTCAGCCAGCCCCCACAGGGTATCACCCTTCTCCACTACATGAATCGTTCCCTGTGCACTATCGGGCAGACCGCCGGCAGGCCGCTGTTGCGCCGGAGCAGCTGCGGGCAGTGCAGCAGTTATCACCAGGGCTGGTATGAGAGAGGCCCGGCAGAGACGGGCATGAGACTGTGTCACATTGATCACCCCGTATCGCCTCCTGTTGAAGGAGGTCTGGGAACTGTGTCAACCAGAACCGTAGAGGTTCAACAACGTCCAGATCGGAATAGAATAACCTGAATACAACCCATTAAGCAATGCAGGTTATAAAAAGAGCTAATCCAATTCTTCCAGCAGATTTTCAAGGTCTACGGCATCGAATCTCTCGAGAACTGCGATGAACTCCCCGCGTATCTCCTGGAGGACCCCTTCTGTACGACCTTCGAACCGCAGAACGATAACCGGCTGCGTGTTGCTGGCCCTGGCAAGTCCCCATCCTCCATCGAAAATCACTCGAGCCCCATCTATATCGATGACCTCCACATCGAGGCGTTCTTTAAATATCCGTGTAACCTCCCGAACAACTTCGAATTTTTCAGCATCCGCACAATCTACTCGCAGCTCCGGAGTTGAATGAAAATAGGGTATGTCATCAACGACCTGTGCCAGCGGCAGATTCCACCGGTCGAGTATCCCCAGTAACCTGGCCGCGGCATAGATCGCATCGTCGAAACCGAACCACCCTTCCCCAAAGAACATGTGACCGCTCATTTCCCCTGCGATCGGCACTTTCGAGCGTTTCATCTCTGCCTTGATGAGTGAATGTCCGGTTTTCCACATCACCGGTTCACCGCCGTGGGCCTCGATATCCTCGACCAGTCCCTGGCTGCATTTCACATCGAAGAGGATCTTCTGCTCTCCCGTTCGTTCGAGAATGTCTCTGGCATATACAGCCAGCAGCTGATCTCCATAAATCAGACGGCCTCCGGCATCGACAACCCCGATTCTGTCACCGTCACCATCGAAACCGATACCCAGGTCAGCACCACCTTCAACCACTGCTTTCTGAAGGTCTTCCATGAACCGCGGGACGGTGGGGTCAGGCAGATGATTGGGAAAGCGACCATCTGGTTCACAGTAGAGTGCTTCGATACGACAGCCCAGGTCTCCGAAGATCTGCAGGGCAGCGGGTCCGGCGATACCGTTGCCGGCATCGATTACTATAAATGGAGGTGATTGCAGAGCCACGCGGCTTGTGATTGCTTCTATATACTCATCGTAAACAGATATCGTGTGTATCTCTCCCTCACCCGATTCAAAATCCTTCTCATTAATCAGTTCCTTCAGTTTCTGGATCTGCCCACCGTAGATTGAGGCACCACCTATGGTCATCTTGAAGCCGTTGTACTCTGCCGGATTGTGCGATCCGGTGACCTGCAGGCTTCCGTCGGTGCTCAGATGAACTTCGGTGAAATAGACTGCTGGTGTAGGCATTGATCCCACATCGAATACATCGATTCCAGTCGATGCAAGTCCCCTGCATATCTGTCCGTGAAGGCGGGAGCTGGAGAGCCTTATATCGTGTCCGAGAGCGACTTTCGTGCCCCCACCGCGCCGAAGCACCGTGCCGAAGGCCCTCCCGATATTCAGTGCCACTTCATCGGTAAGGTCCTCCTCGGCAATGCCACGAATGTCATATTCACGGAATATCAGAGAATTCATAGCTGCAGTCCTGGAACGTTCAAGGTGGAAATTAGTGTCATGTTGCGTGACAGGGCACTACATGCATTTCAATACTACCAGGGTCAGATCATCGAATTGAGCCTGATCACCGGCGAAGGAGAGAACCTCCCGGTAGACTTCATCTCTGATCTCGCGAGGAGGCAGATACGATCGGTCTCTGAGAGTGGTGTGAAGCCGTTCCTCACCGAACTCCTCTTCGGCAGCGTTCTGTGTTTCTGTAACACCATCAGTGTATATGGCCAGCACATCGCCGGGTTCCATCTGGATCGAACCCTTTTCATATGTGGTATGCTCGATTGCACCGACCAGCAGGCCCCCCTCCTCCAGAAGATGCTGTTCTCCCGAATTTTTAGTAAGAATCGGGAAGTTGTGTCCGGCGTTCACATATGTCAGAACGCGCGTTTCTGTATCCATTTCGGCCACAAAGAGTGTCACGAACTTCTCTGCGGCGGTTGTCCGATATATGACCTTGTTAACCTTTTCCATGGTTGCCGCCAGGTCGGGCTGCACTTCGTATACGGCACGAAGGGTGGCCTGAAGGCTGGCCATGAGCAGTGCTGCAGGGGTTCCTTTCCCGGAAACATCACCCACAACGATAAGCAGTTTCTGGATAGATTCATCTTCTTCTATATCTGTATCTGTTACGATGAAATCGAAATAGTCTCCTCCGATCTCCCTGCTGGGCAGGTTGATGCCCGATACAGCGAAATTCGGACCTGAGGGAAAGCTGTCGGGCAGGAGCGCCTGCTGTATCTCCCGTGCTACCGCCAGTTCCTCCCTCAGTCGTTCCTGTTCCAGGCGTCCTTCGTGGAGCCAGGCGTTCTCAATAGCCACCGAGACCTGACTTGCCAGGACAGAGAGGAGTGTGATCTCCTCGGTATTGAAGGTGGTATCGGCCAGCTTGGCCCCCAGAGTGAAGATCCCCACCAGATTGTTGCGCTGTTTGAGAGGTACGACTATATACGGATTCAGCCCCTGCAGAGGGGTCCTTTCACTGCGCTCCTCTTCGGGTATCTCCGCTACCAGCCTTTCATATCTGACCGGACCGGAGGCTCTGGCCAGCACCTCTGCGACCGGATCACCCACCCGGAAAATTGCGCGCCCCGGTCCGGATGCGGCTCTCTTACGGGCTTCGACCAGACCACCTGATATGGTATCGCCCTGCTCTGCTTCATCCCCTTCCAGTTCTGCCGGTGTTTTCAGCTCCCACTTTTCCTGCTTCAGTGGAGGCGGTCCGCGCCGTATGAACCGGTAGGCACCTGTCTTGCGATCGATAAGGACGACTGCCACTTCTTCAACCAGGAAGGCCCGCTCGAGAGTCTGATAGAGGGACCTTATCAGCGAATCCATGTCGAGAATACCGATGATGTTCCTGACACTCTGCTGCAGCACATTCCGATAATCGGTCTCATCGCGTATGAAGAATCGATCTACGATCGACTCGAGCCTGCTCAGCAGCGGCTGGAAGGAGAGCACAACAATTACAATAAAGATTATCTGCACTACCTTAACGTCCGTAACGTCGGGCCCCATCATCGCCTGGTAGAGATCGGTGAACCAGGTGTAGAGGAGGAAGTAAACACCAACCACTACACCGGTGGCCGCGGAATAGATCAGGCTGCGCTTGGCAAGTATCTGAACGTCAAGGAACTGGTGCCGGATTATCACCCAGGCGATCGCTCCACACCCGATCAGCAGGGCCAGAGAGAGGAGTATAGCCCGTATCCAGTCCGGCAGCGGCACCGACGGCAGCACAATCGAAGCCAGGTATACGACTATATAGATACCGACGCTGAAACCGATACCTATCTGCAGGATGGAGACCTGCAGGCCGAGACGTTCATTGGCCAGTGACCTGTGCGTTCGGCGCAGGAAGTAGATGGCCATAATGACGTAGAAAACATTTATGGCCGCCCACAACTGGATATGGGTCTGGTAGATCAGCCTGAACAACATGTCGAAAAGAACTACTGCAAAACTGACCATCTTCAGGAAGGAGCCGAGCAATCCTCCCCTTCCTCCCAGATTTATCGAATCGAGCAGGTTGGGATCTATCAGGAACAGCAGAACCAGCAGCAGGTGGAAGACGTATGGCAGGTAGACCAGCCATAATAGTCTGGGATGGCGCTGGAGCACCTCTGATTCACGTGGAAAGACCAGGCTGAAAAGGATCAGTGTCGGAAAGAAGAACTCCCAGATAACAGTAAGTTGCCTGACATTCTGGAGGGAGAGAAAAGTATCGGCGGCTGAATCAGCGGCCTGAACCGTAAGGGCATCGCCCAGGGATGCTCCCGCCGCACCCATAAGGGAACCGAGACCTCCAAAAAAAAGCATGGCGGCAGTTACCCTGTTCAGGCGCATTCCGGGGTTCTCCCGGAAAATCACCGATCCCAGAAGCATGAGCAACAAGCCACCTGCCAGGAAGATCCCGACCTGAAGTCCCTCTAATGACACCGCTATCTCTTTTTGATCATCACCACATCGGTTCCGGTGGCTGAAAAGGACACTTCCACGTCGTCCATCAATGATTCAACGATCAGAAGGCCCCTTCCATTCGGTTTGGTCAGATTCTCCGGGGAAAGTGGATTCTCAACTGCTTCCAGGTCGAATCCTTCGCCTTCGTCCCGTACCGTGACACGCAATATGTCGTCTGAGTATTCGAACAGGAGGGTGACATACTTTTCGTTTATCAGCTTATTGCCGTGTTCGACGGCATTATTGACCGCTTCTGTAACGGCGATGCATATGTCAACCCGTTCCGGCTCACTTATCTTGAGCTTTCTGGCGACTTTCTCGGTAAGCCGTTCAGCTTTTACAACCGCATCGAGCCGGCTGCGATATTTTTTCTCCGCTGCTTTCTTCAAGATCCGTAACTGGCAACAGCGTCTTCGGTGTTGCCATAGATGTCAAAGACTCTGTCAAGCTTGGTTATACGAAGAACCTCATCGATCTTTTCCGTGACGCGCGCCAATCGCAGATCGCCACCACTCTTACGCAGGGCTGAAAGTCCTCCAATAAGTATCCCGAGTCCTGAAGAGTTCATCCAGGCCACCCCCTCGAGGTCGACTACCACGCTCAATGTGCCGCTGTCGATCAGCTCATGGAGCTTCTCGTGAAGCGAGGTCGCATCGGGTCCTCCCATGATCTTGCCCTGCAGGTGCAGGACGGCCACGTCACCACTAACGTCGTGCTGTATCTGCATTTGTAACTCTCTCCTCTGTTATCTCAACACTCTCCGGCACGACGCCCGGAGTTCCGGTCTACAATATTGAGATATTGCAGCTGTCAAATATGGCCTAAAATCGGTTGTTGAGTCCAGTACCCATCATAAAAAAATGTATCGGCGCTTGAATGCCGGCGTAATTGTTGAAGGATGTTGTGTCGGATCACTCTAAAGATCTGCTGTGTGCGTACTTCTCCTTCAACGCAGCGGCAACATTCGGCGGAACGTAGGATGTGACATCACCACCCAGGCGGGCCACTTCCCTGACTATGGAGGAATTGACATAGGTAAACCGCTCGGATGGCATCAGGAATACGGTTTCTACCTCCGGGTAGAGCGATTTGTTCATCAGGGCCATCTGGAATTCGTACTCGAAATCCTTTACCGCCCGAAGTCCCCTGATGATTGCCGTCGCGTGCTGCATACGTGCATATTCGGCCAGGAGCCCCCCGAACGTCTCCACCGAAATATGATCTCCGCCTGCAACAGAGGAGACAGCCAGCTCGCAGCGCTCTTCGATGGTGAAGAGAGGAGTTTTGTTCACGTTCTCAGTGATGCATATGACTATCTTATCGAACATGTGTGAGGCTCTCTGGACGATATCGAGGTGCCCATTGGTGATGGGATCGAAAGTTCCGGGGTAGATAGCAAGTCGCGACAAAAGCCTGTCTCCTAGGAAATGTGCAGGTCGATCCAGAGGCTCACAACCGTGTCCCCGAACGATTCCTCCCTGAGCGGGAGTAATCCGCGGGGTGCCAGAGGTGAATCTCCCCTGTGTTCTACTATCAAAGTACCGCCTGGAACGATCAGTTCCAAGACACTCTCATCGAGAAGTTTTTCGAGATCGTCATACCTGTATGGGGGATCGCAGAAGCAGAGATCGAATCTCCTGGCATCCCGGAGGAGTTCGGTGACGGCACGCTCTACCTCGCTCGTAAGGACTTCGCTCCGGTCACTGTAGCGTGCCTTCCTGATATTCCTGTGCAGGCAGTCGATTGCAGGCTGCCAGTTTTCAACGAAGAGAACGATTTCTGCACCGCGGCTCAACGCCTCGAGACCGACGGCACCGGTACCTGCAAAGAGATCGAGAACACTTAATCCGGCAGGGGAACCTGTCACGTCGAATATCCACTGGCGAACCCGCGATGTGGCAGGACGGGTCAGATGTCCTTTCGGGGCAGAAAGGATCATTCCTCTCCTCTGTCCTCCGGTTAAACGGATCATGAGATCTGTGAGATTTGCGTCCCTCCCGCGCACAGGGCGAAAGCTCCCAGGTTGCTGCGGATCAGAGGGCTTTCTACCAGAGAATCATCCATATGAAAGATCTTCTGGAGTTCCATCATTTCGACACGGATAGAGAGGGACCGTACCAGCGACGCCAGCAGCCTCTCGGGTTCTTCAACGGAGCCTGTAAAGAAGAGTCTCGACACCTCAATCTCTCTCCCGCCCCAGAGCGCCGTCCATCGTCCCGAAAGCTCCTGCATGCATCTGACGATCTCGGTTGCCACGCTTTCAGGATCGTCGGGATCCCAGCTCTGACGCATACTGTCGCTCTTCTTCCCCTTCAATGAGGTGACACCGACAGAGCAGATATCGTCGACGAGGGCTATCTCAAGCGATTCAGCTTCCAGCAGCACTACGATGGAAGGCTCAACACAATCGATTTCGGCAGAGTAAGTTTTGAAAAGCCTCGTTATCGCCCACTGATCGCAGTCCCACTTGACAACCCGGCATCCAACCGCCTCGACCACTCTCTCGAAACCTTCAAATATCTCCGCGTGCGCTCCCCAGACATCCACAAAGGTGGTCTCCCCTCTGCTGCCGCGTACCATGCCTTCAAACTGAAGCTTATCCGCATCCCCGGGTCCACTCCACCTCTGCGAGAGCTCCCATCGCGCATGCTCTTTCAAGGTCTCAGGGCTCTCGGCCTTCCCTGCGGCAAGAGGGAAAACGGTCCTGAGTACGCTTCGTCCGTCGAGGATGACTACCGCATCGCCCCGTTCAATCTCTGCCTTGTCGAGAGCACGGTCGAACGCCTCCACCAGGCGTCGGGTTCCGGCAGAACATATCTGGCCTCTCAGTTTGGCATTGAAGGGAAGTAATCCGGCCCCGGCTGCAGTCAGCTCAGGGCCATCATTCAGATAATCTATGTTGGCAAATCGGAAAGTACGGTCGGCGAATTTTATTCCCAGCACACCGTAGCCGACCTGCTAGTATGCACTAGTGCCCTGTAACGCAACAACCGTGGCAGGACACTAGTCCCCTTTACGACCCTGTAACCAGGATGCTTCTCCATCTTCAATCCTCCCTATCCCGTGGCGATCCTTCACCGTTATCGAAATACCCTCATTCTTCACTATCAGCATATAGTCGGACGAATCTATCGGAGATACGTAGAAGCGGCGAATTCGCGGTCGCGGTTGCATGATCTTCCACAGATCGGTGTCGCGAACGGTGTCCCCCAGAGCGTAGGCGTTCATGAGGCCGATCGGATTCGTGACCGAATCAATCTTCATAGCACGCACGTTGTTGATGTAGCTCAACAGGCTGTCAGGATCGGAAGTGTAATACTGCCTCCCCTCGAAGAAGAACTTCTCTGCCAGATATATGTCGACCAGGTGCATCCTGGTCAGCAGCATCTGTTCCTCCTCAAGCTTGCGCTGCTGCATCGGGATATAGATCGTCGCGCCCAGACCTGCGATGAACACCAGCAATAAGAATTTCCAGAAGATCGAGCCACTCTGACCACTCTGATTGAGAATACGGTTCACAGAAAGCCTCCTGCATCCCACCTAACAACGGGGCCGAACCCCCCATCCGGGAACCCGGCCGCAAACAACCGCGGTATCATAGTGAGGACCTCCGAGACCGTCAACGCCATTCACCAACAGTTATGAAAGGCCGGAGACGCTCCAGAGTCGCCGGACCTATTCCTGGAACTTCCAGAAGGTCATCGGGTCTCCAGGTATCTCCACGCTGGCTGCGCCATTCGATTATGCGCCGGGCTATCACAGGACCCACTCCCGGAAGCATCTGCAGCTCCATTACATCGGCTGAGAGGAGGTCGAGTTGCAGCGACGGAATCGGGAACTCACTGCTATCCTTCTCAGAATAGACGCCCCCCATCTGCAATTCGTATAGCAGATCCTCATCGGGGGCCGGCTGCAACGCCCCCTTTAGAATTGTTACAGGCAGCGGCGGCGGGCGCAGCTCTCCGGCTACATGCCAGATCGTTCCGGCAACTGTTGCTGCGAGAAGGAAACGTGCAATCCGGCGTTCGGCCGGAGTGAATGGAGAGGATGAAGACATTTCTGTACCCTGCCGGGGGGCAGTGTAGAAGTTGATCTCGAAGAGCGTCTTAATTCGGGGAGTAGAGCAGTGCTGTCAGAACTTTGCCCACGGCCGCAAGGCTCTCGGCACTCACCTTGTCGAACGTGTCCTCTCTTGTATGCCAGTAAGGGTAGTCACTCACCGTTTCAGTTATGTCGATCGAGGGTATGCCGGCGTCACGGTTGAGGATCCAGTGATCATCCCACAGTGAAGAGGGATAATCGGTCTGCTTGAACTGGGATATCCCAAGTGAAGCAGCCAGATCCCAGACCTTCCGAACTACATCCGGGGCATAGTCGACCGAGATCTGTTCCGGGAAGTATGAGGCTTCCCGGTCTCCAACCAGATCAACCAGAACAGCGAACCAGGGGCTGTAACCGGTCTGTTTGGCAATCCTTGCGAAGTAACGGCTCCCCTGGAACCAGTTCTCGAACTCCGGATAGGCGCCGGCCAGTCCCAGATCTTCCGCATCAAAGAGAACAATATCCACGCCGTATGCCGGTTCGTGCTCAGCAAGGATGGTGGCCAGCTGCAGCATGATCGCCGTACCGGAAGCGCCATCAACGGCTCCGTCGATCGGTTCGTTGACAGCGGGAATCTCCTGATCTGCAACGGGTCGGGAATCCCAGTGCGCGCACAGCATTATCCGGCGCCGGTTCTGAGGATAGAAACTGGCTATCAGATTGGTGGCGTTGACATCTTCACCGGAGAATGGATTGTGGGCGGTGAAGGGCTGGCGCTGTACCACAGCGGCCAGAGGCTCCAGGAACGACTCCATCCATTCAAGGGCTCTCCGACTCGCTTCCGATCCCGGGACACGCGGGCCGAAATCTGTCTGGGTCTTTACAAGAGCAAGGGTCGCCTCGCCGCTGAATTCCGGCATCGACCGTGCCGCACCGCCCTCTGTGCACCCGGCCGCGATGCAGAGAGAAAGCATGATCGTCAATGCATTTATCACTCTGAGTCCCCCCACCTTATTTCTCCCCTGCATCAATTAAAGAAGAGGTTTACGTAGGCGGCTACCTCGCGGACCTTTCGCGTTCTGTTCATCAGCCTGTCCTCGATATTTTCGATGGTCATATCGAAGCCGCCCTGAACCCTGCGGCTGAAATTATAACGTATGTTGGGACGAAACGACCACGTGGCTTTCGAATTAGTCGGAGTGTAATCGGAATCCTTCTCATCCTCATCACCGATCCTCACCTCGGTGATCTCGGCACCGCGGATGATGCCCAGGAAGATGTCCACATTGCTTGTGAAGCGCAGCGGCTTCTTGAAGAAGGGTATCTTGATCCCCTGAGGCGCACTGAAAGAATACGATATGTCGACTCTGAAGTTGGAGCTGCTGCTCCTGGTCAGACTTGTTCCCAGGGTCCACTGTTTCCTCAGTGCAACCTGGCTGCTTCTGCTGAGCGATATGCCTATACCGTTGTTGAATGTTGTCTGAACGGCAATGAGAGGCTGAAATCCCTTTGTAACCATGCTGCTGTAAGGTTTCCTTACACGCACCTCATCATCGCTCAGCTGGTCTGTCAGATCGGTGGTTTTGCGATAGCTCGAGGAGATATTGATGGCGCTGATCCAGCTGGAAAATTTCCACAACTGCTGCAGACCGGTCCACTGCATGCTTATGGAGGGCCAGGTTATTGACTGCGAGAAAGTGGTCTTCGATTCGCTCAGCCTGTCCGTCCAGTTCCATGTAGGCCGTATATCGAGATAGGCCGACAGCGGCAGCTGGATACCCGAGTTCATGTTGATTCTTCTGACGGTGCGGATCGTCGATTGCTGGGTTGCCGCCGCCGCAGCGCGCTCCACATCTGGTGATTCGTTGAATCCCAGCTGGTAGGCCATCGACGGCCGTCCCGCAAGGTTGTACTGATTTCCGGTACGCTCCTGACTCAGATTGATGATGACGGGGGTGAAATTCCCCGCCAGACGCCTGATGTCGTTCACCAGTTTCGCCAGTCCTTCGGCGCCTTCCAGCTGTTTCGGAATTCCAAGCATCTGGGCCGGCTGGATCGTGTACGCCGCACTTGCATCCACGTTCGATACGACATCCCTGCCCAGTTGTATTTCCTCCCCTTCCGGTGAAACTCTGGTGTTGAATCTGGGATCGTTGTTCTCCCTGTATTCGGCCGTGTACTGGTATCGCTGCGTCAGCCATGTAAAGGTGCTCGGTTCGTAAAGGGTGTCGAAGACCTGTCTGCGTCTGACCTCCCTGCCCAGGTTGAGGTCGCTCGGCTGCCACCCCTGGGTCAGATCCCTGTTGAAATCGAGGTCGTATGTCGCCCGGAGCGACTGGATGGGTCTCATCCCGATTCTGTACATCTCGGTTGCGGTGAATGAATACCTGCTGCGGACCTGTCCGGTGCGGTCCGCAACCTGCTCCTGGATCTCCTGCGTACCCAGCGTATAGGTCAGTCGGGTCGGCAGGGGATTGACAGTCGCCTCCTTCAGCGCCTTGGGAAGCAGGGGTATGAAGCTTAGAGGATGCCATTCCAGAGTTCTCCCTGGGGAAAGGTCGTAGCCGAAAGAACCCTGCATTAACGATGACTTATTGATGGGGCTGATGGGATTCTGCCCGTCGCGGCTGCTCCCTGTGAACGAGAAATTCATGCGGTCTATCGTCCATGCGACCAGAGGATTTTCGCTCTTTGCCTGCTTCCTGAAAGAGAGATTTATGCTCTGGTCGTTCTGATAGGTCTGATGTTCCTTCTTGGCGCTTTCGGCCAGGACCTGATCGGAGCCTGGCAGGTACTTGGGAAGGCTCAGATTGCTGCGCCAGTTGAATGTGAGCGGTATTATCAGGCCCCACTTCTCTCTGGTGAACCTGTCGAGAGACATCTGCCACGAGAAGGAGGTGCTGGTTGAGGTGCTCAGTGACCCGCGCTTCTCCCTCAAGCCGTGGAAATCTGCCGTTCTTCTGCTGAAGCGGAAATCGATGGTGCTGACATCGGAAATCCTGGCGCGTATGCCTATACGGGTTGCTCCCCCCTGATCCCTCCTTACATCCACCACCCGCATCTCATCGGCCCAGACCTCTCCGTCGATTGGCAGTGCCTCGTGCCTGTTCACTATCCCGATCGAGAGGCGCTTTATGTTGGTCAGGCTGGGCCTGCCGCGGACCCGCAGGTTTCCTGCCGTCGTATCCGGAATCCCCTGCACTCCCGCCAGGCGATCGAGCATGGCCACCTTCAGGGAGGTTATCTCATCGAAGCGGAGGTCGACGAAGTTCCTGTCATCCCATCCGGGGTATATCCTCGTGTGATATTCGTAAAAGTTGTTTTCGTCCGCGCCGAATCTGAGGAAGCCCTCTATGTAACTGGTATCCTGGCCCGACATCCAGGTCTGAGCCGGCTGGCCGTTAAAGAACATCTCGAGGCCCCTGTACTGCGTGAAATCCTCAGCCTTGATGATTGTTTTGAAGACCTCTCCCTCCACACCGGCCGGGAGCTGTGAGAAAGTCACAGCAAGAGATTGTTCCTGCGAGAGGAGGTTGGTTATGCGATCACGAATCGCAGCCACACCTGGAGGTAGTGTGTAGACGCCCGCGTTGTCGAAGGAGTTCCGGATGCTTACCCGGACAGTTTCGGGGGGGAGTTCGACCTGGTCCACTATCACCGGTTTCTCCCTCCACTGGTTTCCGACGATATCTATATTGGCAACAGAGACGGTATATTTGCTGGTATCGGTTGATCCGGTCACCCACAACCGTACGTTTTGGACCAGAGACAGGTCGGGAGATCCGACCGTCTCGGCTATGTCGGTCAGTGGGATCCTGTAGAGCCTCCACGAATCCCCCTCATTCCACGTTGCCGGATCCGTGTCCCCTCCCGCCACATATATGCTGTCGGGAGAATTCGGGCTGAGACCTATCACATAGGAGACGTAGTTATTCGGCCTGTCGAGGTAACCGTTCCGGTCGATGTCTTCGGTGTCGGGACGTCCCTGCCTGTCGGGGTCGAGTTTGTTGTTTTCGGTGCCGTTGACCTGCGTATAGACGTTCGGACTGGTGTATCTCCAGTTGTCGGCCGAGGGGTCGTCGGCACTCCTGCCGGCGTACCAGACAGGATCTGAATAGAGCTGTGTGAACCTGCTCTTTTTTTCCTCCACCGTCGGATAATTGAGGGGGTTATCTCCTGCATGGACGAGGTACATATCCAGTTCCTGCTCGTCGGTCAGCCCGTCGAGCCCGATATCCTCACCTGCGTCGATTACTCCGTTGCGTACGCCGTTTCGGAGCTGGTCCTCGGTGTTCAGTACACCATCGCCGTTGGAATCTTCCGATATGGTTCCAAGATCTATGTGAAGTTCACCGTGATACCCTTTTACCCACAGTTCCAGGTATTGCATCTGGGTCAGGTCGGCCGCCCCTGCTGCCACCGCCTGCTGGACGCCGTTCCAGCGACCGTACAGCACCGTTGAATCCCACTGATAGGCGCCAGCGGGCCAGGCACTGGGCTGGTTGGGCACCAGGACCATGCTGAGTACGTTCACCCTGTCGGAACGGATGTCTGTTTCCTTCGAGGACCAGATATCACGGCTTTTGACCCGTTCCCACGGATTGTACCAGACCATTCGGGCGCGGTCCTCAGCAGTCCTGCCCACAGGGACAGACGCCGGCGTCCATCTTCCGCGGCCTACACCGTAGCCGGAGGTATTCTTGGCGCCTTCGAAGTCATCAACCAGCGCTTCCCCCTTTGTGTTCGGATCGGGCATGCTCCTGGCGATCTCGGCTTCAAAGTTTATAAGCGACGGAGCCTCCGCCTGCAGAAAGGGAAGGGCGTCCACCGCCCTGGTCAGCCAGTTCGGTTCCCACCTCAACACCGCATTGGCATCCCACACCAGCATCCGACTCGGTTCCCTGCCCAGTCGAACTCTCTGGTCGAGGGTCCGCTCGCTGCGGGAAAGCACCATTGCCGAGATCGTCCCCATCTGACCGAGCTGGTATTCGGCGCGGGCTCCCAGCAGCACCTTCTGCTCCAGCTGTATCAGGGGGCTGTACTCGTAGTCGATCTTGACATCGGCGGTCGGGTCGTGAATCTCATCGGTCAGGAAGGTGATTTCGCCGGTAAGATAGTTGATCTGGTAGTCGGTGCCCTTAATGAGCCGCCTGTCGTTCAGCATGACCACTTCGCTGTTATCCAGGATGTTGGTGGCCGGAAGGGTGTAGGTGACAGATCGGCTCGACAGCTTGATCTCCAGATAATACCTCGATTCATCGGTGAGCACTTGGCGGTCGATCGTATCGTACATTTCGACCGTATCGGTCAGTTGGGGATTCTTGAAGGGTTCCAGGTCGGGGAATATCAGCTCACCCCGGGCCAGGTTTACAAAATTTTCATTCAGGTCTATGTTGCCGTCCGGCGGGGTTCCCGGGAGCTCGCCCCAGTTGTCGAGTCCCAGAATCTTCAGGTAATCGACTCCATCCTGCGTGTATTCATCCTCACCTGACGGAGGATCGTAGAATATCCGTACCTGAAAACCTTCGGGCGGGATATTCCTCGAACCCAGGTAGTAGACACTGCGCAGTTCATATTTCCAGGTCCTGTCCTCAGGACGCGGATCGGTCGGCTTGATCAGCTTCATCAGCAGCTTTACGTCGGGATTTTCGGGTGTCGGGGCCTGACCCACCGTATCACCGCCGACGGTCGAATAAACAGCACCGAGCACATCCTTCGGTCCCAGACTCATGTTCAAAGCAATGAATCCTCCCGCCCGGTTCACGTAGTACTCCTCGGGACTCAATTCGTGAAAGGATCCGAGGTGGGCATCCCTCGAATCGAGAGAGGAGGGATTGGATGGATCAAAATGAGCTTCGGCGTTTTCAACCGCAGCATTTTCCGTGTCGTTCTCGTATCGCTGATCGTCCACGAAAAGCTGGATGGAGACGATCGAGTCGGCCGGAACGAACGTGCGGTCGGGGAACCTGTCTCTGTATCTGAAATCGAGAAAGTAATAGGTGCCCAGCAGCGGCTCTATGTCGGGACGCCGTACAACGGTCTCTTTGGCACCGGCCGTAAAAGAAGCTTTCTCACCCGAACCCTTCTCCTGACTGGCAAGGGCCGTGACCGTCAGATTGCCGAGCCTGGCAGTCCCCTTAATCCCGAAGAGCCCTTTCGCTCCCTGGTTGAAACCGACGAACTGTGACCCGGGGAGACTGAATTCGGTGTTCCCAGCAACGATTTCCTGAATGATCTCGTCCTCATCCCCCCGGTAACTGATATTGATCCGGTTCTCCAGGTCGGTAAGTGCCCTGCTGTCCTGCTCAACAGACACTTCGATCTTGCTTCCCACGTTTCCGACTATCTGGAATCTCGATTCCTGCTCCATATTCAGCGCGGGGAATTTGCTGGTGTATGCCGTAGCCGTGGAAACAGCACCTTCGGTCCACTCGCTGCGTCCGCTGAAGCGGATCCTGCGGTTACCGGAAACCCGGAGCCCTGCACCTCCTTCACCGACTACGTTCGAGAGCCCCCTGGGAATGGTTATCGGTATCTCGAATTCGAGCAGTCCCCTCTCACCCTCCTCCTCCAGGACCTGCGACCGGAAGAAGCCGGCCAGCATCATCCTCCGGTTCTGGTCTTTGCGCACTCTTTCGAGGTAGTCCTCAAAACCGACCACAGATGGCCGCTGGACTATCCGGGTCCCGTAGAGAGTCTGGAAAAAGACGGCCGTGTGGCCCCGTTGAACCGCTACCTCCTGCCTGAATCCGGGAATTTCGCCCTGCAGGAAAAGTCCCCTGACTCTGAGCGGTGCAGGAGAACGCATTCCGCGGGCGGGAACCCAGGGAGTGGTCATGTTGTCATATACACCGGTAAGGAAGTAATTGCGTATCCCGATCGTTCCGGCGGCCGGATCCTGCTGCCGGGCTGCTGCAGAGGAGAAAACAGGTCCGATCCAGAGGCAGACCAGCAGAAGGGCAGGTTTAGACACGGCTATGCGGGGGAATCGACTGGCCACCCGGCACTCCCTTGCTCGTGCACGTTTGCGCGGCGTCCACAGTTGCGGACGTCATTCAGATGCTGCGATCACAAGGTGCCTGGGAAGCCCTCCTGCAGATTACTGGTTGTACCGGTGTTTATCCGAATGTCGGAGTACACTGTTCCTGGTGCCATGTCACGCGGCAACCGTCACATTCGAGCAGCGCCGAATCCCGACCGGCTGCGTTCCGCCTCCTCGCCATAGCCACCGCTATGCCTCGTCGCCGCGCCTTGCAGGCCGGACCCGGCATCACTCTCGGTGCC
>VAOY01018676.1_pt1 | contig 42873 bp, 43 predicted proteins | sample 3393881 | NCBI WGS metagenome assembly VAOY01 (sample SAMN08290430, study PRJNA428436) | hydrothermal vent metagenome | isolation source: Deep-sea hydrothermal vent chimney | place: Indian Ocean: Southwest Indian Ridge
AATCCGTTAAAACGAAAGTCTTCGAATTATCGAAGTTGGATTTTGGATCTGAGAAAAAAGAAGCAGCCTAGCCGTTAAGCTAGACTGTAGAAGCCCAGTGAACAGAGCGAAGCGATGTCGCTGGGTAGTTCACAAAAAGTGGACATAGTCCACTTCGGAGCAATCATAAAATTTTTGTTGGGTTAAATGTTTGCCTTAATAAGTCATACACCCAATTGAAGATAATAGCGAAAATAAAGAAAAATAGTATTATTCCTAAATCAAGCTTCAATGCATGCAAAAAATTCATATCTAAATGAAGCATAATAATTGGAATTGTTACTACTAATAAACCCAGCTCAAATAAAAAACCATGAAGGACACGCATCATGATTCCGCGTTGAGACCTGTTTTCAGTGAAGTAAGAATCGAAGATCTTATTAAATACAAAGTTCCAACACATTGCAATTAAGCTTAATAAAATTGCGATTTCGACGATACTTTTTGTATTGATACCTCCCAAATAATTGCCTAGTGGAATCAAAATTAATATTGCTATGATTTCAAACAGTACACTATGAACAATTCTCTCTTTAGTTTTCATTAGAAAATCCTCTTTTAAACCGAAGCAAATAGTATCTATAATTTGTATAATTTAAAGTTAGTTATCATCGATAATTTAGATATGTTGAATTTACATCAATTAAAAGTATTTGTAGTGAGCGCCGAAGAGGGATCATTCTCTTCCGCTGCAAGAAAGTTGGGAAAAGCACAGTCAGTGATAAGTCATACAATCTCAAATCTTGAAGTTGATTTGAACCTTGAGCTGTTTGACAGAAAAACTCGTTCTCCAACATTAACGCCTGAAGGAGTTAAACTTTTGTCTCATGCTAGAGCTGTGTTACATCAAACACAAGAGCTCAAATCTGCTGCACGCTCAATGGGTTTGAATAATGAAAGTTCAATTACAATTACCACGGATCCGTCTTTATTACTTCCCAACCTTTATAAAATGATGGATGAGTTCAGCTGTCAATTTCCTGATATAAACGTAACCTTAAATATTTCACAAAGTGTATACATCCCAGACTTAGTGAAGTCTGGGAAGACTCATTTTGGGTTGATGTTAATAGATAGTTCTATGCCTTCAGGCGTAGAACTGGGCCTATTAGGGCACCTGCCATTTTATGTCGTAGCCCACAAAAAACATCCATTGAGCAACTTAAAAAGTGTCTCTAGGTCATCACTTGCACTGTACCGCCAATTGGTTTTTCTAAATACAGAAGGAGAACCAGCTTCACAGCTTCCAGTTATATCCCCTAAACTGTACTGCAGTAATGATTTCTCTGTTATTAAGAATATGGTTGAAAGGAACCTTGGATGGGGCTATATACCAACACACATGGTTGAAAGTCTCAAAGTAAATGACAATTTGGTTAAATTACCAGTTAGCTTTGATATCCGTACTTGGACCGTTCCTGTTGATCGAGTTATGCAAATGGACGGTGTCAAAGGGCCTGCCTTTAAGTGGCTAGAGGAGAAGTCTACATTCTTGTTTGGAAAGTAGTTCATAACTATCTTTAATTAAGAAGATAGTTGTTAAAGTTTTTAAAGACAAATTCTTTAAAAGCTTTTATGCGTACTGGCTGATGCTTATCTTGTATATAGACTAGATAGAGCGGTGTTGGCCTTGGACGCCATTGCTTAAAAATAGGGACCAATGAGCCTTCGTTTAACTCTGTGTTGCAGTAAACTTCTGGAACCCGGATTATGCCATTACCACGTAGTGCTGAATACAACATTACCTTTCCATTTTTACATTCAAGATCGCCCTTAACTATGACTTCCTGTATCTCTTTTGTGTCATTATTTATAAGTGTCCATGTATTCATGGAGCCTGCTATACACTTGTGACTGGTTAAATCTTTTGGAGTTTGGGGCTGCCCATATTGTTTAATATATTCAGGGCTTGCATACGTACCTATTCTAAGTTCAGTTAACTTTCTTGCTATCAATGAAGAGTCTGTTAACTCTCCCATTCTAAATACAAAATCGAACTCGCCCGCTATTAAGTCAACTCTTCTACTACTGAAATCTAAAACAACATTAATTTCTGGGTACGCTTGCATAAAGTCGGCTATTAACGGTCCTACAATATTCTCGCCAATATAACCTCCAACACAGTTAATCTTTATTTCACCGGATAGTTTTGTTGCAGTTTCCATTGTTCTGTCAATGGCATATTCGATACTGTTGAAGGAGCGTTTACATTGTTCATAAAAAAGTTCACCTGAAGGAGTTAAGTGTTGGGTCCGTGTAGTCCTTACAAGTAAGCTAACCCCTAAACTGGCTTCTAATTGAGAAAGTTGTTTCGATACTTGTGAGCGAGAACATAATAATTTATCGGCTGCTTTAGTAAAACTCCTCTCTTCGACTAACACCAAGAAACTTTTTATGTCGGAATAATTAATTTCTTTTTTCATGTATCTCACCGTATCAACCCAGAAATTATGATTACTACTTGTCTCTTTTTGTAAACAGTTATGTGAATTATCTTCTATATATCATCAAAAGTCTTTTAAATAAAATCTATTACACAGTTTGAAAACTAGGTTTTTAATATAGAGACGCATAATGAAAAAAATTAAAACTATTGGCTTGTCAATAATTACAGCCGCAATATTAGGTTCATCACCAGTCATAGCAGACTCATTTTTAGGTGCAGAGTATCAGGAAGGAAAAAATAAAGTAGCTTTTTTAAGTGAACAATCAAGAATAGCTGGAAATGTGTTTTTACCTCCTGACTATAATAGAAGCAATAGCTATCCAGCTCTTGTTGTTATTACCCCAGCCAGTGGTGTCAAAGAACAAACAGCAGGGATTTATGCAGAAAAATTGGCTAAGAAAGGATATATCACACTTGCATTTGACCATAGAACATATGGTGAGAGTGGAGGTTTTCCAAGAGGGATGGAAAATGCACCGATGAAAGTAGAAGATATAAAAAATGCCATTACTTTTTTGAGTAATTTCCCTGGTGTTGACAGAAATCGCTTAGGTGAGTTAGGCATATGCTCTGGCGCAGGTTATAGCTTACAAGTAGTCATGCAGGATACCCGTTTAAGTTCTGTCGCAACTGTTAGTGGTTTTGTTGATTTTACTGATTACGGTATGGGTGGGGCTACTCAATATATGGATAAGTTATCAGGAACGCCAGTAGAGCAATATCGCCAGCAAATAAAAATTGCAAGTGATGCCCGTCAAAAATATTACGAAACAGGAGAGGTCGTTCTCGTGGATGGGATACCTACTATTGAAAAAGCTAAAAGTATGAATGAGTTCTGGGTCAGAGCTGCAGATTACTATAGAAATCCCAAGCGTGGCGGTGGTGCATCTAATTACACTCCATTGAGAGCCGCAATATCATTAGATACGCGATATGCTTTTAATCCCTCTGAACACATGGAACTGATGGGGGATATTCCTTTTCTAGCAATAATTGGTTCTGAAGCGCTATCAGCTTATTTTAGTGAAGTCGCTGTTGAAAGAAGCCAAAAAGCTGGCGGCGACGCAGAGCTATTTAAAATAAAGGGTGCTCAGCACTTCGATCTTTATGATAGAGAAAAATATGTAATTCAAGCAGTAGAAAAGTTAGATGCTTTTTATAGTAAAACATTGAAGTAGTTGTTAAGTGTACTGCGGTTCTGACCGCTGAATGTTAATTGGTTTATAAAAATGAGGCTTATTATGAAAAAGTTAGTTGTGATTACGGGTGCAAGTTCAGGTATTGGTGAGGCAATTGCCAAGCGCTTTAGTGAAGCAGGTTATCCGCTCTTACTTGTTGCAAGACGAGTTGAAAAATTAAGGGCTTTAAATCTTCCAAACTGTATCTGTGAGCAGGTAGATGTTACAGATAAAGAAGCTTTTTCAAATTCTATAGCAAAAGCAGAGGCTCAATACGGCTCTGTTGAGTGCTTAGTTAATAATGCGGGTGTAATGTTGCTAGGTCAGATAGACACACAAGAGCCTGCAGAATGGCAAAAAATGTTCGATGTGAATGTGTTAGCATTACTAAATAGTATGCAAGTAGTCCTATCTTCTATGAAAGAACGTAACAGTGGCACCATTATTAATATTAGTTCAATAGCTGGTAAAAAGACATTTGCTAATCATGCGGCTTATTGCGGCTCAAAATTCGCCGTATCTGCAATTACAGAAAATGTTCGAGAAGAAGTAGCCGACTTTGGTGTACGCGTAACAAGTATTTGCCCTGGCGCCGTTGAGACTGAATTGCTTGGCCACACAACATCAGACGAGATAAAAGCAGGTTACAACGAATGGAAGAAAACTATGGGTGGGGTACTAATTGCTGATGATATCGCTCGTGCTGCGCTATTTATTCAAGAGCAACCACAACAAGTTTGCATTCGAGAATTGCAGGTTGCTCCTACCCGTCAGCAGCCATAAGTTACCATTAATTTATTTATATAAAGCATAATAATTAACTCCCCACCTTTTGATAGACATTGGTGGGGAAACATTTGAGTAGTAGGCTACAACTATATTGTCATTAAAGAGGGTATTACCTTTAAAATACTCTGACAGTTTGGATTCTAAAAATGCCCATCTTACAACTGTTGATAATGGCCAATTGCAAAAGATAACTTCTGGTAAGTACCAATACAACTACTCCATTATAACTTGTTTAACCGGCATAGCTTTTACTATATGCAAATTCAATCAACATCTGCCAGATGAAATTGATCAAGTTATCAATCAGCCAGCGACTTCATTATCGAAAAAATACTCTCGGAAGAAGATCACAATGGCAACATTGTTCAATGGGTTCAAAACCCACTCAATAAAGTCAAAAGTAAGTTAGTGCAATTGAAACCGTTCGCAATCCCTTGCCGTATTACTTCATCCAGGACCTACTCCAAATATCATGCCCATTGTCTGAAAAACCAACTTGCTGCCATTGACCAAAACATCAAGGGCGATGAACCCTTGCTTCCCGCCTATCACTATCGTCATTTCAAGCATTGGGCGTGGGTGCAAGGGCGCGTGTAGGTGAGCTGAATAAAACCCTTTCTTAAATGAGCTTCATACCACGAATAATGTTGCACTCCACCAACAATTTAAATACATAGCTCATATATCACCTAACAAGTGGTTAATTGGTGATTGAACGTTAAAAGATTCAATAACTAAGGTCGTTACACATACTGACGTAATCTGTATACAATTATGCGAAATAATACTTTGAACTAGTAAGCGGAAGCGCTGGCTACCACTTATGTCTTCAGTTGATGTATTTAATGGTATTGATTACGAAATTCAGTTGGCGTTTTTCCTACTTTCTTTTTAAACAAACGTGCAAAATATTGTGGGTATTCAAAACCAAGCGCGTAAGCAATGGTGGCAACGGAGTCATCAGAACCAAGTAACATATTCTTAGCCCGTTCAATTTGATATGCATGGATATTTTCCAACGCTGTTTTATTTGTTTCCACTTTCAATCCGTCGCTTAGATACCTAGATGTAACATGTAACTTGTCGGCTATTTCTTCAACAGTTGGAATATGGTCTGATGGTAAATCTTTCAAACAATTAAGAAAACGTTCTTCCAATGAAGAAATAGGGCTTTCCATTCGTTGTTGGAATTGACGTTGATAAAAGCGTTCAGTGTAAGACAGTAAGGTGTTTAGCTGAGAAATCATAATGTCCTTACTAAAGGCATCGTGATTTTGGCCATACTCTTGCTCAAGAGTGTCGAGCAAGCCTTTTACTAAGACTTCTTCTCGTGGTGATAAGTGTAATGCCTCGTTTACTGCATAGCCAAAATAACTGGCTGACTCTATGATATTTTGGATGCTTGTGCCGCGAACAAAGTCTTCATGAATTAATATAAGTCTAGCGTCAGACTTTACATCCAGTTTGGCAATTCTTATCCTTTGTTTTGGTGCGGTACAGATCAAACATCCGTCTTTAAAGTCATACTTTGTTCTGCCGTAATGAATTTCACCTGAGATTATGTGTTTTAAACTTATGGCGTAAAAGTCAGTGCTTAGTTCTACTTCTTCATTAATACAGCTTAAGTCAGATTTCATATTCGATACAGCGATCAGCGGGTGCTCTGGCGAAGGCAGACCAAAGTAATCGAGATACTGTCTTATAGAGCTAAAATGTAATTTTTTCATCAGCCCTAGTCCTTATGGTTGTGGAACTAACTCTAATGTTGAAGCTTCATGTTTAGCTGTGTTAAAGCCTAGCTTCATTAGTGCGTAAATTATGTGATATTTCTTCCAAAACGCGCAAGTAACCGATTTATTGATGGCATCTAAATCTTCAGGTACGACGCCTTTGACTTTAATTATAATATCGCCCAGTTTCATTTCGCCATTAGGCTCTGATAAAAAAGCATGGTACCAGCTGCCTTTACCAAATTTATATTGCCTAACAAAAAAACGTCCGTTCGACTCTACAATCGATATATCTATAAATCTATGTTTTGTTCCTGAGCGAACTTGATGCACTCGATATGAGTTTACTAATTCAGTCAGTTCTTTAATATTATTCATAACTATATAATACGCCAGCTAATACTCGTTTTAAGTTCTGAATCTTGCCAAAGCTGGTTGGCTTGAGTCTCATTTAGTACGCTTGGCGCCAATATACACTCGCCTACAGGACCTACCATCTCGTTTCTTTTAGTTGGACCGTAATAAGCAAATTCTTTAAGGTTATCTTCGGTGGCACACAATACTTCTGGCCATGCACCACGTTCGGCAGATTGAGCAAATGGAGATAACAGTTTAAATAAAAACTTAGTCAAACCATTAGCTTCCTCTTGAGCCAAGGTTGTACGAGCCGCACCGGGATGACATACATGAACAGAGACTGGCAAATTAGCTGCTTTTACTCGTCTTTCTAATTCATATGCAAACATCATTTGAGCAAACTTGCTGTGACAATAGGTATAGTGCGGGTTGTAATTTTTATCGAAGTTCATATCTTCAATCTGAACTTTTTTTAGCCCCATTTTATGACCGCCACTGCCTACAACAATTATGCGAGACTTACTTTGCACAAGTCGCTCAAAGATCAAATGCGTTAATAAAAAGTGACCGTAATGGTTAGTACCTAGTTGACTCTCGAACCCATCAACTGTGAACTTTTGATTAGCAACTTGTGCAATGGCGGCATTACTAATAAAAGCATCAATGTGTGGCACTTGAAGTAAAACCTGCTCAGCGGCTTGGCGTATTGATGCTAAATCTGCCAAGTCCATTTGAATAAAGGCAACATTTACTTGTTCACCAAATATTGATTTTAACTCAGCTATAGCAGCTTTAGATTTTTCTTCGCTTCGATTAAGCATGACAACACTGGCTCCTTTGGAAAGGAATATCTTTGTTGCTTCATAACCTGCACCAGCGTTTGCACCTGTAATTACGTAAGTCTTGCCTTTTAAGTCGCCAACACGCTCTGGGGTCCAACCTTTAACACCAAATGGATTTGATTTAGCCATTTTGAATTACCTTCACTATAAAACTCGATCATTGGTGAGGTTATGCGTTTGTATTGTGTTCTAGTTAATAAACAAAACTGTGTATAGTGAATACAAAACCGTAAAAATTAAACATGAGCTTTCTAACAAAAAGCTCATGTTGACTGAAAAGTTAAATGTTAAAGAAATCTGCTACTGCATCTGTTGAAACTGTTACCGCCGCTGGTTTGTAGTAAAAGTCAACATGTGAAAACTCATCTAATCCCAACACTTTAGGAGCGTTAGTTAGCTTGTCGATGAACATCGTTGAACAAATCGCAGTAGGCGCTGTGGTACCATAAATGACTAAAGTCGGCTGAACGATTTTGTCCGCATAGTGTTCACAAAGCGAAAATAGCGATTGCATAGCTTGGTCGCCAATGTGCATATTGGTAAAGTTTTTAACTGCTTTTGGTCCTCGATAACCATCTCGACCATAATAGTCATATGATTCACCAGCCATCTCTGGATATTCAGCGGCTATGGTAAATTCTTCTCTAGATTGATCATCATTTAGACCAAATGGCGCCACATAGTCAGCTTTTTCTGACTCGTAAATCTTCTGTTTGGAGGCGTTAGCACCAGCAATTATTTGATTGGCTAATTCTCTATTTGCCCATTGGAACGCATCCCCTGCCATCATGCCTGAAACCGTCGCAATCTTTTTAATGCGGTGATCCGTAACAGCGGCAGAAGCAATAATAGAGCCGCCTTGGCAAATACCAAGTCCATATATTTCACCAACAAAAGGCAGAGTTCCTAAATAAGAAACCGCGTCCCAAGTGTTCTCAATTAATCGGAACATATATCTGGACTGCATGAACTCGCCCGGTAAGGCTGGGGAGTCACCCATACCCAAATAATCAAAGCCTAAGAACACGAACCCTCGTTTAGCCATCTCTGGACCATAGGTTGCCATAACTTGTTCTTTAACTTGTGGAAAAGGACTGGCACTAACGATTGCTTTGTATTTTTTGTTTTCGTCAAAACCGTCGGGCAAATAAAGGTCACCAACTAAATCTACCCCAAATGATTTGAAAGAAATTCTTTTAACATTCATGTATCACCTCATATCTTTAACCAAATAATTAGAGCAACAAGTTCTGTTCTCTGTGTTTCGTATTATTGATGAGATGGGTTACTTAGTCAGTGCACAAAACGGCATTATGTGTATACGAATTGCCGTCAGTTTTGAACAACTGTTGTTTTAGCCTTTTTTGTTCGTTTTAAAAAGTGGTGAAACGGCAGATTACGGCAAAAAGAGGCTTTTCATAGCCGCATGGATGCGGCGACAATTGTATGCTTGCCGTTAATAACTAACCCCATCCTGCGAAAAATGACGTAAACGCCGAGCTTTCTCGACGAAAATAAAAACGTACACACTACGTATAATGGAGTGTACGTTTAAAATAAACCTAGAGGTTTTATATCAAATTCTGTCACTCACACGCGAATAGACAGTGTTTTTGCTATATAATCCAAAGAGTGCTATTCATTGACCTTACTCACTAATTAGATGGCTTTAATTCGCTGCAAATGGCTATTCGCAGATTCAACTCTAATTCCCTCAAGAACGAATTCACCCTGAATTAGTACAGAGCATGGCTGATTGCCTAACTCAGTGATGATCCGTTGACTCAGTGTAGGTGTAATAGGCGATAACAACCATGCTAGTTCGCGTATAAAATTGCTAACTACCAAGCAGGTTTGCTTCGATTTTTGAACTGCTTGTCCTTTTCGTACAAGCCACGGAGCACGATGATGGAAGAAACTATTTAAGTGCGACAAAAGGGTGTTAATTAACCTTGTTACATGGTGTAAGTCCCGCTCTAAATAGGCACGGAGAATATCATCTAAATAAGAAGTTAACTCATATACGCATGAGCTGCTTTCTTGGTCAAGTTCGCCAACCTCTTCAAGCGTTATTCTTCCTGCAAAATTTGTATAAATTAAGGTGTGGTTTCGTTTAACCAGATTAGCGAAGTTATTTAGTAAGTCAGCGTTTACAAGTTCCGCGAACTCGCTCATAACTACGTTACCATCTCGGTAAAGCGGTTTCTGACGTATCAAAGCATAACGAAGACCATCATTTGTTAGCTGCTCTGCAAATATATTTGGGTTCAATGTGGTAGCAGGGTTCGACTTGGAAATCTTTTCTCCATCAATAGTCCACCACCCGTGAACAATAAGCTTTTCTGGAAGAGGAAGATCTAAAGACAATAGGAATACAGGCCAGTACACTGCATGAAAAATCAAAATATCCTTGCCAATTATGTGCTGAGTATTCGCTATTTTGGTCTTATCTGTGCTGATCCGATGTATTGCTGTAATGTAGCTAAATAGGGCATCAATCCAAACGTATACGCTATGTGCTTTATTTGTTGGAACTTCAATGCCCCACTTATTGTTGATCCGAGAGATAGATAAATCGTCAAGTTGTTCTGATTTTAACAGCTTTATGATTGTCTTCTGAAAGTGTTGGGGCACAATCACGTTTGGATTTTTTTGATAGTACTCTAACAAAGCTAGACGATACTTACCTAAGCGGAATAAATAAGTTTGTTCTTCAACATCAATTACTAGTCGTTTGTGTACTGGACAGATATTGTTATTGATCAGCTCTCGTTCTGGATAATATTGTTCACATGCTTCGCAGTAGTTACCTGAATAGTGTCCTAGATATATATCATTTTGTTTTTCTAGAGTTTTCCATAAATCCTGAATATGCGCTTTGTGATCTTCAGATGTTGTACGTATAAAAACATCAGGCTTTATCCCTAACTGTGGCCACAATGTTTGAAAAGACTCCGAGGTCTCATCTACAAATTCTTGTATGGGTTGTTGTCGAGATAGGGCTGTGTTAGCGATTTTCTGCCCATGTTCATCGGTCCCTGTTATTAGTTTACTTTCAACTCCCAACAACAAAGAGAATCGGTTAAATATATCAGCGATAATTCCTGAATATGCATGCCCTAAATGTGGTTCACCATTGGCATAAAAAATAGGGGTCGTTATAAAAGATTTCTTGCTTGATACTGAGGAAAAAGTGTTAATTAATTGATTTAAGCTCATAATATAATCTCTTTAGATACCATCACAGTAGTCGAAAGGAGATCTTAATATCTGCTTAGTAACACCACCTTTCCAACAATATGTTCTGGAATGGTGATGCAGTGAATGAATAATTTAGAACACGCAGCCCATCCCTCCCAGCATTCGCTGAGAAGGCATGTTCATCATGAAATTTTTTATAGAAAAATGAGTCATTGATTGTACTTTTTAGTGTTCACTCGCCCAAATTATCAGACTGTTTTTTAACAGGCAACAGTTTCTTACACTAAATCATATTGATATGAGGGATTATAGTTCCAATAAGAAACTTCTGCGTTATAGTTGTGTTGCTTTGGTATCTGTTAAACAGCTGTAGAAGTTTCGCTTTAATCAGCGAGGGCGATGAAAAACTTCGCTGCTTAGAATGTACCAGTAACACTAACTAAGCTGTCAAATGCTCCGTTATATACAGGTTCCTTGAGTGTGCCCACCCTTAGTTCTAAATATGCTTTTGCAGTGTTGCTATGTATCTAGATGTTAGGAATGATGCAAATAATAAAGCAATAAAAGGTATGTATGCCCCAGCTGTGGGGTAAAAGTTGGGTAGGGCGAAATAGACAATGACACCTACGAAAATACCTTTGATTAGCTTCTTAATAACTAACATACGAGTCTTTGTTTTGTTACCGAATGTATAAGCCCTAATTCTCCAGCTATAAACACCAACAACTAGTTGAGCAAGTGCGAAAGGCACTAAAATATAAAGCCAAATTATTAAAAGGTTTGCTCTGTGTAAGATTTGGTATGTAAGCGTTTGTATGTTGTTTGTTACTCTTTTCACTAAAGGCAAAAGTTTTGCTGTTAGCCTGGCTAAAGGGTTTTTATCGTCTGTATCTCGATTTACTTTGTCTAAGAAATACTGCTTAAATCCTGACCTCACAATGATTGTGTTGTAGTGCCTATACGATGCATCTGTAAGGTTAAGCCAATTCTTTTCACCGATGGCCTTGTAGCTCGCTTTAACTTCATTTTCTAGCATTCTGTTAAAGCTGGTGGGGTTTAAAGCAAGAACCTGTGCTGCTAACGCAAATAGAATAAAGATGAATAACTTTGAGTATTCTTTTTTTCTATTTTGCTCTCCAGACTTATCCTTATATAGGTCTTCGCTGTCATTCTCATAAATCATGACGAAAACGCCTCCTTAAATGTAAGGGTTTTACTTTCATCGAAATTAGGAATGCCGAAATAGAACAGGTGTGAACGCTTCACAATCTTGCTCATTAGAAAGTGCTGTATCATCAATAATGATTCTTGATTTAACTCTTTTTCAATCAAGTTTGGTTTAGCGCGTATTGCTGAGTTCTTGTGCGTGATGAGAAATTGGCTGATTGTCTCTAAGAGTGGGTCCCATACTGCAATACACGAGCCTGAGCCCCCTGTGTAGACCATAACATCGAGTACGGCTGTAAGTTCACTTGTAACCGTGAAGAGAAAGGCTTTAAAAAACTCTGCTCGGCTCAGATGTGAATTATGTACAAGAGAGTGCTGACCAGCTTTGTTAATGATGTGATTAAATAGATCTACATCTTGTTGTGGATGCTTCAATTCATCCCCAATAAAATCTAACAAATATCGAAGTGTTTCTTCCACAGCAGGTGCTTTCTTGTAGATGACCGAGTATATGTGCTTGTTATCTTCTGAAAGTGAATTATTCACATTGCTTTTTTTGTAGCATCTACTTTGGATTTTATATACTTTTTCTCTGCTCATCGTTGTATCACCGGTACTTTAGCTTTGATTGTTCTGCCGTCAGCAAGTCGTGCTACATATTGTAAAATAGGCAGCGAACCAAGTAGGCTTTCGTTAAATGCTTTGTCGTTTTGTTGTGTAAGCCTCTCAGCGTATGAAGAACCAAAGTCAGTCATGTCGTTTGTGTTCCCTGAACTTTGACCTAAAGTGATTTGTTGGCTGGTTATTGGCACTTCACCAAACTGGCTGGAAGCATACTCTTGAGTTGATGTGTCGTTTGCTCTCATAGAGAAGAAGTTGTTGCACAGACCTAATACACGGTTTGCAGTAGCTGGGTCTGTTTTAGCTTCAATATCAGCTTTAGTTTGGGTTGCAATAAACATTTGCATAAATGCTGCACGACCTTGGGCTAATAAATTCAAAAGAGCATCATTCCCAGCAATCGCTGCATGTACTTCATCCACAAACACCGCTACTCGCCGGCCTCTCCCTTCTGAGAAGTTGTATCGTGAACCTGCTACAGCAGCAATGTCAGCTAAAACAAGTTTGCTCAAATAACCAGCTGTCTTTGTGTCGCTGAGAGAATCAAGCGCCATGTAAAGTAGTCCTCCATTTTCAACGATATCTGAAGTGTCTACATAACGACTGTCTTTCTCTCTTATTTTCCCTGATTTCTTTGATACACCTTCAATGTGATTTGATGTGTAATCTATACTTTCACTTTCAGCTGTATCGTATCTAGTATCCTCATCACGCGCATCTAAGCTTTCTGCTATCGCCTCTTCTGGTGATATAAGCTCATCCATAGGTGTAGATGTAAGGACGCTAAAAATAGGAAGTAAATTAGCTGTCATCTTTTGCATATGCTCGGCGTTGTGCGTAAGCAACTGAATTATGCCATCCACTTCTGGTGATTGATGTTGTTGAGATATAACTTGTTGATAGTAATTTAGCATTTGCTCTAAACGAGTTTTCCCGAAAGAGCTCATTTTGGCGCTAAGTTGAGTCTCCCAATCTTCCCCTAAGCATTTAGCGTAGTGTCTTTCAAGGCACTTTTGAGTTAAGGCGGTTTTGCCTGTTGTCACATAACGAGCAATCGATTTGATTTGTGGTTGTATGCCCGCATAAAGCATCGCGTTAACTGTTGAGTTTATGACGTTCCAGTTGAATCGAATGAAGCTATCTTCTTTACCCGACTCAACCATAATGGATGCGATACGTTCAGCTATCTCAGTCGGTCTATTCCAGTTTTTAATCGGATCTATTGTGCAAGATGTAGATGGTTTAGAAGGGTGAAAGTAGTGGAAGTGCTCGCCCTTACCAAAATGTTCCATTTCCGCTTGTAAAGCTTTGCGCCAAGATGAATCGTTTTTTGGGTCTAATACAATGACGGTATAGCCTTTGTGGATCATCGCGAGGCTAAGCAAAATGAACATTGTTGTTTTACCGGTACCAACATTGCCCATAATCATAGAGTGGCCAAAGAACGTTTCAGCATCTACGTATTGCCTTTCTGCATCCCCGACACCATCAATCCATGGCTTACCGCCAAGCTTTAACGTTTCTTTACGCCATTTTTTAACGAATGGTTTAAGAAATAGTGGAAGCTTCACTTCTTGTTTGTCAGAGTATAATCCTTGTATTTGATATGAACGATTTGCATGCTCCACGCCCCATTCAAATCCATTTCCAATGAATATCTTGTTATTTCCCTTTTTTTTGTTGTTTGGATTTAGGATATTCTCTTTAGCCATGTGCTCTTGACGTATTGCTTTTATATCCTCGAATTCAATCTTGTTGAAGAAGATTTTGCACTGGCGTTTGACTAGTGGAATTGCCTTTAGAGTGTAGTGTCCACATTGAGCGGTGAGTATTGTAGTGATTCCAAAACCCACCATACCGATATGGCCTTCACTCTCAATAACGCTTGAAGTAAAGGTTACAACACCAGCGGCTAAAGAGGCGTAAGCCTTATTTAACTCATATACAGGGCGGTATAAATTTTCGTGGAATAATGGGTTACTACGTTCCTGCGTCATGTTTCACCTTAATATGTATGTCATTCTTATCTTGTACGATTGAACTCGACAAGATATTTGTTTCGCTGGCTTTGCTGTTTGTGACGGCATTAACAAGAGTTTTCTTATCTCTTATAGGTGCAATTAAAAAGCCGTCTCTTAACTCAACTTTTTCGTGAATAATGTTTCCAAATAATAATTCAGCAGTCTTAAGGGTTAAGCCAATAGCAAGCAGAGATTCAATATCTAACTTTGCTTTCTGAGATGTATTATCAGCCGCGGTTACATCTGAACTATCCTGATTTTCATTTGATTTCGGCTTTTTTTCAGCTTTTTGGTTTTGACTTGGTTCAAGCGACTTCGCTTTAACGTATTTACGCTTATTGATGATGAAGTAACGAATTAATGCTGGTGGCTTTCTTTCGATAAGCCCCGCTTTTTCAAGTTCGTTTTCTAGATTGTCGTCAAGGTTGTCTTTCCATTTATCATCAACAAGGTAGTAGTTTTGACCATCGATTAAAATCGGCTCTAAGGTCTTTATGAACTCAATGGCTTTGGTCGTTGAAGTCACCTTAATACCACTCTTAGGTTTTGGGGCTGCTTTTTTAAGTGTTGTTTCGTTATTTTGCTTTTCCGGTACCTTTGCGCTTTGTTGGTTGGTTGGAGCAAATAGCTCACCATTAGTGTTCTTTGGTTTTTCCTTTTTAGGTTTATCTTTGTTTTGGCTATCCTTTTGAGCTGTTTTTGCTTTTTCAGATGGACTGTTAGGCTTAATAGGTTCTTCCGCAGTAGCTTCTCCTTTGGCTTTGCTAGTATTAGGCTTACTGTTTTTTTGCGGGCTTTTTATTGCCGAATGCTCAACTTTCATTTCAAGAGAATCACTATTTGCTTTTAAGTGAGCAGCAGCTTCATGAGCAATAACATTTTCTTCGCTTATGTATCGGTAACCCTCACTTGAGTAGATGACTGCGTTTAGCCCCATGTCGAGTTTTAATAGGCCGTAACGGTTTGGTGGAATAACTTCACCTTTAAGCAAAAATAAAGGCCACTCCAGACGGATAACGCCAATACCGCCCTTAAGATTTTTACTGATGAGTAAATCAATACCCTCAGACAGGTTAGTAACAGTTTCAAAAAAGAGCGCGTAATCAGTTTTTTCTTGCTTACGAAGAATGCCCCTATCCATCATTTTTTCACGCAAAAGACTTGGGTTGTTAGGAACAGTTGGATCTGATTGATGCATTTCCTTTGCTAACTCATTGAAGCATTCAGGCCACCGAAGGTATATCTCGTTATCAATAGCAATAGCTTTACCTTCTGTTAGCCATACTTTAGCTTTATCTTGCATTAGCTTGAGGATTTTCTCGTGTAATGCAGACTTCCTTGCGCCAAGGTCGTTGTCCCAAGTTGTTTGAATGTCTTTGGCAGTTGAAACATAGTCAGCTGAGCGAACCGCTCTTTGTAAGTAGCCATCTATACCTTGATAGTTTGCAAGGGTGGTGCTTATGTCTTCAAGTAAGTTGCCAGGGCATGTGCCTATGTACCTCTTTGCATCAGGAGTGAGGATTTGTTGAAATATAGGTTGTGGAGAAACTTCATGCCCCTTATGGATTCTGTCTTTTCTCCATCTAATGCCAACTTTTGTTATTTTGTATTTTTCTTTCCAACTAACAAGGTCTTCTATAATTGGAATCCAGATATTATTTGGATTGCTTTTATCGTAAATATCCATATCAGTTTGCATCTTCCCGGCATCGTGCACTAAGCCGCAAAGCCATGCGGCGTACTGATATCTTTTTGTTCTTTGTCTCTCGATGTCTAGGGGGAATTCTTGAGGGAGGAATTGAGACTTTGCTTGCCTTAATGCCAAATCAGCTACTTGTAAACTATGTTCAATTAAGCCGAACTCTTTAGCATGGTGATAACCCTCAGAAGCAGGAAGGTTGCCACAATATCTAGCGTAGTTTTTAATCGTATCTATAAATAGACCCTGAAAGGTTAGGTTCTCTTTTTCCCAATCATGGCAATTTCCAAAACAGTAGCGAGTTTGAGCAATTAAATATTTATTATCATCAATGATCTGATTAACTAAATCTGGGCTATTCGAACTATCAAGATCTACATTGCACTTCTTTGCGTCATCTCTCATCAAGCGAGCGGCATTTTCACTTTGAACGATTAGATACTTTTTCTGAACTTTAAAAAAAAGCTTAATTAAAATAGTAAAAGGAATAAGTAAAAGCTTCATATTTCTCTCTGGAAAAATTAGGCGGTTTCCCGCCTAGTCATTTTAAGCTGCGTTAACTTTTGAGTTGCTTGGCTGTTCGGTTTCGTTCTTAGAGTCTGCAGAAGGGCTATCCAATGAAGTGGATTTTGAGTCAGTCTTTTTTTCTTTGTTTTGAATTGAAGCTTTGGCTTTAATTTCTTCGTTTTGTTTTAAAATAAGACTGTCATCTACATATAACTCTAGGCCACCTCGAATTAACGAAATTAGTTGGGTGGATTTAAATCGACCCCCACTTCTGTCTTTACCTGGTGATGTAGCGTTGCTAATTTTTGCTACTAATTTTCGTAATAGACCAATTGCTCTATTGCTGTTTTCATGACGACCTAAATCTGTAACAAAACCGGTTAACCAAAGATTTTCTAATTCTGCTATTTCATTATCTAAAGTTTGAATTAAAGTTAGTAACTTCCAAGTGACTGGATAGCAAACTGGTACGCTTGATTCGTAAGAGCTTGGTGTCATAACTTCTGGTGATTCTTCTAAACCGGCATTTTCCATAAATGCTTCTTTTTGTTTTTGTATACTTTCGATTTCTTGGTTAAACCAATCAGCAAGCTCTGACTCCCAAGCGCTTACTTTCGAATAGAGCTCATTTTCTGTAGTGGTTAACATTAATAATGAACCAATGCGTTCATAAATATTTAATGTCCGGTCACCTTCGTTTTTCCAAAAGTTATGGATGGTGTGTGATTTGAACTGGATATTAGTAACAAATGTTTTATGGATTAGTTGGTCATTATTGATCATGATTTTCTTCCTCAGCTGGAGCGGTAAATAGTGTTTTAGAAAGTTTGCAGATCTGCTTTTTCAAACTAACTCTGGATGAATGCAAAACTTCAAGTGATTCCCTTAATGGAGCAAGTTGCATTTCAGTTTCCCAATTAATTTTTGCGTGGCCATCCTCGCAATTTTTACTCAGTTGTTTTTCGGTATATCCTTTTTTTGTTGGTGGAATTTCTTTCCCCCAATGCCTATTAATTTTCTTGATAGGTGAGTACTCATGAGAAACCCAAGTGATGTAAAATTTTTCAGAGTTTTTTCGCTGCCTAACTTTTACTTGTAATGTCGATTTTTTAAAATCGCCCGACTCACCATGAATTTGATCTAAAAGAACTCTCCTTTTTTTGTGTTGATCACAAATATCTTGTGCACTTTCTACAATTGGTTTTTCAGCATCCTCGATAGCCTCTAAAACTAATTTCAGCACTTCTATTTCTGTAGACCGCATCTTTAACCCCGAACTTTAATTGAGACTTAATTATGCTTTGCAAAAAGATAGCTAAAGCCGAATTTTCAAACGTATATTCAAAAAAATTAGCCAAAGCACGTTTTTAAGTGTGGCGAACAGAAAGTTGAAGTGAATTAAACCTCAAGGGTGTAACTGGGAAATAAATCTAGAGCAATAAAAAGGCTTGCTCTATTTAGACGCAAATAAAAGTTTTCTGCGTTGCGAAACTGCAAAGGAACACTGTGAAGAGAGATTGTTTTTTGCATCATAGATACGCAAAAACTTGTCATTGAATGACATTGGTTAAATTAACTATTTTCTGCATCATAATTACGCAGAAAACCCGTTTTTATGAATTGGAGAGCTATTGCGGCAGGTTTAACATGTAGTCAAACCGACTGTAAATGTTGAATGGTTGCATCATAATTTATGCAAAAGAATAACTGTGAACGATAAGTCACCTTGTTTTAAACGGTTCTAAAGAAGATAGTTCAGGAAAGAAATATCATTTACGGTTACTGCAATAAATTGAAATTTTGCATCATATATGTAGCAAACTAACTTATATTACTTGAAATCTAAAAGTTGAGAGCTTTGATGCTTACATCATCAATCTACTCTACGTCTCTTTTGTGTGTTGATTTATTTACTTAGAAAAACCCAGCCTTAGCTAACTGAGGGGTTACTCATAATTTTATGAGAATGTCGCTATAGGCAGCGTTGGTGTCATGATTAGCAATTTTAGATTTTATAGAATGTGAAGGGTCATACCTAAAAACTAGAACTTGAATAACCCTCTTTTAAAGTTAAGTGCTCACAATCCGTATAGTGGATAGTGTTAGCCAGTAAAAGATAACAATCACTTTCCGCAAAGCGGTTAAATTGTTCGCTATATGTTTAACTCATCCTTCATATGCATTTTATGAGTTGTAAGTTCTCTGAAGCTTCAGATAAGCTCATTTAAAGTCCGCCATATGAACCATAGTAAACTTAAGCTTATTCCTCTTAAAGGATGTCTTTGCTGTTTGGTTAATTCCGCATTATGGAAAAACAGTTTCCAGTATTCTTCCGTATATTGAACTGGGACTTTGTCTGGTTGTATTTTCAGAACAATAGCACAATAAGTAATATTGTTAGTTTTGACCAAAATATTTCACTCGATGACAAATCCGCATCATGGAGTCTGTAAGGTATGGGCGTCTTCCATAATACGGAAAACAATGTTGATACATTTCAATTCACTTGGATTAGTAATTTAGTAGGGGAGGTGAGCAAGTGGTCTATGAATTAAACGGAGCTTACTCCGCAAAGCGGACGTACATTCTAACCAGAATACTGCTTTTGCTTTCAAGCTCAAAATGAAATTAAGGCAGCACATCTAACAAGTCTAAAGAATAAAACAAATGCAATTGCACACCGTACTTCGGACAGTTGATTAGCTTTGGTATTCCGTTTGGCGGATTAAATTTGATGTATTCAGCTTCCGTATTTTGGAAGGATTCAACTGATTACAAATTATGATATTCCATCGGCAACAATGAATTTGGAAAAATATCATCTTTAACCACCAGCTTAATGAAGTCCATTTAATGGATTCGTCACACGAATTTACAGTTCGTATAACGGACTTACGATGCAACCGCATGCGTCCGAAGAATGAACAACATATAGTCCGTATAAAGGAACTTCTTAGCTTTGAAGTTAATGTCTTGTTTGCTCTTGGGTGTAGTTTCTTTGCCCGACTTATGAATTAAGCTTATAGCTAAAAGTTCAAATGTATTTACCAGTAGGTGGATTAGATGACTTGTTAAAGCATTCCGGTATTAGGATTCAATTGATTTGGTTACAGGCCAAATACCGGAATGAGTGATTGAATATGTAAAATGAAATGGGGCATCTAATTTAAACGCCTTAGTTGGTGGTTTTTAGGTATTTTTGAAAATTTGAAACAGAATACCTGAATTATCATAAGTTATTTGGTATCCGTAATATGGCATCTGATACCACCTAGACAGCTCCGCTTTGCGAACTTGACCTATTTAGATATCTATCCGCAACCCGAACCATTCTAGGTGGGGGCGGCTTGCTTGAATTGTGAGGTATTTGTTTTTAAATTACATATTAAGTCCTCTGGCGTGATCACATTTACTGGGTAATTGCTTTCTAACTTCTTAAGGTTTTCATGATAAAAGATAGATGTTTGACCAGCACTACTGGCTCTGTCATATGTACAGAAGGAATCAATACCATAACCATAAGCATAACTGTAGGAGAGGAATAAGTTTCATGACTAAACAGTCAAACAACCCTGCTGGAACCATTTATGATTAAACATGACAAAAAATAAAGAAATACATACTAAAAGCTACTCTCAAGTCTAAATCGAGCTACAACTGAATATTAAAGTATCATACTCGTTGTAACTCACTTCTGGACAAAAATGAGTTAGAGTATTTATTCAGTAACGCCGCGTTAAGTAGTGAGCAACACCACCACACCTAAAAGACTGTGCCGTAAACACTAAATTCAAAGCAAACCCAAAATGCCAAGCGTTGCGAATCTGTCTTAAACGCTTTGTTAGCTGCGTTTTTTTGTAGGCAACACTTCTGCTATTTCACTATCTAGCATTTCCACAACACTCTCAAAGCCAAACTTAGGATACCAATTCAGTTTTTCCTGTGCGGCTGATGAATCGTATACACGGTCTAAACTCTTAGGCAATTGCCACCCTCTTTGCTCGAATACTACCGCAATATTAGGGCACTTGCATTTAATGACAACGTCAGCTTTGGTGTACAAGGACTCGCAGTCCGCTTGGCTAAACGGTGTTGAACCTGAGATTATAAAACGATTAAAACCACTGAGTCTTTTCTCCACTGCACACAAATGTGCACTAGCAACATCACGAGCATCAATGCCACGGGTCATGCGAAATACTGCCATCAAATCTACTGGCTCAGGGAAACACCTAGACATTTGTAATACTGTCACAGGCAATTGAAATAGATTTGAAATATCTTCAAGTTTTCTCTCTGCGGCAATTTTACTTTTATGATAAATAGATTTGGGCTGCGGAGTTACTTGCTCATTTACCCACCCAGCAACACCTTTTGGTGTTGACGAGTGCCCATACAACGCAGTTGTACTGGTAAACACAAAATGTTTAACACCTGCTTTTATTCCAGCTAAAGCTAATTTTTCGGTTGCTTCTACATTGATTGAATCAAACTCTGAGTCTGGTACTAACCCAACATGCGGCGCATGTAGAGCTGCCGTATGAATAATGACATCTACATTTTCAAGCGCCTGTTCAATCAGTGAAGCATCTCGGATATCACCGATGATGTCTGATGTGGAACAGGGGGTTTTATCAATACCAATAACATCATGTGTTCGCATTAATTTGATATAAATTGCACGGCCGACTCTACCCGCAGAGCCTGTAATCAATATTCTCATTTACTCAGCCTTACTTATTGCTATCTTCAAAGCAGCTAACAATTTAATATCGACCCAATGGGTCGTTTCTCTACCGAGTCATGGGTCATTATTCTCATTGTACCAGTTTTATCACAATAACTAACTTGTTGCTATAGATATATTTTTCATCATTTCTGTAATAATGGAAAGGATAAAAACGACTCAGTGGGTCGTTTTCTTGACTATAGGAGAAATACGCCAACACTGTATATAGATACAGTCAACTTTCAGAGCTAACTTAATGAGAGCTCGTTCGCCATTTTTAAACCATATCGTCAAATTTATGCTGACTAAGCAATATTCGGTCAGAACCGATGATACCCCGTTGAGCAAAGGTTTCTAGCTTGTTTTGGGGCAAATGTGAGTTAGGGCCGAAAGGCGGCTCTTTACAAATTCCGGATGCTCATAACGCAGTAAGTAGCGAACTAAGTTTTATGTATCCACTCTTTGCTACTTATTATGTGTATTTAAAACAAGCTCAGTGCAACTTAATTGTTTGTTATTTAGTTTTAAAAAATTTGCTGTTGTACCAATAGCTTCAAAACCAAATTTGTGTAATATGTGCATTGAAGCAGGGTTATTATTTAGCACCTGAGCGTTTAATTGTTTGAAATTAAGCTTATTTTTTCCGATATGAATTAGTTGTTTTAAGCAGTAACTTGCTACACCTTTAGATGTAAACTCTTTACCTACACGATAACCCACATAGGCTTTTTGGTCTGAAATACCTTTTAGGTTAGCTCTCGCAACAATAACATTGTTTTTAATTACAATACCGCAAAAGGCATTACCTGAATTAATTTGATTAAGTAGATAATCAATATGCTTTGTTACACCACTGTGAGAATAAAAGTCTTTAGGCCTTGGCTCAATAAAACTTTCAAACCATTCTTTGTTTTTCAATTCAAAGTCCAATAGTTTATTTACGTGATTTTTAGAAAGTGTTTTAAGTTCCATACACGCCTTTGATATTCATGATTTTTTGCTAGAGGTTTGCTAGGCATTTTGCCTTACAAGGTTGCTATCTGTAACCGTTGCTATTTAAATAAATGTAGTTGAGTTTGAAAAGCAAACTGCTGTATCTCTGATTCCCATACATTTGAATCAAATGTAATCCAAACTTCCATAACTACTACCTCATTATTAGCTCGCTCACTTCGGATATTTCGGCCCTTACTTCGGGGTTTTTCAACATAAATATAATCTAATAAAGTAAAATGAATTTTAAACCTAATCAAAGTCAAAGCATGCGCCTTTGATTTGATAATACTCGATCGGCAAATTAAACTTGCTTTGCAGTTCATTCAGATAGGAATGTTCAACGCTTGTGCATTTTACAGGACCAGCAACAATTAACTTTTCAACGAAACCTGCTTTATAAAAGTACGCATACTCTAGAAGTTGCCCAATTGCTTGCCGTATGCATGATTTAGCACTAAATGCTGTTTTGATTTCATACAACCTGTACTTATCACCCAATTGGAGAGTCAGATCAACTCTTCCGCATCCTATAACGTTTTCAGTGCCTACGTTATCCCTGCCATAGACTAGCACTAATTCATCATACAAAGCCTGTTGAAGATCATTGTGTAATAGTCGTACATCTATTTGCTGATCTTTCTTATAGGAGGCTTTGGTAAGTGACAGTTTTTTTCTGCAACCTGGTTTGAAAACAAAAGAGGGAGTAGAAGTATTGCCATTTTTTGATGCTATCTCTATGTGAAGATACAAAGGTAGTAAGCGATCTAACACATCACAAACTCGCTGATAATCAATTCTTTCACGATTTTGTTTTTCACCTAGGAAAATAAAAGCATTAGTTTTGCACCATTCTGACTTGATTATGGTTGGCTGAAAGTCTTCACTTCTAGAGCCGTCATGCTCAACATCATAGTGCCACATGCTTAAATCGTAAAACTCAGTTCCGAATTCATTGATGTATTCATTGAATAAATTAATTTTCTCTATTAGAGCATTAAGGTTTGGATGATCTCTACTAGGGCGAAGGGAGAATGCTACTCCGTATCGAAACGAATTATTTTCAAAGCCGATGTTAAATTGAAGCTCGGCTCGACCTCCGAAATGAGCTCCCCAATCTTTTTTTACTCCCCTTTGGTCAAATACGTACTTTGAGGGAACTCGTGATAAAGAATGAATATTTTTCCTCAATTCTTGAAGGTTACCCAGCTCATATTCGGTGAGCATTTCATTAATTTTATTTGCAATGTGAAACAGAGATGTCATTTAAAAACCTAAAAGTTATTCCTGAATTGAGTATTACATTTGGATTGTGAATGGCCAACTTTGATTTTTGATAACAGTACTCGACTTAATTATCTAGTTATAAAGTGCTAGTTGTGGAAGTTGTGTTTATTTTTTTTTCATCATAATGTTGTGGTTTATAAATAAATAAATTCTATTAATATCAACTGTTTAAATTTTTTATAAATTTTAATTGTGAAATATACACTTTGTGTAGTTGCCAATTTAGTGACCTTCTGTTTAAAATATAGCTTCATTGTTAATAATTTTTTATTGGTTGTGTTATGGAAAATCGAAGTCAATTTTTGGATGAAGCAATATCTATTCAAGTTAGTGCGTTGCTTCTAGTGAAACAAGCTGCAGTTGTAGATATTCAATTGGCTGCGCACCTTTTCTGTATTCAATCTGAAGCTGATGTAGTTGCTATACGTGATGCTAGTACAATGACATTGCAACGACTAGCTAGAGAAAAAACAGTTATTAACGCGGCATCGCTTGGTTTGAATGGAATTAAACAAATGCTAGATGCTATTAAAAGTGCTGAGAATAATGATTCAAAACTTGGCAAGCTTAAAAACTTAGCTGCAAGTACCTCAATCGCTGTGGTGGGGAATTAATTATGAATGCAATTAGTTCAGAACTCATAGGTTTAGTGGATGGAAGAAGTGTTTCATATAATATAACAAGAGACATTTCACTGATTGTTACGCTGATGTCTCTTAATGCAAGACCAGCTCTTGTTGCAGAGCTCTTTCCTTATATCAAAATTGGACGCTATAAAGAAATAAAAAGGGAAGTAGACACTATTTCTTCTAAGCCATTTGAGTTCAAGAAAATTGCAAACTCAGTTGGTTATGGATGGGTTGATTCAAACCGCGAAGGCTTTTTGATAGCGAATCTGCTATTTAATGAAGCTAAAGCTCTGTACCCTAATTTTGATTTTGATAATGATAATGTTTTTGCAGATATGCTTGTTAATGTTTGTATAAGCTTTAATAAGCGCTTCCAAGATTTGGTCGACCCAATTGACATTAATCAAGTAAATTCATTGTTTTGTGGAATTTCTAAGCAGGACTTATACCCCAATAGATGCTCATGTGGCCGCTTTTATTTAAGAACAACCCAAAGCTTCACTTCTTCTTGTCCTTGGTGCCGTTGTGGTGTTAATCCAAAGTCAGTGAAAACAATCAAACTTAAAAAAGTAAATATCCATCATTTCGTTCAAGAGCAATCAGTTCGAGTACAACACACGCAAGTAGCTAATATTTCGTAGGTTGAAAGGAATGAGATTCTATTTAAGTTTAACAATTGTAGCGTTGGGACTTACGAATGCTGGCTTTGTGTCTGCTAAAAGCTCACCGGTTTCTGGAACAGAAAAGCCTAGTAGAGGATGGCACTTTTACGAAGATCCTGAGCTTGTAGATGAGGAAATGCAAGAAGTTCCAAAGGCGCAACCTCCTTCTGTACAGCCAAATGATAAGAAACAACCAGAAATGGTTGAAATTAATTCAGCGTGGTTGAAAGAAAACCTTCCTAAATTACTCAATACAGCTATTGATGACCCTAGTACAGAGAACATCTCAAACTATTATTACGCACAACGTTTAGCTATCGACAAAGCGAATGCATTTAGCGATCAAACAAAAGAGTTTTTTATGTTTGAAGAGCAACTTTCTGAAAGTAACCGCCGACCAAATTCAAGTAATGCGTTATTTGCTCATAAAGTAAAAACAAATAAAGATAAAGCCAAAGTGTTCAATTCTTTATTTGATAAAGCTGGGCTCTGGATGTTCTATCGTTCTGACTGCCCGTATTGTCACCAACAATTTCCTGCGATGGAGTCCTTAGCTAAGATAATGGGGGTTGATGTGTTAGCAATCTCAATGGATGGCATTCTTTTAGATAAAGAGTTCCCAGGAGTTAAGCATGTCATCGACCCTAACATGACTTTGTCTCGTAAGTTTCAAGTGAATATTACCCCTACAACAATGCTTGTCTCAAATGATGGTCAGCACTTTCAAACAATTAAATATGGCATGGCATCAGGTAGTGAACTTGTTCAAAGAGCACTCTATGCAGCAAAACGGATGAACCTCATTAGTGAGGAGCAATTCGTTAAAACACAAGAAGTAAAAGACATTCTTGTGTCAAAGGAGCCTTTAGTAGTTGAAAAGCAAAAGTTAGAAGACAACCCTTCAATTCTATCTGACCTACTCAGAAAACGGCTTAATGAGATTAACCTTTCAACGACATCAAAGGCTCAGTAATGTTTAAAATTAATAAATTAACAGTGCTAATTGCACTTAGCGCTTTGTCTCCATCAATTAATGCTTCAACTGTGATGGAAGATGTCTTTACTGAAGCTGTAACATTTCAAACGACAACTGCTACTTCATTCAGTACACCAACAAGAAACGGTATTAGTTTTGGTGGGGCTTCTTACAGAGTAAAAGGGGTAAGAGCGAATGTCGTTAATTTTCAACCTCCGAAAATATCTGGAGGCTGTGGTGGCATCGATTTTTTTGCTGGAAGCTTTAGTTTAATAAACTCTGACCAATTAGTGCAAATGGGAAGGGCGATTGCACAAGGTGTACCATCATATGCCTTTAACTTGGCTTTAACTTCAGTTTGTCCCTCATGTAGTAAGTTAATGTCAGACCTTCAAACAAAACTTGATGAATTTAATCAAATGACAGCTAATGGCTGCGAAAAGGCTGTTGGATATTTGGGAGAGCTGAAATTAGATGATGGCACAAATGCAGTCGATACTTTCAAGAGCTCAGTGCAGTTTGGTGCTTTAGAAGGGCTCGCAAATGATGCTTCAGGTTGGTTAACAGATAGAGGTGAGGCAAACGCTACGAAAGGCGATACAGATAATACAGCTGTTAAAGCAGAAAAAAATGGTGTCGAAGTAGAAGTTAATACAGCTCATCATATTCTAGTGAATGCAAATGTCAGTGCATATACCCATTCCTCAATCTCAGGTTTGGGTGGTGCAAACTTAAAAGACCTGATCATGTCGTTAACCGGTACAACAATTTCTAGAAAGTCTGGAAGCACAAGCTCGACCGATACTGGGATTGATGTAATAACTAAACCTGCAACTGTCTCATTAAGAGATATTTTCGAAGAGTCTGATACAGGTTCAATTAGAGTAATGAAGTGTGAAAGCACAGATCCAAATTGCTTAAACCCTATTGAACAAACTATCTCAAGCAGAGGCTTGAAGTACATTTTTGATGATATAGCAGAAAAGCTCGTTGCCAAAATCGATAAAAGACTCAATGTAGCTCAGACGGCAGATGAAATTGCACTACAAGCTATTGCAGATTTAAATGCTACTGAGTTAGTAAGCGCTTTAAAAAGCCCTCGGTTGGCCGCAAAGACATTATCATTAACAGCGCAGGAAGCTGTAGCTCAGCAAATAATAACGGTTCTTCAGGAAGTACTTCATAACATCAAGTCAAATTCATCTGTAGGTGTATCACTAAAAGGGGCTGTTGCTAAACCATATATCGAATCACTGGATAAGCTCAATGATGATCTTGATAAAATGCGATACAAAATAGGTGAAGATTTGAAACTGGTTGCCACTCCTTATGCGGTAACTCAGGCAATGAAATGAAGATTAAAGTATCCTTGTTAACTCTTACTTGCCTATTACTTCTACATAAGAATATAACCTTATCGAATTGGCATTGTTTATGGTTTAATACCGAGGCTTATTTTTCTTACTTCATATACTTTAGTTAAAAATGTACCGTAGATTTAGCTAAACATTCAAAAAGCTAAATCTACGTTAAAGTTGAGCCTCTCAGATTTAATGCTCTAATTCCACCTTAAAGAAAATAGAATACAGTGCAGGTACAAAATATAAAGTCAAAATAGAAGCAAATCCAAGCCCTCCAATCATTAGAGTTGCCATAGGTTCCCATAATGCACCTCCATTAATAGCCATAGGAGTCAGGCCAACTAAGGTTGTAAGAGATGTCAAAACAATTGGCTTGAATCGCTTTATTGATGCCTCATATACAGGGTTTATAGTTTTGTTTAAGATTTCTAAATCAATTTGGTCAATTAATACGATAGCATTATTAACAATAATACCAGCTAACGCTATCAGCCCTAAAGTGCCAAAAAAGCTTAATGGTTGGTTAAAAATAGTTAAAAATATTGGAACCCCAACAATAACTAAAGGGATCGAGAGAAATACGATTGCTACTTTTTTAAATGAGTTGAACTGAATCATCAAAGCTACAGCCATAACGATGAGCGCTATTGGAAACCCTCCACCTAACTTTTCTCTAACTTCTTGTGAATCTTCTATCTCACCTCCAATTGTTATCTCATATTCATCTCCGATTTCGTTTTGAATTTTGTTCAAGATTTCATATGAATGTTCATAGAGCTCTTTTGCTGTCATTGACTCAGAGATAACAGACACAGTAATTGCTGGTGTTTGATTTATTCTTCTAATAGTAGAAAATATCAACTTTGGTTCAAAGGTAGCAAACTGCATTAAAGAATAGGATTGGTCTTTGTCTCGGAGTAGAGAATTTGTTAGCGATGCATAATTTACTCTCTGCTCTTCTGGAACTCTTAAAACAATTGGAATTTGTTTATCATCCTCATTAAATACACTTACTGAATGTCCCTCATACATTCCTTTCAGAGTTTTTGATATTGAGGCACTTGAAAGGCCATACTCTCTCAATGCATTTTGATCCAGCTTGATTTCTCCCTCAAAAACTCGGTTACCCCAATCATTATGGTTTTGTATAATATTTGCTGCATTTAAATAAGATTCTTGAATCTGTTTGGCAGAGTCTAGTAGTACTTGCTTATTCGGCCCTGAAATTTCGATATCAATGCCTGGCTCTTTGCCGCCCATTGCTAAACGCTTAAGTCTTAGTTGTGCCTCAGGAAATAATTCTCTTACTTTAGTTCTAGCTGATTCTAGTATATCTTCAGAAGCTTTAAAGCTTGTGGTATTAACGATCATAAACGCAGATGAAGGTTCTGCGTCAGCAGGATCTAATGATAAAACAAACCTTGGTCCTCCAGTCCCTACATATGAAGTAATATCTACAATATTTGGGTAACTTGATTTCATCCATTCAGAAAAAGCTAAGCTTACTTTCTCTGTTTCTTCAATTTTTGTACCTTTAGGCATATCTAGGTAAACTAAGAATTGTGCTCTTTGTGATAAAGGAAACATTTGACTCGAAACGAATTTCATAGACAAAGCACCTACTACAATTATTAAAACTGTAAAAATGATGACTTTTCTAGGCGAGTTAATACTCCATAGAACAGTTTTTTTATAAAGCTCAATGATATATGTCTTTTTTGTTTGGTTTGACGTTAAATTCTTGTTAGGTAGTAACCATACAGCTATACGAGGTAATAAAAATAAAGCACTTAAGAATGATCCTATTAGCATAAGCATAACAACCATCCCTAAAGAGTATCCATACTGCCCCTCTGTTCCATCTAGTAAAAAAAGAGGTAAAAATGCAGAAACAGTAGTTGTTGAAGCAATTAAGAGAGGTGTAGCATACTGTTTTCCTGCTTCGAGAGCAGCCTCTAATGGCGGTGTACTTTGGCTAACTCTTCTTTGCATATCTTCAATAATAACTAAGCCATTATCTACTAAAAGACCTAAACTTATTATTATTGCTGCGATTGAGACTTGTTGAAGCTCTACACCAAAAGGCTCCATTAGGATAAATGCAAAGCTGATAGTTAATGGAACAATAGAAGCAATAATAAGTGCTTCACGCCAGCCAATGAAAATAAACATTACTGCGAAAACAACTAAAAATGTTTGTAGCATATTGCTGAGGGCATTATTGACTGAATCACTGACTACATCTGATTGGAATGTAGAAAAATTTATATGCACTCCTAGCGGTTGATTTGCTTCAAAATTACTTATTAGTAACTTCAATTTTGGACCTAGGCTAGTTATATCAACTTCTTTTCCCATTTCAACTGCCAATGTAATTGCCGGTTGTCCATTCCTAAAAACTGCTGAAGTTATAGGTTCTTGATATTCTCTTCTGACCTTGACTAAGTCGCCAAGCTTTATTTTTGTACCATCAGGTAAGTTTATTAAAAGGGAGCTAATATCTTCCAATGAGTTAAATGCGCCCGTAGCTCTTAATTGAATTCGTTGTGTTCCAACCTCAATTTCACCAGCTGATAAATAAACATTCTGGTCATTAATTTCTTTATTTAGTAAATCTAGTGTTATCCCATTTGCAGATAATGAATGCTGATCAACTTCTAAAGTTATAACCTCATTTTGTGTTCCATATAGAGTTACAGCTGTAACTTCCTTCAATGTATATAATTCATCTTGTAAAGATTCACTAATGTCCTCTAGTTCAGTGTAGGAAAATCCTGGAGCAGTTACTGCAATAGTTGCTATAGAAACATCGCCGAAGTCAGTTAATACGATTGGGCCTAAGGTATTTTTTGGTAATGATGGAGCTACTAGTGCAACATCATCAGAAATAGTATCAAAAACCTTTTTTAAATCCTTTTCTTTAGTTTCATCGTTGATATCCACTTGAATTAAGACTTGTTTAGAATTTATTAAAGTTCTTACTTCAGACACTGCTTCAATTGCTCTTATTTTCTTTTCTAAAGGTAGAGCTATTAACTCTTCTTGTTGAAGCTGGGTAAGGCCGTTATTTTGAGCAATTACTATTGCTGTTCGAATGGTTATTGATGGGTCTTCTCTTTTTGGAAAAGATGAATATTTGAACAACCCTGTCACAATCAAGATAACTATTATCAATATAGATAACCTACTATATTGTAAGCCTAATTTTGTTAGGATACTCATTTATTCCCCCCCAAAACTTTTTGACTTATAGAGTTTTACTTTTTGGCCTTCGTGTAAAAATGGTACGCCTGCAACTACGATTAACTCATTTTCATCTAACCCCTTAGTAACAACTACACTCTCTTCAAGTGCTGAAGATATTATGACTTCACGTTTTTCTAGAATCCCATATTCATCACTTAGTGGTTTAAATATAAATACATATGATAGGTATGGTTTATTTTTAAATTGGCCTATCTCATTAGTTATTAATGAAGTAATAGGTATTGTTACACCTTGATTTGCTGAGTCATTTTCCACTTTAATCTTAACTAATGCACTTTGTCCCGCTCGGATATCAGTAGTTGTATCTTCAACTTTCACTGTAACTGGAAACGCAGTTGCGGTTTCAGCTCTTAGCCCAATTTCAGAGATAGTACCTTTTAATTCCCTATTAGGTACATCAGGTAAAATGATAGATACACCATCTTCAACTGATAAGCTTTTAACTACAGAGTAAGGTACGAAAAAAGATAATTCGAAATAGTCATCTTTGTACATTGAAACAATAACCTCACCAGCTTTAATATTGGTAAAGTCTTCTATTTCTACCTTATTGATTACTCCATCAAATGGTGCAAAGAGTTTAGTATCGAGATATTTTTTTTCGATTAACTTTGTATGGCCTTTTGCTTGCGATACTCTGGCCTCGGCCTGAAGTTTTTGGTTTTTAATTTTATCGTACAAAGATTTAGAGACGAGTTCTTTATCGAATAGTGATTTATGACGAGATTCTTCAATGCTAGCTTGTTCTAAAGCAATCTCAGCTTCTAATAGTGTAGCTTTAGCTTGACTTAGTTGTAAGTCATAATCTCGATCATCCAACTCGGCTAATATTTGACCTTTGGTAACCTTTTGACCAACTCTAAGGGATATCTCTTTGGTTTTTCCTGGTACTTCAAAAGACAAAGGTGTTAGTTCTTTTACATCTATTGTTGCTGAGTAAGTAAAATCAGTGCTTATTTTTTGTGGATTAACCAAGTATGTTTTAACAGCTCTTACGTTACTTTTAAGAGTGTGTTCAGGCTCTATTGAGTCAGAGCACCCTACAACTAAATTTAGAAAAAGAATCCACTTTATTTTTTTCAATACGTTCATAAAAGCTACCACGTTAAGTTAATAGAATAATTAGTGTCAGAGTACTCAAAGACATATATAGCCCTTGATGATGAAGAAGTAAAAGTTGTCTTAACCCTTTTCTAAGGGTATCTCTGTCATGTAAAGGTGATTTAATTGTGTTAATGCTTTTAGGTACTTTAGGGATTATTAATATAAGCTGGAAAAGATATACGCTAGAAATGATTAGTACTACTTTAGAGTGGTTGCTTTCAATAACCCATAGGAACATGACAATGATAGTTATCAATATTATTGATGACATCAGTGGTGGTAGAGTATAGACAAGTCGGTTAACTATTTGATGGAGTTCACGGCACTCAGAAAGACCTACCTTTTCGCTGTGTGGTGATACAATTAATCCCCAAGATGGTTTCTCTATCAGTGAAAGAGTTGAGAAAACCCCTACAGAAAAACCAAGAAGTAATATTAATAACTCAATATAAATTTGATTCATTTGAGATTGCTCCTGTATAAAACAATAATTGCGCATTCGCCAATGTTTACAGTGTAAACATTGGCGAATGCTTTTACTACAAATTTTTGAGGTCTATATGACAAATACCTATCATCATGGAGATTTAAGAAAAGCTTTAATTAGGGAAGCAATTTATTTAATTGCTGAAAATGGCATTGAAAAACTGAGCTTAAGAGGGGTAGCCCGTAGACTTGAAGTTAGTCACACGGCTCCCATGAGACACTTTAAATCTAAAAATGAGTTATTGAGCACAATAGCCCTAGAAGGAGCAAATGCGTTATTAGAATATCTGTACAGTGATGAAGAAATAAGAGGGGTAGATAAGGTATATAAAGTAGTTTGTAACTATTTAAAGTGGGCCGTAGAAAATCCGGCTTACTATCAAGCGTTACGTAGCAATGATGTAATGATGCATGCGTCACCAGCTATAAATGAAAAACTATCTTCTTTTTATAAGATTATTATTAGCGATGTCAAAGTAGCTCAAAGCTTGGGCTGGAAAGAAAATGAAAGTCCGAAAAAAATACTTCTGCACTTATCTGCACTAACTATTGGTTCAGCATCTATGCTGACAGAGCCTTTATATAAAGGGAGTGTTGGTATGTACTTTACTTTAGATGATACAACTCAAGTAATTCGTAATTTTTTATATGGTAATTAATTACTAATCTATTACATACAGTCTTTTTATTAAATAGTTTATTTCCATTTTTTTGTCGTTTTCATATAAGTAGCTTTTTAATGGTGATACCTTGCAAGGTTCGTCACCGAATACAATGACAGGTATATGGCCATAAAACATTACTGTATTTGTGTCGTCAGAGAATGAAACGTTAAGCTTAGGTGTAATTGGCAAAGGTCTTTTCACCTTGATAAATTCGCCAGGTTTTGATTTAACTAATTCAATTTCTTTTTCAACCCATGGCGCCCATTCAGATCTAGTTTTACCTGAAGGTGGGTTATCTTTACTGCCGGCTAAATAAGTAAGAAACTCTTCTTTGTTAATAGTTCTCATACTGTTTTTGTTACACCAAGTAAAACCAACTCGTTTAACTGGGCCATCAGCAACTTTGATCAGCCTGTATATTTGTAAGGTAATAGCGTTAGGGCAAATTGACTGTATTAGCTCTCGCTTTTGACCTTGATTGAGTTTGCTGCTGTTGATGAGCTCTTTTATTATCACTTTTTGTAAATTACATGCATCCACCAGCTGTGAAGCTGATTGATAATGAATTGGCGCCAATTGGATAAAGCCGGGTAGTCTAAAAGGGTATTTAGGTGAGTGGTTATAATCTGGCGTAAACCGGGCAAAAGAACCTGTGGCCATACTTAATGCAGTAAAGCCGGTATGCTTTTCAGGGGTTACTAATTCCCAACCACTAGTATCGGACATGTCACCAGCTGAAGCTGGTAACTTATAGCATTCAGCATGAACCACCTCACATTCATGAAGGAATTGGTTAAGTGCTTCAGTCGCACTAACTAATTGGTTAAATGCAAACTCAACATCATTATACAAAGACATAGGTAATTCACTTAAGCGGTTACTTTCTATACCATCATACCATTTATTGTATATAAAGTACACACCTCAGCATCTGCGTTTTTGGCCTTTGTTTGTTTAATTTTTCTTTTATTTTTATCTTCTTGAAGTAGGTCGCAACCCAATCGGGGCTATTCAATGGCACTAAGGGTGGGTGAGTATTGATTATAGTTATTAGTATGATGGTATAGATTTAATGTTAAGGTAGCCGGAATTCAGAAACAAGGTATCCATATGAAAATAACATTGGGTATTTTATATCCTACAAAATGCTTGATAAACTGTTCGCATTTGCAATCTCATATCAAAAAATTATGCGAAAAAAAATTCCTGCTCCAGTTATTGCTGTTTTATCAGATAATCTGCATGAGATAGAGTCACACGTTGGATTAGATAACCTATTTAAGTATGCTGACGCACCAGGAGAACCGCCTGTAGGGTCTAAACAAGTAAAAATACAAGCTTGGTTACGACGAATTAATAAAGAATCTGATTTTCCACTTAAAATTCTAGGGAAAATCATTGAAGAATACATGGAGTTATCTGATGAATTAGCTCAAGATAGCTATCAATGGGGAGTAAATATTACAGCGCTAAAGCAAGAGCTAAAGACTAAATTAATAAAAGTCTTTGAGCGTTGTAATTTAACATACATCAATGGGGGGACAGTTTCAGACGGTAGTTCAGCTCCCAGCAAATCATTATTGGAGGTAATTAAAGGCCGTGATATCCCTTCAATAGAAGCTGAGTTTAACCGCGCATTAAATAATGTAAATTCAGCCCCACGAGACGCTGTTTCCGCTGCATGTAACATATTAGAGTCAATCTTTAAGGTATACATTGAAGATGAAAAATTACCGTTCCCCCAAAAGCAAGATCTCCAAGGTGTTTGGAAAGTAGTAAGAGATGATTTAGGTTTTGACACTAAACTAGTTCAAGATGATGATCTAAAGAGGATTATTTCTGGGATGTTATCTATTGTGGGAGGCATTGGTGCATTTAGAACGCATGCTAGCTCAGCGCATGGGGAAGGACGCAAGGTTTATAATTTGAAACCACGCCACGCTAGGCTTGCTATTCACTCTGCGCATACTTTAGCATTATTTGTCCTCGAAACTTGGGATGAAAAAAAGTCAAAAAAGCCTAAGAGTGTTTAAGCTTTGAATTAGCCGTTTAATGCTTGCGTTCTAAATGGCCAAGATTTGAGCCGCTGGAGTAGAAAATGTATTTGGCATGGGAAGATCTATTTCTTACTTCGTTTTTAGGCCGGTTTCGAATGGGGCGCGAAGCCCATACGAATTCTTAATGGCTACACTGCGGCAAGGGCAGCTTGATACTATTAAATTTGGGTAGGGTATTATTAGAAATCGTTAAAGAAAGAGTTTTATCTGAGCCAATAATTTTTATAAAGCCAGACTCTTTATCTAATGTTTTTAGGCCCGTAAAAAATACCTCGGCAAACCAAAGAGCTTTGTCTTTATCCAATGTAAATCTTTTAGCTACATCTCCTCCAGCACCTCCAGCGCCACTATAACCAATTTCTACGACGTAATATTCTTTCATGTTTAACCTCTTATTTAAAATTAATTACTTTTTTACTATTGAACCACAAAGTTGTCCATCACGCTCAGAGTAAGAAAATTTAAAATTTTGAAACTCAGTAGATACCACTTTTATATTCTCAAGTTCAGCTGAGTAAGTGTCATTAAATTGTTTTTCCTCTCCACTTATAGTGTTTAAGGCCGCATACGTAGTAAGAAGATCCACTTTTATTTGCTTTTTGATTGCAGCTCTATCATATGATAATGGATAACATGCAGTATTATCCCCAGGGATAATTGCTGCAGCTTCGCTAGATAAGCACGCTAAGATTATTGATATTAGTGCTGTACTATTTTTCATTGTAAGTCTTCCACATCGAGCATTTAAATCTAAGCTATCACACTCTTAAAATCGCGCTATTTTCCAGAATTAAACAATTTAACAGGGCCAAAAAGCACAGTTCCTTGCTTTGTGTTCAATAGAGGCAATATCAAAGTAATGATTAGGGGAGTGTAAAATTCGAGTGGCAAAGTCATGCCGTATCGAAAATATGAATTCAAGCTGCAACTTACAATAGATAATGAAATGCAAAGTGAAATGTAAAATAACCCGCGTACTGGGCTTTGTTTCTTTTTAATGAGTAACATCTGAACCTCCAATTAACATCACTCAATGATAAATTTCAATGGAACATATTAAGTTTGTTTTTAATTAAAATTTCGCTTTTTTTAGACCAAACATATTTTCTTAAGTGGTATTGTAAAAAAACATAAGGATTTCATATGATTAATATCTTGTCCCCGGATATATTGAGAGCTTGTATGCTTGCTGAGAACACAAGTAGACATAATCTAAAGGTGAAAATGGAAGTGCTTACTCCGTCGTCCTTTAGATCTGTTAGGCGTATCTTTATTTACTTCATATTAGATGGGGAGAAGATTGGCACAAGCCTTGCTTTTTATAACTTGAATGAAGCTGATGACTTTTTAACGTCACTTCATGAACAATTTAAACAAATAAATGCACCGCTCAGGGTAGAAATTCCTTTGTGCGGCTAACGCAAGGAGTTCCATATGTATGCTATTTTCGCCACCTTTATGGCATTTTCTCAGCCTCAATCAACTGAAATTGAAGTGGTGAACATTAAAGAATTACCAGCTGTTAACCTTGAGCGTGGCGCTGGAATTCTTCCGCCTAAGAAAAAAGATGAAAGATAACAAATAGTCACATAAAAGCAATAATAAAGCACTATTGCTGGTGTACTCTCAGTACATTATTATTACACCCGATGTAGTAGTTAAAGATGGATGTTAATGTGGGAGTTTCACCTGTTGCCTTAATGGGCTTGTTATTCTGCTTCGTTTTTTGGGTTATTTCTTTAGCTGCATTTTTAAAGCGCGAATCGATCCGCTCCCTAGCAATAGCTCAGCGTGTCAGAAAATTGGTTCAAGAATCAATTCAATTGGAAGTTTACATGAAAGGCTTACCAGTTAATGATGAGCGAGCTGCGGTCTTTCAGAGAATTCAAGAAATTAAAGCTGAGCTTGCTGATATCGAGGGTTTCCCTCAGAAAAATAGCTTTATCCCTGCATATACATCAAATATAGAGCCTGAAAATGTAGTTAGTTTAACTAGTTACAAACGCAGAGCTTAATATGGATTACATTAAAGCATTTATAGTCTACTACAATGAATTATTTACTGTAGGGGCTAGTGACTTCTTTTTAAAGTACCTGATGAGTTTTTCAGGTTTACTGTTCTTGGTTTTTTGCATAACTATCATTAAAGCCTACTTCAAAAAAACATCATTCTCACACTTGTGTTTAGTAGCATTCGTTACATTGTCCTATTTATCAACCGACTACTTAATGACTATTGAATACTTAAGTGAAACTGGTGGTTTTATTGATGGTATAGTCAATATGTACTTGATGTTCTCGCTTTTTGATAGCGTCACAGCGCTTCTCATTGCTTTATTGTTCCCATTCATACGAAAAGGGAAAAGGTACTCAGACGCTTCCATAACTACAATGTATGTCTTACTGGTAAATTCTGTCTTGCACCTAATTCTAATGTCTAATTATATTACTCAAAATTCCCTTAACCCATATTTAGGCTTTTTTTATTCCATTACTGTAAATATAAACGACTTGATATTACTTAGTGCATTTCTGGCCCCAACATTTATCACTAAAGTAAAAAGCCTTTTCTCGGAAAAACTGTTTTTACGCCAGTCTGATTAAAAATGGCCAGAGTCTTTCTGGCCATTTTCTTGCTAATTTGATTTATCTTAGGCTGATTTGGACGGTTTTGCTTTAATCGTTAAAGCATCTTCTAATGAAGTTTTAATCTTTTTAGTAATTGTTGGAACAAAAGTAGGGTCAATAATGCCGAAGTCCGCACTTTCCTCTAATGAACCAGCAACTATTTTATTAACAGTTTCAAGAAGCTCTTCTGGTCTAACATCTTCTAGGCTCGTGTTTTCATTTATGTTCAGAAGAAGGTAGTCCAGGCTTACATTTTTTTTAATCGCAGTAGTTAAAATAAAATCCCATGGCATAGAAGGGCGGCTCAACCACATTTTCATAGTGCTCGCATTATGCCCTAAAGCTCGACGTCCATTCTCATCTTCAATTTCATGTAGCTCATCAACACCCCACACCTGTTTGCATCGTTCTAAAACTTGCGAGACGTATTTTTTCTTTGAGTCATCATCTAGATTTTTAAAGTATGTATCAGCCATGTTTGGTTGTTCTTATAAGATCACTAACTTACATTCTAACAAAAAAAGATAAATTTAAAATGAACAAATAAAATTATGTTGATCCCTGTCACATTTTGTTAGGCAATAAACCTATATATTTCAGTAAATTGTACCCAATACAGACAACCAAGAACAGAATATTTGAGATTAAAACAAATTATTCAACACATCCTCAAATGCCTTTGAATCTTCATCTACAATATACATTGCAGTTGTAACTTCTTTAGAATGGCCCAGAAGTTTACTAATTCTACTTATCTTTACGCCTTTTTCATCGAGCCAAGTAGCGTATGATCGTCTTAGAGAATGGGGAGCAACAGTATTATATTTTTTACAAAGTTCATAAATAGCGCTACCTGTTAAAGGGTTGCTATTTTCAACATCAATATTTCCACTTCGTGGCACTTTGACAAATAACGGACCAGGCTTTATACCTCGAACGTTCAACCAGTCTTCCAAAGCAATTTTTGTAATTGGGTGGATCGCAACATATCTTTCCTTATTACCTTTACCAATAATCTTTAAATACTGAGTATTTACTGTAACTCTATCTTCGTTACTAAGCTCTAAGACTAATGATGAAATCTCTATTGTGGCCAATTCACTTCTTCTTAACCCGGTACCAATTAAAATATGAAAAAGCGCCAAATCTCTAAGCATTTTATTTCTATTAGTTGGGTTCGAGCTTGCTATTCTCTCCAAAAGCCCTTGGAAACTAGAACGAGAAATTACCTGATGTTTTTTAATTCTATAGCCGGTTTCTCCTTTCACTTTTAGAATACCATCTAGCTGTAATCTAGAAATCTGCCCTAACAAATAGGCATGCTCACACACACCCTTTACAACGGATACATATAGTGAAACCGTTTTTGGAGATAGTTCCTTGTCCTTTAGGTTATGGATAAGGCTATTCAAATCAGTTGAAGTAATTTCTGCCCAATTAATTTCATAAAAATCTGTGTAGCCGGTATGTTTTGCAATTGCTTGCAAACATCGAGTGACGGTCTCTTTGGATGTATCCGCCGTCAAAGAGTTAACATAATTAAATATCGGACATTTAGGATTTACATAAATCTCATTTAATTTTTGTTTAATCTTGGTAGCCGGTAATTGAGGCTGTTTTAAATCGACAATCTTTTCCAATCTGCTGTTCATAATTTAAATTCATACGAAAACATAAGCACTGTACATTTATACACCCTTACTTAACTTGTGTAAATGCCCATTTATGCAATCAATATATTATGTTAAATCAACTGTAAAATAGAATCTTGGGAAATTAGACTCTATTAATTAAAAAGATTTCTCTAGGTAGAAGGGGATGTTTTACTTCCTAAATTTAACAAGTAAAAGATAAAATTAAACACTGCATTTTACTTTTTAATTTCATCTGATTTTTCGACGGCAAAATGGCGTAGGCAATCCCGATATTGATTTCCACCTAAATGCTCTTTGCCTTTACAACTAAATCCACTTACCTCAAAATTTATTACCGTGGCAGGGTTAGAGCACATAGGGTTGCTGCACTTTACACTTTGTACTGTTTGGCTATCGCTATTTCTAATTATCGTGTTCAATTTCTCAATGGGATTCATCTCAGTAATTTTATATTCCATGAACTTCCTTTTATATTTCAGTTGATATCAGCCTACTCTATAACCTTAATTTATACGTGGATCATACGCAACTTTATAAATGCCACTCCAATCATTTGGTAAGTAACAAGAGTCGTCAATACGATTTGAAACTCCCTTATATTGTCATCTGAAATACTTAGCTCAATATTTAGATGGGCGTAAATTAATGCAAAAGGTATCGAAAATATTAAAATACCAGGTATTGAATTCTTAATATCTTGCCATGAAGGGAGCATGCATTGAGCTATAGCTAAAACCACCAACCAGCGTAGAAAATACGAAACATAAGGGTTTGGTTGAGTTGGTTCTGGACCTATAAAATAAATTGCAATTGCACCTAAGTACAAAGGCGCCATGCCAATGAGTAAATCAATAATTTTAGAACCAATTGAAGAGCCGTTCTTATAAATAACATATGCAGGTGGGGACATATTAAAATTTGGTATGAACTTACAGTGTACAATTTTCCTTAGGGTTAATCGGGCTATAAAATAATGAGCAGCTTCATGCAGAGGTATCCCAATCAAAAACAATATTTTTGAAAATTTGGTGTTGCTTTGCTTTATGTATTCTCGCAATAAAATATTGAGAATAAGGAGAGTTATTAGTAAGAGCATATTAACTTTCGAATCGGGAGATTAGTCCGATACTAACCAGTATCGGACTTAAGCAACTGATTTATAAGTATTACTTAAAGCTACCAACTTTACTTGATAAGAAAATAAAGGCAATTATAAATTCACCAATCACTACAGCGAACAGCCATTTTATATTTTCTGTATCAAATTTCATGAAGTCCAAAAAAAATATAATTACTCCAATTAAAAACCAAATTAAGAACTGAGTTTTCATAATCCCCTCTCTAATTCATGAGCATCTTTGGCTTGAGCGATCATTTCAAGAGCGTCATTAATTTCGGTTAAAGTTTCTTTATCTATTAACGTTATTCGATTTAAATCTATTTTTTCCGGGTTGGATATCCAAGAGACATCATACTTAGCAAGCAATAATGATTGAGCAGACTTTAAGTTTTTCTCTGCTTCCGCAAAGCCTTTTGACAAATTTAGTTCCATATTAAATCCTTAGCTGAGCATGTTTCTTAAACACATCACCTGTTTTTGGGTTTATAAATAGGCCGTTCATTTCAGCTAAAGATTCTAAAGTGAAATCAGGATTGTTTTTTAGAATTGCGTTTCTTACATCTTCATTTTTTAAAAATACATCTGCAGGAATTGTGAATTGGTTTAAATTCATGGGCTCTACGATTGGCGTTTTTCCTAATTCAGAAATGATATCCATTGCCGACTTCAGCTCCGAGAAAATAGCAAAACCAATGTCATTCATTTCTTGTTTACTGGTCCCAACCCCATTTTTAATTAGCTCTGGATAAGGCATTAAAAATACATTTAAAGCCTTTTGAATTTGATTTTTAATATCTTTCAATGACATATGTAAAATACCAAGGTCGAATAACTACTTCTAATTTACAGCTTGTTTCTAATTAAAAGGCGGGAAAAAAGAGTAAATTTTAAATTTAATCTATTTTTTAAAATGTTTCTGGTTGAAGTGTTTTAAAACCAAGTCCAATTTTTAAAATCGGACTTGGCGAAAGGCGTTATGGTGCAACTGATTCGGTTTTGGTGCACTCCTCCCCTTCTAGGTTCCAACCTGTAGGGCAAGTATTGGTACTTGGAACTTCTTCAGTTTTACTACACTGATCCCCAGATAAAATATAATCTGTTGGGCAAGAGTAAGTTACAACGGTAGATGTGGAGCTAACGCAGCTAGTGCCACTTAGCGAGCCACCAGCCGGACATGAGTAAACTAAACTCGCATTCTCTCTCTTATTACATTTCGACCCTGACAAACTATATTGTGACGGGCAAGAGTAACTCACAGCTGTAGATGAAGAGCTAACGCAGGTAGTGCCATTTAATGTACCACCAGCCGGACATGAGTAAATTAAATTTTCTGTAACCTTTTGATAACAGGTTGTACCATTTAGAGAATAACCACTATCACAGTAGTATATTTTGTTTGTTTCTTCTAGCCTAGTACACCCTCCCGGACCTAAACTATATCCAGATGGGCACTTAAGAGTAATTGGTGTGTTTTCGGTCTTAACACACTTAACTTTTGAAGCTGAAAAGAAATCATTTGGATCTTCTCTATAAGTCACAATGCTATAACCCGCGTCGCATTTATTCTTAACTGGCTGTGGATACATCCCCCAACCTACATCATCACAGCTTGTTTTGTCACTATTGAGTTGCCAACGAGGTTCATCACAATAAGGTATCGCGGCTCTTTCTGACGTTCTAGTACAAACCCCTTCGTCCAATAAGTAGCTAGTAGGACATGATTGAATTACGTTTGAAGTTGTCAATATCATGCATTTGTTATTTGTCAGGGTAGAACCTGCAGGACATGACGTGTTTGCATTTTTTTGAATATCTTTAAAACAGCTGCTTCCTGAGCGCGTATATCCAGCCGGGCATGATGAACTTGCAGGCGAACTAGATGAACCTAGACATAAACCATTTGAATACGTTGTACCAGTTGGGCAACTCTTAGTAGCATCAATTTGAGTGTCTTTATAGCAACTACTTCCTGAGCGCGTATATCCAGCGGGGCAAGATGAGCTAGCAGGCGAGCTCGATGAACCCATACATACACCATTTGAATACGTTGTACCTGCAGGGCAGTTCTTAGTGGCGTCTACTGTATATGTTTTAGAACAATCTCCCGAATTGAGACTGTACAAATAACCTGATGGACATACTTTAATTGCTGGTTGAGTCGTTGTTCTGTAACACATTCCGCCAGATAAAATGTAACCTTCAGGACATGTTGCCCCTTTGACACTTAGAGTGATGGTATAATTTGCAGCTCCTGATGAGCCAACTACCCCTGGGTAAATTGGAATATCTAGTCCGCCAGCTGAGTTAACAGCCTTGTCAAATTGAACAGTTTGCCCTTTTGTTACAGTAATTCCATTTACAACAACAGAGCTTGGTGCGTCACTATGTAACTTAAATGTGATCTGCTGTTCACCAAAAGCCTTATTTCCGTCCAAGGTGTACAATGTTGGTACCTTTATTATTGTAAACGGCTCATCAGTTTTACTACTTAGTAAGCTTTTAGAAGACAAGGTGTTTACAGGATCAACATTTACTGTGGTTTCAGCTTTAATGCTGAAAGATATATATACCAAGGCTAGTAGTAATAGTTTACGAAATAGCATTTTAGAACCCAAAGTAAGTTGTTATTCTAAATAGAATTCCTTTTTGAATTTGGT
>VAOY01001545.1_pt1 | contig 42684 bp, 39 predicted proteins | sample 3393881 | NCBI WGS metagenome assembly VAOY01 (sample SAMN08290430, study PRJNA428436) | hydrothermal vent metagenome | isolation source: Deep-sea hydrothermal vent chimney | place: Indian Ocean: Southwest Indian Ridge
AAGCGAGAACTCCTAAATTTTAATAACACTGGTAATTAGTTAACAAGTTTGTTAGAAATAATCTAATAAGAAAAACGAGCTACGCTGTGGTAGAAAAACGCACGATTAGCTCGCTATAAACATGTTGAACTAAGCCGCTACGCGGAGATCCTATTCTTATCATTTGAGCCACACTTACCTTGGGGTTATCCCATAACTTGGAGGTAAGTCATGAATACACTCATTGAACAAGTCAAAACTGAAATAGCCTATCGAGGTTATTCGCAAAGTACATGTAAAAACTACAGTGAACATTTACTAAAACTCAGTCATTACTTTAATAAACCGCTCGACTTAGTCACAGATGATGAGTTGAATATCTTTTTTAACGATCCTGCCATTCGCAAACTTTCTAGATCAAGCCAAAAAGTACAGATAAACAGCATTTGGTTCTTGTTTAAACATATTTTACACCGGCCATTGAACTTAGATATTGCACTGCCAAAAGCAAAGTCGCACGCACCCACCTATTTGTCGCGTGATGATATGCGAAGACTGATAGAAAGCTGTACGGATATTCGATTAAAAACGTTAATAGTGGTTTGCTATGGCTGTGGCTTACGCATTGGTGAGCTGCTACATATTAAAGTGCAAAACATTGATGGACAGCGAAAAACCATATTGATTGAACAAGGTAAAGGGGATAAATCACGTTATGTTGTAGTTTCAGATAGCGTACTAAATCAATTACGTTGTTACTGGAAAATGTATCACCCAACGGGTTGGATGTTTTACTCGCGATTGTTAATGGATAAACCGATGTCAGCATCGACCTTTAGGAAGCCATTGAGAAAACACGCACAAGCGTGTGGTTTAAAACACTGTAATCCACATGCACTACGCCATGCTTATGCAACACACCAACTTGAATCAGGTATGCCACTTCATCAACTGCAACATCAGCTTGGCCACAGTGATATTAAAACCACACAAAGTTACTTACATTGGTTACCAGAGTTAGGTCATGACGGCATTGATCTGCTTGCAGGTTGGGCTAAACAATGAGCGCTTTGCATCTCGCTGATATTTTAAATTCAAATCTTGAGCATTATCGGCAGCATCATACGATGAGCTATCAACAACTGCGAGCCTGTCAGCACCTGCAATCATGTAGAACAGGTCAGCTCGGTTATCAAGCATGGCAATGTGATAACTGTGGGGAGTCGCAAAAAATTGGGTGTAGTTGTCGAGACCGCCATTGCCCGCGTTGCCAAGGCATGGCCACGGCTAAATGGATGCAAAAACAGCAGGAAGATTTATTACCGTGTCGGTATTTTCATCTTGTTTTTACGCTCCCTCATGAGTTGAATATCATTGCTCACTATAACCCAAATGCGTTGTATCAGTGTTTATTTAAAGCGACATGGCAAACGCTAAGTAAATTTGCGAAACGGAAAAAGCATGGTCAGTTAGGCATGACAAGCGTACTGCATACGTGGGGGCAGAACTTAAGTCAGCATATCCACTTGCATTGTTTGATACCCGCAGGGGCGCTAAATAAAGCGCACTGGCATGAAATAGAAAAGGGCTATTTATACCCCGTAAAAGCGTTATCAACAGTCTTTAGGGGTAAAATGCTAGCGGAACTCAATGAATGCGATAGTTCATTCGCGAAGATAAACACTCCAACAAAGTGGTGTGTGTATAGCAAAGCCTGTTTAACGTACAGTGAAAAGCTCGTGAGCTACCTTGCGCGTTATACCCGAAAAGGCGTGATGTCAGAATCGCGGTTCGTGTCAGCGAATGAGCAGTCAGTGGGCTTTAAATATCGCGACTATGCAGATAACAACCGCGATAAAGTCATGACACTGAGTTGTGATGATTTTTTACGGCGCTACTTACAACATGTATTGCCGAAAGGGTTTATGCGTATTCGCCACTATGGCTTTTTAGCTAATGCGTGCCGCAAGCGAAAGTTAGGGTTAATAAAGGCTCAAGCATCAGCAACCCCATTCAAATCTGTGAAGCCGAAGGTAGAGCAAGAACGACTAATACCGCATTGGCCTTGCCAGTCATGTAAAGTGGGTATCTTACGATTTATTGGCGTGATGAATTCAGACATGGCGACAAATAAAATAGCGCGAACGAGTTAGCAGCCTTGCTTGCTGCATCAAATCAATGAGTTAACCTGCTTAACTGTTCAGGCTAGTCGCGGCTGCGCGTAAGAAAAACATCCTTGCTTAACGGTTAAACATTCGATTTAATAAATAGATAATAAACGCTGAGCAATGCAGGGAAAGCTTAAATTATAATAGGTAAGCTTATTAAACTAGCTGATTTAGCTAGAGCCTCTAAAAAGCAAATTCCCATAGCATAAATAGCACCAACTCTGACACACCGAGCAGGTAGCGCCTCAGTCCAACAAGCGATTATGCAACACAAACTGCGTGTCGCATAAATACTAAAATGTTAGGTGTACATATAGATGCAACCCAGATTAGAGCTCGAGTTTTTGCAAGATGATCCATCCAAAATATGGGTTAAGGCATGCAATGAGCGATTCGCAGGAGAAACGGAGCAGTATTTTGATGCTCAATCGCTGCGTGATCTCGCAGAAAATTTGTCTAGTTTTCCCAAGTCTAATTCGGATGAAATAATCTTCGAAGTAGGTGAAGTCGACTCATCTTATGGACACTGTTTTCTTAAGTTTTATTGCATCGATTCTGCTGGCCATACTGCTGTATTTATTTCAGTTTCAGATGGCGAATCGAATTCAGCAAAATTTACGGTTCAATTTGAAGTTTTATCATTGGATATGTTTGTTTCTTCAATAAATTTCGCTTTAAAATCGGGTAATGGTGTTTCCGAATTAATTGGTATTAATGCATATACACAAAACATTTGAGTGTAAGTACACCTAACAAGCGCATTAAAAATGGACGTCTAAAGTTTGGCAGGCGCTCATTCTTCGCGATTTTAGCCAAGCTTTATCCACCCATTATGCGGGCGTTGGTATGACTCCCACTGTCAAGTTATACACACTGATCCTTGCCTAACTTTAAGCCATAATTTCTTAACTCGAATTAGAGAGGGTTAACGCATAGGATGAAGCAAGTAATTTCGTCGGTTTTCATGCTGGTATTCGTTGGTTACTCATTTTCATGAGCAGAGCAGACCTTACTTAACTCGACGTGGCACCTGTCTTCAGTCTATGTTCGTGGTTCAATGTTGCGGTAGCAACATTGCCATCCTAACGCCGTCGGTGGTTGTGCCACACCCGATGCTTGACCCAATGCATTAACTCTAATTCGTTCATATTAAGCAGGTACTCTAGATAATCTTAATTTAGGATTTATCGGAGAGAGTACAATTTGTTTTGCAATTGCCCAGATATACGCAATCATTTCACGGGCAATGGCGGTGACAACAAGGTTGTAATGCTTACCTTTATTAATGAGCTTTTTATAACGTTTACAGAGCCTTAATTGTGCTTTCCATGCGATATCAACAATCTGTTTTGGTAAACCTTCTTGTCGTTTTTGTAACTCGGTCGATATGTTGGCAGCATGACGGTAACTATGAGCACCTTCGACTAATAAGCGCCTTGCTTGACCATTGCCGCATTTAGTAATTGCGCCAATGTGCCTTTTACCCCCGCTCGAGTGTTCACTTGGTACAAGGCCAAGGTAGCTCATCAGTTTACGCGGATGGTCGAAGCGCGTTAAATCACCAAGCTCAGCAACAACGCCAGCGGCCACGAGTAAGCGAACACCGCGCATAGCCTGAATGGCTTTAACAAGGGGATAGTATCGCCATTGATAAACATGGTGAGACAGTTCGTTGTCGAGTCGCTCTAATCGTGCAATTCGCTCATTTATAGTTTGAATAAACTCTTGTAAAACGATTTGCTGTGCTGGATGCGGCAGTACTAGTTCAGTAAGCCATCGTAAGTGTTTGAGAGACCAGTTTGCAGTGCCTGCATAGTTGATATTGTTGCGAAGAAGCAGTGCTTTCAGCTGGTATTTGGTATCTTTTAAGTCTTTCATTGCAACCTCTCGAGCACGAGATAAATCACGAATAGCTTCGTCTTCCGGCTCAGGTACATAAATAGGAGTTAAGTCTTCAGACTTAAGTAATTTAGCCAGTTTAAGGGCATCACGCTTGTCAGTTTTTACGCGCTCATCAGGCTTTTTAGGGATAAGAGAAGGGGCAACCACGTAGCAACAATGTCCCAAAGAAGTAATTAAGCGATAAATCCACTATCCACAGGGGCCAGCTTCATAAACGAAATGCAGAGTTGCATTAGGGTATTTAGATTCAAATTGCCTGATAAGTTTTTTAATAGCGACTTTAGCAGAAGAAATGCGGCCGAAATGAATGGGTTGTGCGCCACGATTGTCTTCAATATAGGCAACTTCAATGAATTCTTTATGAGTATCTAAGCCAATGAAAAGTATGTTATGTTTAGTCATGCTAGCCTCTGCTATTTAGTTATTTGACAAACTAATTATGGCTCTGGCTTTAAGCTAACCCACGAAAATGCGGAGGCTAGCACCGTGTGGGAGTCATTATGTCTATGTTTCTATAGGTTCCTATGAGCATTAAAAACTCAAATACATTTTTCGTAGGTTTTGTTGTTGGTGCTGTACTAGGGTTCTTAGGTTATTTTTTACAGTTGGAACCTGGCTCGAAACCAATTGTTGACGCCGTTCTAGATGCGTTAGTTTTTGCGCTTGTGTTAGGAGTTTTTATTGGGATTGGTTTTTTAGGTAAGGCAGGGAAGACCCGCGCTGATGCGGTGCCATTTTCAGATGAAACAGACTATGGCAGGTTCACAAAGAAGCACCCACCCACTACAAAGGTGTTGAATGATGATAACGAAACATAACAAGCGCCTAAACTCCGACAATGTTAAGAGTTGTCATGGTTTTGGCAAACAACGCAAAAAGCCATGCCAACACATTACGTGTTAGGCGGGCGTTATACCTATCGAAGGATCGGTTTAGTAATATGAAATACTTTTCAATTTTTTTGATTCTACTTTCAATTGTTGGCTGTAAATCTACTCGAAATACAATCGAATACACTGATCCTGGTTTTTATCTTCAACCAGTCTTAAAAATGAAAGTAGTACCTACTTTTTCAAACCCTGTTATCTATGAGGTTACTAGGCACAAACCCTATCAGTTAATAACTACAACTTATGAGGGCGCTGGGGGTTATGACTGGAAAGGTATTAAATCAAAGAAAAGTATTGAATTAACAGAAGAACTGTACTCAAATTTAGTTAGTAAGTTAGAGAAAACACTGATGTTTCCGAAAGATAAAACTCGGGGGAAGGATGGAGATACTTGGATGCTAGAAAGCTCTTTGTATCAATACACTGCCGTAGCATATTGGGAGCCAGAATATCAAACAGATAAACGTGGGCTTGAAGATTTTGTAAGATTAAAAAGTTACCTTGAACAACTAAGCAGCGATAAATAGGTGTAAAATACGTATAACAAACAGTTTAAAAGCGGACAAAATTCAGTTGGCTGGTTTCGCTCCGCTTCACATTGTAGCCAACCAAATTTTGCCTTTTAACTGAGGCGTTATATTTTTAGGAGAGTTTCGCTTCATGGATGAGTTCAACAGATATTTATCAGAAGCTATAAGAGTCCGACGAACAATTCAGGTATATAGCGAAATATTCGACTGTAGAGAATCTATTGATATTCTATCTTCTAAATCAATTGAGTTTGGTGCTATTTTAAAACGCTCAATGCATGATGAGATCTTAATTTCACTAGCTAGGCTATTTGACACAGATGCTTATGAAAGTAAGAAGGAGCGACATGAATATCTTTCCCAGCGTAACTTGATATTGAAATACGAAGATTCGCTAGACGAAATGCTTCAAAACCTCCGAAACAAAACATCACAACTATGGAATGAAGTTAGCGTCAAAAAATACAGAGATTTTAAACTTGCTCACAATGATAAAGTTCTTCTCTGTGGTCAAAGAGAAACCATTAATCATAATGTTACCTTTGACTCTGCTAAAGAATTAGTAGAAACATCTATTAACTTAGTTTTAGGTTTAATAGCTAAAAATGGTATCACCAGTGTAAGTAGCAATTTAAACTATAAATATGAAAATGTAGGCTCAAAATTTATAGAGTCGATTAAATAAAAATATAACAAGGCGCTCAAGCAAGGAATTTTAAAGTTTGGCTCGGCTCGTTCCTCGCTAATTTTAGCCAGACTCTAAAATCCGCTTAGCTTGGCGTTACTAATTAAATACTCTAACGTGTTTTTGTCCAAAGATGAGTTTTTCTTATGGTCAAGATTGTCACTGCTCAAGCTCCCTAGTGTAATCTTTAATACTTAAATACTTAAATACTTAAATACTTAAATACTCAGTTGTAGCTCGATTGAGACTTGGTAGTAGCAATTATTTTGAACCTTTATGAGATTCACCCGTTCAACTCTTACACAAATTTAATTAGAAGAGTTTCAGTAGAACCCTTTTTAATACCAATAGGTATCAATGCCTAAAGCCAAAGTCATCACCAGAAATAATGGGAGGTGTAGGTTTAATTATTAAAAGTAGTGAATACACAGATTAATTTATAAGGCAAAATTCTAATCTTGACACTTTTTAATACTATAGTAACAAATTTAACTGATAATATTGTTTTTTTGTTACTATAATAGCAACTTTATTCACCATCGGTGATGGCTTTTATATTGTCTCTTTATGAAACAATCTTCGACACCATTTCACATGTGTCACAATGGTAACAAATAATGTCATTGTATATGCTATAATTGATACTATAGTGACATATTTGGAGGTGTGTATGTTATCCCTTTATACTGCTTATGATTTGCAGATGGATCTCAAAGAGTTTATCAAGTCAGCTCGAAAAAAAGACAAACTCAGTGTTCAGAAGTTAGCCGATCTCTCTGGCGTGCCTTATGCGACAATCCGAAAGTTTGAATCATCTGGTAACATCTCATTACGCCAGTTTCTAATGCTTTATGAGACCGTCGGAGACTTGAAAAAAGTGAAAGAGCTAACAAAGTCGTGTGAGCCTGAATTCAAATCAATAGAGGATGTGCTACGACATGCTTAAATCTGCCCTAACCGTAAGGCGTAAGCTTAGCACCGGTGAAAAGGTGCTTGTCGGCAAGCTTGTTGAAAATAGTCAACAAAGCTTCTTTCAATTTGACGAGACGTATTTAAACGCTCACTCTACTTCTTTGGCCCCGTTCAATTTAAAAGCAGACACAAGCCTACAAGCTGCGCCTAGAAAACCGCATTATGGCATCCATGGAGTTTTTGCAGACAGCCTCCCTGATGGTTGGGGTCTTTATCTCATGGATCGTGTATTTAGGCAGAACAATCAGAACCCAAAAACAGTTACCGCTTTAGAGCGTTTGGCCTACCTAGGTGAGAGATGTATGGGGGCGTTGAGCTATGAGCCAGAGTTAGATTTACTTGATGAGTCCGAGGATTCAATTGATATTATTACCCTCGGTCGAGCTGCGATTGAAGAATTTGAAGGCACTGAGTCAGCTTTGCTTGAGCACTTGATGAAAACGGGTGGATCGGGTGGTGCTAGGCCAAAAATGAACGTTACGCGTTTAGCGAATGGTCAATATTCAACATTAGACGACGTACAAGGCACAAAGCTTATAGTAAAGCTTACATCAGAAAAGTTTGACTTGAAGCACTCTGAATCAATAGTTGAATATTGCTACATGCAAATTGCTCGTAATGTTGGCATAGAGGTTCCTGAGTTTGATTTAATTGATGCGGGTAATGGAAGATATTGGCTAGAGCAGGAGCGATTTGATTGCACAGAGCAAGGTGGTCGAATTCATATGATTTCTGCTTGTGGGTTATTAGATGCCCCTTTTCGAGAACCTTCTTTGGACTATGTGGATTTAGTAAAAGCTACGCGCATCATGTGCAGTGTTACAGAGTCTCAGAAGCTCATTAAGCGTTGCATGTTTAATTATTTAACTGTTAACCAAGATGATCATAGTAAGAACTTCAGTTTTCTTGCCAGTGACTCCGATGTTTGGACGCTATCACCTTTCTACGACATTGTTTACAGCCCAAATCCTTACAAAGAGCATATGACGGCTTTTGGTGGTAATGGTCAAACACCAAAGAATGTACTAAATCAGCTAGCTGCCCAGTCGGGGTTGTCTTCAAAAAAAGCGATTATGACTATGGCTGAAGAAATATTTGAAGCAACGCGCTCGTTTAGGCATGAGGCCAAGCATTTGGGTTTGTCATCTAATCTAATCAATGAGATTGATAATGATATGATAGAAAAGTTTAAGGCGCTTTAAATAGAGAATAATTAAAATTGTCATGCCTTATTTTGCAAATGTCAGATAAGTTGAGAGATCTATAATATTTTTAGCCTAAAATAGGAGCCGCCTGTTAAGGCCCATACCAAAAGTATGAAAGCTGACTTATCTGACCTATATTGGAGAGCACCGAGGCGCACAACCTGTGCACTTTAGTAGAGTGCCATCATCTAAAATAGCCGTTAAAAAACTAGTTCGTCACTTTGAATCTAAATACCCTGATGCAACTTTTCACTTTGTCTATGAGGCTGGCCCCTGCGGTTACTGGATTTATCGGTTAATCAATAGTCTTGGTCATTGCTGCTATGTGGTTGCCCCTCCTCTCATTCCTACAAAGCCAGGTGAACGTATTAAAACCGATAAGCGCGATGCCATGAAACTCGCAAAGCTGCTTAAAACAGAAGATCTTACACCTATTTATGTGCAAGAGCCGGAAGATGAAGCCGTTCGAGATTTATCTCGCGCCCGTGAAGTTGCCATGAAAGATTTAAAAGACGCCAAATATCAACTTAAAGCGCTATTACTGCGTAATAATGTAAATTAAGCTGGCACTGCTAACTGGTCCCTCATACACCTTCGTGTGCTTACAAAACTTGTATTATCTCACCCAGCACAGCAACTTGTTTTACAAGAGTTTATTGGTGGAAGAATGACACTCCTTGAGATACATGCTTCCCCAAGCATATTTTCAGACTTTGCTAATTCAAAAGATAGTGAGTCAGGAATAGAGGAATTTAGTGTATCTTCAGCCTTCTCCGATAATGATATACACCATTATCAAGTTGAATTTAGATTGAAGATAGTTTCTTCTGATAGCGCCTTAGTCAATTTTAAATATTTGGCTAACTTTTTAAGAGAAGAAATGATCGATGATGATTTTAAAAAGTCGCCTTTTGTCTACGTAAATTCTCCCGCTATAGCTTATCCATACCTAAGAGCTTCTGTTAGCTCTGTTCTAATAAACTCGGGATTAGAGAACATTATTCTTCCAACAATTAATTTTCAAGCAATGTATAACGAAGAAGTAAAAGCAGATTTGGAATGATACTAATTTAGTCGTTTTGAATTGTGTCTTCCCCCTTGAGACTGGCGGAAGGTTTAAGCGCGTTTCCGAAAAAATGTGTCTGTCAATCAATTCGTCCGTTTCAAGGAAGGAGCCAGCTTAATCGCTGGCTCTTCACAAGAGTTATAGTTTAGTATCAAGCGGTAATTTAGTGAAGCTCATGTCTTTTAAATGGTAATCGTATAAGTATTTACCTTTGTCTTTAGGGTTTTTGTAATACTTTTCGTTGTATTCGCTCTTATTTTCTTTTTCCCATTCCTCAAAAAATACGTATCGCAGTTCGCTAATATCCACACCATCATCAAAAGTTTGGCCAGTAATAAATTTATGCACTTTACCTTTATGAATAACTATATGAGAACCTGCGTACACACTCCTACTATAATCCCAATTACCTGAATTTAATTTTCTTGGGTGATACAAGTAAACATCATCCCCCATGTAACCGCTCATTAAATGCAACGAAACAAACTTTCCACTTGCCTCAAAAGTTACATATGCAGACTTACTTTCTTGATCATATGAAGAAACTCTTCCAAGCCCAAGGTATTGTCCGCAGGTACTCAGAACAAGAAGCAAATTTTCACATTGATTTTTGTTTTTATAGTTGATGATTCGCTGAGTATTTGTAGTCCTTTCTGACTCTATTTCAAGCCCTTTCTTGGCAGCAATTTCATCAAGCTTTTTCGAAGCTCTAGCAATAATACCTTCAGGGTTTGTAAGTACTGAGTGGTCTACATTTTCAACTTTAACAATAAATTGGGCACTCTTAGCTAAAGGCTCGTTTTCAATGATGCTATCATTAATAGCTGTACTGGCTGCTCCAGTAAAATCTAACATTAACAGCTGACCTAGAGCCATTACACTCGAACCAGGTACTTTGCGAGTCTCTGACTTTCCGTCAGCACTATCCATAAACTTATTGCTGCCAGCTAAGCGCATTGTTGTTTTTGCAAATGAGTCATTCTCATTTGCTTGAAAGCTATCAAACACAATTGGCTCTTTTGTTGATGAACAAGCTGATAAAGTTAATGCCACGACTGAAGCTAAGGCTATTTTAGTTATATTTTTCATAGATTTTCTCGTTTGTCCCGAAAGTGACTCTATCGTACTTTATTATTTATATTGCGCAACTTGATAATCATTAATCATTAATCATTAATCATTAAAGAAGTAGCATGCCAATGGTCTCGGCACATATGAACAATCAATATCATCTGCATTTATGATACTTCTTGTTTCAATAGCTCTCTCAGCAAGCTCAGCGTCAACAGCTCTTTGTGTTGTTCTATCAACAGCGTTTTCTCGACCTTCATTATTAAGCATTCGACCAGAACCAGTCAGCTTATCAAGGTCTTGATCAAAATCAGCAATACCAGACTCGATCATTATGTTAATCCATTCGCTTAAATCAATTTTATTCCAGTCCAGGTTAGACAGTTGTTCAGGGGTTAACCCCGGACAATTCCTTAATTTTGAACCATCAACTTTTTCAGTTGTATATTCTTCTAAGTCATGGCCAAGCATTGGGGATGCTTGTTCCATTATTATTCGAGATAGGATAGAGTCATAACAACAATAATCTTGACGACGAAGATAACAGACACCTAAAGCATCTTCAGCACAGTATTTCTTACCCACGGGAATGCATTGTTTCGTAGCCAGCCTAACTCCCATATCCATTTCATACTCGTGGCAAGCAGTGAGCAAATTTAAAGCTAGTTTAATATATTGATACACCATGTATGCAGCATATACATAGCCAATTACCGCTACAGCTTGACTTGCCCCTTCTGATAGCGCCACTGTAGATACTCCATCCTCAACGGTTTTTTTCATTAATGCCTGTGCTAACTCCTCTGGAATCGAGTCATAAACGTAGTTCATAACCATTTGTTGTAGTTCTTCAATAGCTTGATCAGATAAAATATCCATTGCGGCCCCAGATGCATCAACCACTTCCCCTGCTGCATTACCTGCCGCAGTACTTGCCGCATCAGTAAATACTGTAGACACTGAAGACCAAGCGCTTGAAACAGCTTCACCTGCAGTTGTAGCTGCATTAGCAATAGGCTCTCTCAGACCCTGATAGCCGCCTACTACAGCATTGCTGGTTCCATCTAGTCCAGCTACAAATGCATCAGCTTGAAGCATGCCATAAGCAGCTTGTGCATATTCATAAATATCAACACCATCAGGAGCTTCACAACAGTCATTACCTAAACCACTTGGTTCCCAAGAGCAAAACTTTCCTTCACCTTCAAAAATAGTGCACGTTGATGGGTCTGTAGGATCTTCACAGTTCATTCCATCTTCCATATGCTGTATTACTGTTGCCATAGCAAGAACATCTGCGAATTGGTCATTAACTTCACTATTTGATGTTTCACAATTCCCTCCAACACAAGGCAATGTAGCCGCACAAGTATTCTGTGTTACGGAGCTTGTTACAGTCGAAACAATTTCTTCATCACATTGGTACTCAATAGTGTAAGCGAAGCAAATATCATCGGCGTCATCTCGCTCCCAAAGCCACCCTTCAGCACATGTTCTTTCAATTTCTTGGCATTGCGTATCAGTTTGGTAGGTAGCGCAGTGGTTTGGTTGAGATTCTATCTCATCCCAGGAATAACATTGGAATTCATCCTCTATTCCTGCTGCTTTTTCTTCCTCAGTGGCTCTTCGAGTTACAATACAGTAATCTTCACCTTTAGTAGGATCACAATTGTATCCATCAAGGTTAACTCTCCAAGTTTTATTTCCTGTATCACCATTATAAAAAGGAGGGACTGTTTCTAATATTTCTGGGGGTAATCCAACGCTACCAACTTCGATATTTGTATAGCTATCAAATTTACAAAAACCTTCGAACCGGCTTTCAGTATCACTACTGGTGGTGTCACTAAACCCTGCTAAGCCATTGCTTTCCTTTAGCTCACTTTCAATCGCATCATAGCAACCGGCTGGATACTGCTTGTTTTCCCCTACTTCACCAGTAAACCTGTATCTTGCTTGAGCGTTCAAAATCCATTTTGTGTCACCACCATCATCAGTTTTATCTTCAACTTGGACAATACCTTTTAAACCATTTGCACATGTTGGCGCTTGCAACTCTCGAATCCAGGTACTTTCATCAATACTTCCATCTATAGTGGTGTTAGACCAAACACCAAGGCTTACCCTATTAATATTAGTATTATTAACTGTGCAGAAGTCTTCAAAACTTGGACCTTCAAATTTCAGCTCTATTGCAATTGAATCAGTTGGGGCTATTGTCTTAGCAGTTTGCTGCTTTAGATCAAATTCTACTGTTAAAAATTGCTTGCCCTTACCTGCCATTTGCACAATTACGTCATATGCAACTGGTGTAGCTCTTTCAACTTCGCAATATAAGCTATTGCTTGCAAGTGGTTGCATACATAAATGATTTGTTGATTGTGTTGATGTAAATTCACGTGTTATGTCAACTGACTCATCAGTGCATGACGATAACCATGATCCGGTACCGTCAAGGGCATCATTCACTTCATTAAATCCGTAATTGAAAATACTGCTTCTTGGGTTTATTTCTGGAGGTTTATTGTCATTCTGAATTGATTGAATTGTTTGGTATACAGTTGCATCACTAGCAGTGCCTGTTTTCAAACTGTTTATTTTAGTTGTTCCTGAAGCATAAAACTCTGTCTCATTACCATAGTGACTGTCTGCATCAAATGTTGTTTGAGAGTGATTTAGCTCTGAACTAGTGTACTCGTTTTGATTAGAAACATGCTCAGTAACTTTTGATTCATCAATAGTGCCAACATAATTACCACTATCATCTTTTGTAAGCGAAACTCCCCCATTACTATAATTAGTAATTAAACCTCCAATAGCATTAGTCGATGGAACAACAGCTGACTTTGACATGTCTCTCGCAACATTTACGCTATCTTCAATCCGCTGCTGTGCATTGTCACCAAAATTACCATAAGCTGACAAATCAATTGTTCTAGATGTCTGTGGGGTTAGGTAGTATTTTTGAATTATTTCATTTTCTCGATTTGGATTTATGACTGTTTGATTTGGGTATTTTAATAACGTTTGATTTAAACGCTCATCATTGGTGCGGTTATTTGTTGGATCATCTGTTTTGTATTTTTGTTGAATTTGGTCAAACCGTTCCTGTGCAGCAATAGCTTTTTCAAATGGAGTGGCAATCGCGAGTACCCCTGCCCATACCCCAATTGCTGATACAGTAATGGTTTGACCAACCATGCTTGCAATGATTGTATATCCGGTTAATTTTTTCTTAAAACACTTCATTCAACATAGAGCCATGACAATTGATTTGAAGTTATTTTAAAATCTATATTTCAATCTAAATCCTAATTTTCATTAAATTTTTAATTAAAACTTGCTCAATTAAAGCCACCAGATAGAGTTAAAGGGCATCAGAGATACCTTTGTTCCATTTTCATTTGAAATACATGCCATGATCTATAGTGAGGATGCTCCTACACTAGAAAAAGAACTGCATAGAAGATTTGAGAGAATATGTAAAAAAAGTAAATCCCAGAAAAGAGTTTCTCTAAACCTCTTTAGCAGAGATTAAACAAGTAGTTGAGCAGCAGAATTTACTTGATGTTCATTGGACACTGACAGCAGAAACTGCTGAATATAGGGAATCTTTAGCAATAGAAAATGCTCGACAAGAACATAATGTCACCTAATAGCTGTACCTCTGATATGGAACATCAAACTGGCAAAGTATAAAAACGAAAATAAGGAAATCCAGTGTCATTCTGGCTAAACTAGGATACAAAAGAAAAAAGCATACAAACTAAGAGATGAAAGTGAGTTTGTATGCTTGGGTATTGATAATTAATTAGGAATTTGCTGGCTTAATGATTTATGAAATACACTTTAAAGATAGAATCTGTGCTTGTTATTGTCAAACTTCCATACTTAAAAATTTATCGAAACTTTGTGAGCTCCCTTGTTCGACATTAAGTTGGAGCCCATCGCTAATCCATCATCATGAATTAACCCTTATTTAATAAACATAGTTCCCCTCTAAGAGCAAACAAGACTATACGTCAGTTTAATAGTTTTCTGACTGACTTATCTCTGTGTGTTGACAGCTTTAGCTCTAAGTATCTCTTTGCTTTTCCTTTACCCATGTGATCAAGGCACTCGCAAATAATTGAAACACTGTTACTTATTTCTTCTTCGTATTTTGGGCTCGTATACTTGTGGTATGTTGTTTTCTTAAATTTAAATATGTGCATTGCTTGCTGTTTACTTAGCTTATATTTATTCAAAAAACGTCTAAAATCTTCACTTGTCATTAAATTACTCACTATTTGGAAGGTGAATTAATACCAGAACTAATTACGCAACAGTCATTAAACCGCCACAGTAAATATAAGTAGTCTTCAAGACCTGGGATGGTTCTACCACCAGCCGCTGTAGACCATTTATGTTCAGACTCTCCCAATGGGTGACAGCACTTACCATTTGGAGAGTTTCTATCAGCTTCTGCTACAGGGTGAAGCATCGAAAGCTTATACTGGGATTTGGGGATCATTGGCCAAAACTCGGGTTTACACATTGCATCCTCTCCGATTGTTTTTTTAGCCAACCCCTTTCGGTGCAAACTCGCAAGTACACGCTGTGTCAAAAGAGAAGTTACACGCGGCCCAGACTCACCATCATAAACATTTCCAGTAAATGGATAGAGACTTCCGTCGCAGCCAGCACAACCATATGTAGATTCTTGAACATTTCCTGCTGTAATTGCGGCACAATCCGCAGTACACCACGCTTTTGCAATTGGATTTGCAAATATAAATGCTTCTGGGGATAGTAAAATTGAGAGCAAATCATTGTTCCAAGTTGGATCAATCTCGCTAAGGTACATCAAATCAAAATCTGTATATTCACCACCACATTTAGGCAAATACAAAATTTCCAACATCGCAAATAATGGGTATGAATAGTAATGGTATTGGTACGTTGCCAAATCAGCACCACCGGAACTTTTAACATCCACTCCAGTCGACAATGAAAATAGATCATCCTGAAGCCTAACTCCCCCTAATGCGGGTGCACACCATGGAACTCTCACATGCTCGACTAATCTAGAGGGCTGCCAAAACCCTAGTTGATAGCCAAACTCCGGAATTCCAAGAGCATCATTACAAGCACAAATTGATTGGTCAGGTGCAGCCCCATTTGGTTTTGGACCTACTCCCATCAATCGCACTGGCAAGAAGCACGACCAACAAACTTCATTTATTATGTTGCTAAATACATTCGCGTTATTGCATGCGTTACCTTCAGCTTTTGTTTGCGTTGAAAATAAAGCGACTAAGAAAATAAGTGAAATCAATGTAAAGCGCATTACAATTGACCCACTTTTGACTCTAACCAATTAAATGCGATTAGAAAGTAATGCCAAGCGGTATCCCAGATTTGCTTTGCTACAGCGGGGTACTCGTAACTTAAATAGATCCCACCCAAAACGCCTAACCCAACTAAAATTAATTTCATTTTTCACTCCAATCGAATTGACGTACCAGTAAATAGCCATTGCTTTGTGTTTCGATTTTGCTTGGTGTAGCTTCCACTTTGAATTTCTCAATTACTTGTTTAGGCAAAATGAAAACAGGTGCCCCAAATTCATTTCGAAACTTACTAAGGTCATCCCACCCTTTGTCTTTATCCATATGGGTTAGATGAATCTGAAACTGTCCTGATATCGATTTTAATTCTTCCTTAACCCAATCAACCTGTGACTTCACATAGGGATCAATTACAAAAATGGTTAAATGCATAGGGTATTGTTTTAAAGGGTTTGTTATGTCGCCAGCTCGGGCCAACATTTCTCCACGGCCATTTTTGATATCTTGAGTTACGCGAACAGTCGTATCTATTAGCCATTGCTTAGATTCTTCTGACGTTGGGAGAGGGTAAGTTTTATATTTCTTCCAGAACCTTTCTTTTGCTAAACGTTGCTTCTCAGCCCAATCAATCTTGCCTGCTGCAGCTTTCATTTGCTCTATGATGTCAGGTTCGTCAATATTGAATAATTGGCCTAATGGCTCTAACTTGAAATCGCCTTGTTTTTGGTCAAATTGCTCTTTTGCATATTGCGCATTCAATGTGCCCGGAGCAATAAGATGCTTATTACCATTTCTTATGACGATAGTTGGTACACCGGCTACATTAAACTCTTTAAATCTTAGTGGGTTTATTCCTACATTTGGCTCTACTTTTGATATGGCACTTAATTTCTGAATAAGCTTCATCGTCGATGATATGTGTGTAGCCCCTTTTTCTAGCCCTCTAAATAAAATTGTTAAGTTATGCACTTTGGCCACTTTGAAGGCATCAATAAGTGCTCTTCTGGGCATTGAGAAACTTACGAAAATGGCGCCATCTGTACCTTCTAATAAATCAATTTTATTTTCTTGTTGTGGAAGCGCTCTCTTCATTGTTTCACTGGAAATAACAACAGCCAGATCTGCAATTGACTTGGCTAAAGCTATATCATTTTCTTGAATTGTTGGCTTATCTATATCTTTTAACCACCCATTTTCTTTGGCTTTCTCGACAGCCTTATTCGCAGCATCTTGAAAACTAGAAACATCATATTCGTTTTTTTGGTTGGCACTTACCGAAACTGAAAATGCACAAAGCAAAACTAGCGACTTAAAAAATTGCATATGCTTTCCCCAAAATATCCTCTTCATTTATTGGCCCCCAAAACCTGCTGTCATAGCTATAAATAGTCTCACCAACCATAAAGAATTCATTTTCATTCAAGGTGATTTGTCGCTCATACTCTTTTGGGTTTAACTGTAAGAAATTAATGGCATGCGTCATTCCAGCAATTTCGGATTCGACTCGATTTACAAACATTTCATTAGGCGAGTATTTGATTTCATCTCCTGGAACACCGGCTGCAATTTTTATGAAGCTCAACCCTTTATCAAAATTTTTATCTTCCTTGTTAAATTTGAATGCAACTAAATCTCCCCTTTTAATATCCTTATCACGCTTGTCGACTATGAACATGTGAGCATACAAACATTGGTCTTGAAATGTAGGAAAAGAAAATGTGAAGCGAGCAAAAAATAATTCCGCTAATCCATTTAAGCCAAGTAGTGTAAGGCATACTATGACTGTGCTTTTTAACTTTATGCTATTCATAGCTAACTGTTTTTGTGAGAACGTAAATAAATTCTACAGTGGGATTTTTGAGTAATTCTGAGATTTTCTTTCGTATTGAACTTTTTTTTGAGGGTTAAGAGAAAATTTGTGGTACATTAACAACATACTAAAGTCTCCTCCAAAGAACTCTAGTATAAAAAAAGGTAGCCTTTGGTTGAGGCTACCTTTTTTGTAACTTAAACACTTCTTGTCTTAAATGTGCTTGTTCAGTTAAAATTTTAATACCTCATCAATTTCAGATAAATCGATCACTACCCTCAAGTATTGGGTCCCGAGGTCGTGAAATGTAATTCCAAATATTTGAGTCCTAAAACTCGAAAGCTCTAAACCTCTTTCGCGAATTATTCTATCCCTGAAGAGTAGTTTCCGAGGTAACCGGCTATATATCTCAACGCATTACCTTAAAGTTCGGACTTTGATTTTGAACCTTACTTTCTTCCTATTCCATCCTAATCAACCCAGCTCCAATTTTATTCTTCAGCAGTATCCGAATCAACGCCATTACTTAGGGCGCTACTGACTAACCCCCCCATAGCACCGCCTAATATTAGGTCATGGCCATTTCCTTTTACAGCTTGATTGCTTGTTTGTGATTGCTTATCCGCAGAGTTAACTGGGGCTCTTTTTATACTAATAAAAGAAGGCTTTGAACTTTTAACGGAGGCCACTACTTTGGAATTCTCACCCAACCTATTTTTTAACTCGTGGTTTTCACGTTCTAAAAATTCCAAGTCCGATTTTAAGGAAGAGCATTCGACTTCTTTAAGTGATAGCTGTCGCTCGAGTTTTGCTAATTTCTTTTTGTTAAAAAAATCCATGATTAATACATTCAAACGCTTTTTAAATACGGTGATTTTGGCTTATCAGAGACAACTGCATGACCAAATGTGGTCATAAACGGTATGCCTGCATCTTTCAATATAGTTGCCGTAATGAATTTCCCATTTTTCGTGATAGGAAGCTCAAAATGCCCATTATCTTCTGACCAAAACACACCAGAAACAGGGTGCAGTAAATCCATATTCACTTCACCGTCAGGGTAAACGATAAACTCCAGTTGCCACCCTTTTGGTATCTCAGGCCATTCGAAGCCTTCACTCACAACACTAGCTAATTTTTCTTTTACTTCATTTAAAACCAGTGGGTATGTCATTTGATTTCCTTTTGATATTCGAGAAAGTTCTTGTGTGATTTATTAAAATAAACGAGCACAATTTAGTAACGAACATATTTAATTTTCATCTTAAATCATTCAACGACAACTATTTCATTCGTTGGTTTTATTTTTGAAATATCTTCCGCAAAAACAAAGCTTCATAAACCCATTCCCTGTACTTTCAATAAATTTAATTTCTTGGGTGATTATCTGCTGAAAATCTTCTTCACAAACCATAGAACTGAAAAGATAAACCCAAACACCAACCCCCAACCAAAACCAATTACAGCTGTAAAATATAATGCATCAGTCCCCTCAACACCATCTGGCGCACTCACAAATAACATCCCAAAAACTGGCGCTACTATTAGCGATAAAAACAAAACCCAGTTAAATATTGCTTTATCTTTTTTCAACAAACTACTCTGTACATCTAAGTCTGGAAACACTCTGGAAATCCACACCCCACCTAGTCTAGAAGACTTTTCCAGAAAAAGTGAAAAATCGCAAAGAAATTTGGACTTTTTTGAGGTCTGGAAAACGGTTTTCCTGATTTGGTACTTTCCATTTATTAGAATTGCAGATTGATATGAGCTATGAACGAAAAATCATCCACTCAGAAAATTCTTGTTTACATTTGTAGGTTTTTCCCATAGCCATGAAATCAACCTGTTATCTCGCTCGTTTCTAAAGAACATTTTCAACTTCCGTGAAGTGTTTATACCTTTCTCATAAAAGGCTGAATAAGCTGTGCGATGTAATTCTTGGGGTAATTTGGTTGACTACCAATTCCTAGCTCCCCATTACGTGGTGAGGGTCGTTCATTAGAATTGGTGACGAATGTACCAAGGAGGTGATCCCATAAATGTGTAAACAACCCAAAATTAACGTCACCTTTGGTACCGTCTTTTACGTGATGATGTCGGTGACCTGGAGCAACAGCCCAAACATATTTTAGCGGGCCAAGCCGCATATCAACGTTAGAGTGTTGCAACAGCAACTGTATGGCAGCACTAAACCCTAACAATGCGCCTATTTCTAAGGGCATACCTATCAAAAGTAATGGGAGTGTACCTGCACTTAGTTCAATCGCTTGGTGAAGGGGATGCTTTAACAATCCATTGAACCCGTACATTCGTTCAACGCTATGATGAACCGCGTGTAAGCGCCAAAGCACTTTGTATTTATGACTAAAATAATGTGCCATCGTTATCCCAAAGTCAGCGACGATGATGGCAAAGCCAAGTTGTACTAGTAGTGGCCAATGGTGTGGCCAAATACTGAAGTGGGGCACTATCGCGGTCATTATTGGGATAAACGCGACCGTGAGAGCCAAAGAGCCTTCATTGACAATGGCATGCACTATATCTCGCCCGAAATCTCCCTGCGGTGTATTCCATGCTTTTTCATATGGTAACCATTTCTCAGCTGCAAAAGATACGACGATGGCGAATAAAAGCAGGGGTATAAGCCAAGCTGCAGATCCTGTGTTTTGGGAGATACTGGATGCAGCAAAGATAAAGCTTAAAAAAAATAATGGGCTGAACATCCATTGGACCAACGTTCTCATAGTATTTACACATTCGCGTTTTTATTGATGCGTATATTATTCCCTAGTCAAACTTAATTCGGCTTGTATCAAACGGCTAATTACTGTGAATTTTAATGGTGTACGGTTTGAATAACGAGGAAGGTGCAAATCCAAACAGCTGTTTAAACGTTTTACTCATATGAGGTAAGTCAGAAAAACCCGAAGCATGGGCAGCCTCAGTCAATGTTGCTGACTTACTCAGTTGTTCTATTGCGGCGCGCACACGCCACCAGACAATAAAACGACTAATAGGTATACCCACTTCTTGCTTAAAAAGATGTGTTAGACGACTTGGGGACAAGAAAACCTTCGATGATAAAAACGCCATATCGATTGCACAACCTCTCTGCGAAGCAATAATGTCGATGACCGCTCGTACCCGTTTATCCTCAGGGCGCGATGAAAGCGCAGGACTATAGACTAGCCCTACCGCTTTATTTACTGTTTTCCACACTTTGTCGATATCGACGTCAGTAAATAGATGCTGAGAAATGGATCCCAATTCTTTGCTAGTAAGCGGCAGAGTATTAATTCCATCACTCCTGGCTTGACGTAAGGCTTTGAGAAATTGTTGGTTTTGCCTATCTTCAGGCTCTAAATAGATGACTACAATCTGATTGTCCTGTGCCAAAACCTTGTGAGGGACATCTTCGAAAATCACAATACATTGTCCGGTGTGAATACTTTGTGCCTTGTAATCTTGAACCGAGATGTCTTTGTCTAAACCAATGCAAATTTGGACAGCATGATGTGCATGAACATCATTATCAGGACTGATTCCGATGTAAATCGCTTTGTAGGGCCACAAATGAATATGCATGGCTGACTCAGTATCAAAAGTTCAGGCTATTGATTTTTGCCTTATAAATCTACACAAATGACGAATGTTAGCCGATAGATACACGTTGAGGCGAGTGCGCACAGTGAAACTGTGTGCTTCTTACACTTTTAAGTGTGTAAATAATTTAAAATGCCACAGTCCCTAATGGTTTTGTTTTGATCACACTTTGACGCCATATTTTCGAGTGATGACTTTAATGCGTTTAGCTCTTCAATGCGAATAATGACGTCTGATAAATGCTTAGCTATTAACGTATTGATATTTGAACAGCTCTGATCTGGCTTCGAACGACTGTCCATGAGCGTTTTTACTTCCATGATAGACATATCCAATGAACGACACTGTTTAATAAATAGGAGTTGTTCAATAGTCCCCTTGTCGTAGACACGATAATTTCCACTTGAGCGCTTGAGCTCAGGCAATAGCCCTTTCTTTTCATAAAAACGAATGGTCTGAATACTACAACCTGTCGTCTTTGCGACATCACCAATTTTCATTTTTTACTCCTAACCGTTGACTCTATACCAAGTATAGACTTTATACTCATACTATTCATCAGTAAAGAGTGTGTTTCTAATGAGCGGATGTGGGTGCGAAGTTGAAATAAAAGACCAGTCTCAACGACAGGTTTTGTATTGGCTTTTGGGAATAAACGCGACAATGTTTGTTATAGAAATGGGGATCGGGTTGCTTGCTGATTCAACCGCATTAATAGCCGATTCACTTGATATGCTCGCCGACGCAGTTGTCTATGGTGTTGCCCTTTATGCTATTGGTAAATCGCTATTGCACAAAGCCAATGCGGCTAGAATTAGCGGCTTTTTTCAGATGGCACTGGGTGTGTTGATTATCATTGATATTGTAAGACGGTCAATTTACGGTAGCGAACCTGTATCGGGACTAATGATGGCTATGGGGGCAGTTGCACTGGTTGCTAATGTCATTTGTCTTGTGATCATACGCAAACAAAGAAATGAAGAAGTGCATATGCGGGCAAGCTGGATATTTTCAGCCAACGATGTGATTGCCAACTTAGGTGTTATCTCTGCTGGCGTTTTGGTGTTTTGGCTCGATTCTCGATGGCCTGATCTGGTTATCGGTGTGATAGTTTCGTGCGTTGTGTTGCGCGGGGCAAAAATGATCCTCGAAGATGCTGGAAATGAAAGACAGCGAGCGCTTAATGCGCAAAGTTGATAAGAAAATGCCAATTTTTAATTGCACATCAAAACTGCGTAGGTTGGCATGGCTACTTATTACTTTGCTCATGTGTCAATCGGGCTTTTCGTTCGCCGCTCAATGCGATGACTACCCTGCGGAGGTATCGTCAGTCCCTGAACAATCAAAGTCGATAGGCACTTATGATGTTCCCGAAAAAAATGTAAATGCTGGTGATAATACGTCGAGTGAAGAGCCTAAGTGTTTCCATTGTGTGCTGTGTCAATGTGGACAGATTAAGTTTCTGGCACAACACCCAATAAATGACGTATCTAAACCGTTATATACCAATCAATACAGTTATTCCCGCAACGTCACTGACGGCCTAGTCGAAGGCCTTTTGCGCCCACCTCAACATTAATCCATTCCCTCCTATATGTTTGCATGGGTGCTTTCCATGTATGTCGTTATCTTATGAACAAAAGGTTCTTTTATGAGTTCTTCACGCCCATTGGGCATAAAAAAAGCTAGCTCAGCGTATCTGAAATTGATATCTGCTGCACTGGTAACCATGAGCATATCTGTTCAATCTGCCAATGCGCAAAAGTCTTCAATCACGCTTGAAAATGCGCTCAAACGCACATTATCAAACAACCCAGATTTAGTTGTGTTCGAATTTAAATCTTCGGCTTTGGATGGTGAATCAAAAATGGCCAGCTTACGACCTGAAATGTCTGTTGGGGTTGAAGTTGATAATGTGTTGGGAACAGGCGAAGTGTCTGGTATCAAAGATGCCGAATTGACACTGACCTTATCGTCGGTCATCGAGCTTGGAGATAAAGTCAGCGGCCGAATGAATGTGGTGAGTTCAAAAAAAGCACAACTGCTTACACAACGGCGCATTCGTACGCTGGACATCTTGGGTGAAACAACTCGACGATATATCAATGTCATTGTCCAACAAGCGTTGCACAAGACTGAGCAACGAGCTGAAATGCTGGCTCGCACAATGCTTCAGACAGTCTCTACACGGGTTGAAGCGGGGGCTTCTTCACCACTTGAGAAAAAACGTGCAGAGTCAGCGTTGTCGCAGGCGCGTTTGTCGTTATTGATAAGTGAACAAAAACTCAATGAGTATAAACGCGACCTGGCCATCATGTGGGGTGACACTAACGCTGCGTTTGCGGAAGTTGAAGGGACACTGTTATCGTTTCCAAATTCACTATCACTTGAACATATGCTTTCACAGCTTCAAAGCAATCCACACGTTCTGCTTTATGCTGATAACTATCGGGTACAAGAGGCCAGATTGAGAGTGGTTCAGGCCAGTCAGCAGTTCGACATTGCGTGGGAAGCCGGTATCCGAAGAATGCAGGGAATTGATGACACAGCGTTAGTCGCCAGTATTTCGGTGCCGTTAAATACCAAGCAGCGGAATCTAGGTGAATACGAACAACAGCGCGCATTGCTTGACAGTATAGACTATCAAAAACAAGCGAAAATTCGTGAACTCACTCGCCAATTAAATCAAGTCATTAGCGCAAAAGACCAAGCCTTGCTCACTGTTACTACCCTTCAAGACAATGTCGTCCCAACATTGGAATCTGCATTGAAATTGGCGCGGGATGGCTATGAAAGTGGTCGCTACAACTACATAGAGTGGGTGACAACGCAACAGCAACTCATAGATATGCAACGAACTATGATAAAAGCCGCAGGCTTAGTTCACCTTCGAAGCGCAGATCTAGAGGCACTTACGGGAATTCCCGTGTTTTCTGACTCTCCCTCGACGTCTGCTCAATCATCACAATGAATAGAGAAAAAATAATGAATAAATCACAATTTACATTAGTTACTAGCGCACGTGACTTGCTTGGCATGTTAGTCATGCTAGTTACTTTACTGTTTGCTTCTGTCGCCCTGGCTGATGATGACGATGAGGAAGCCGAAGAAAGACCCGAGTACGTAGTGTTATCTCAAGAACGGATGCTTGAACACGATATCGTGACTGCATCGGCCGCATCAGGAACATTATCGCTCACAACCAGAACCTTTGGGCGGATAGTTCATGATCCTGCGTCACTGAGTCATATTCGTGCCCGCTTCGACGGTGTTGTAAAACGTATCATGGTGAATATTGGAGATAAAGTAGAAAAAGGTGACACACTGGCAATCATTGAGTCAAACGAGAGTTTAAATCAATACTCAATCACCTCACCTATGTCTGGAAAAATCATAGCTAGACACGCCAATGATGGTGAGCTCACCAACGGTCAAGTACTGCTTTCTGTTGCTAATTACTCTCGCGCAATTGCTCAATTGGCTATTTTCCCCAAACAACGTACTCGTATTGCCGTTGATATGGAAGTCACTTTAAGGCTTGAGGAATTGCAGCAACAATCAAGTATAAGCCACATTACGTCCTCACCTGATGACAAACCTTATTCTATCGCGTTTGTGAACGTTGATAATGGCAGTGGTTATTGGCCTTTAGGCGCTATGGTAGAGGGTTATATTCAGATTGGGTTCCAAGAAGTCAATCTGGCTCTCCCCAAAAGTTCAATACAAGAGTTAGATGGGCAAACCATTGTTTTTGTCAAAGAAGGGGAGCGATTTTACCCCCGCCAAGTAAAGCTTGGGAACACGGACAACCGTTTAGTAGAGATTGTGAAGGGCGTTCAAATAGGCCAGCAAGTCGTTGTAGAAAATAGCTATCTACTAAAAGCTGATTTATTAAAAATGGAGGCGGGCGATGATGACTAATTACCTGCGCATTTATTGTCAAAAGCAAAGCCAAGTCCATAAAAACGGTGAGGTGAGAACATGATAGCACCAATACTCCGTCTATCCATTGAGCGACGTGGTGTCATGATGTTGTTCGCCTTGTTTGTCGCCTTTTTTGGTATGTACAGTTACAAACAATTGCCGATTGATGCTGTGCCTGATATCACCAACGTGCAAGTGCAGATAAATACCGCAACCCCAGGTTACTCGCCTTTGGAGACTGAACAACGCATAACGTTTATAGTTGAAACCTCGCTGGCCGGTTTGCCTAATTTATCGTATACCCGCTCGATATCACGCTATGGTTTGTCGCAAGTCACAGTCGTGTTTAAAGAGGGCACTGATTTATATTTCGCACGAAATCTCGTCAACGAGCGTCTCACCGCCATCGCGGCGCAATTGCCAACAGGGTTAACCCCTGAAATGGGCCCTATCTCCACAGGCTTGGGTGAAATTTACATGTACTCGTTAAGTGCTGAGCCTCAGGCGCGACAGGACAACGGTCAACCCTATGATGCTATGGCATTAAGGGAGATCCATGATTGGGTAATTAAGCCCCAATTGTCGCTTGTTGAGGGGGTGACCGAGGTTTATGCGATAGGCGGATTTGAAAAGCAATATCATGTGAATCCTAATCCAGTCGCAATGATAAACTTTGGGATAAGTACAGGTGACCTTCTCAGTGCGCTAGAACGCAACAATGCGAATCAAGGCGCTGGTTTTGTAGAACAAAATGGGCAACAAGTACTGATCAGATCGGAAGCCCAACTTAAGGGCATCGACGATATCGGCCAAGTGGTTGTTAAGATCATTGATGGCGTACCGGTAAAAATTCAAGACATCGCCCAAATCAACCTCGGTAAAGAGCTGCGCTCTGGAGCCGGCACGTTAAATGGCCAAGAAACAGTGATTGGCACGACAATGATGTTAGTGGGAGAAAACTCTCGTACGGTCGCCAAAGCTGTGGACAGTAAGCTCGAAACCATTAAAACAAGCTTACCCGAGGGCGTAATCCTTGAAGCGGTTTACGATAGGACAAGCCTCGTTGACAAAACCATCGACACAGTGCAGAAAAACCTCGTCGAGGGCGCTTTACTTGTCATCGTTGTGCTATTCGTTTTGCTTGGGAATGTGCGAGCTGCACTTATTACCGCCGCTGTAATACCCTTGGCAATGCTTGCCACGATATCGGGCATGGTCAAAACAGATGTGTCTGCTAACTTGATGAGTTTAGGCGCACTGGATTTTGGCTTGATTGTCGATGGCGCAGTTATCATTGTTGAAAACTGTATCAGACGATTATCCGAATCCCAGAAACAAAACGGCGCTACTCTACCGCTCAAAGAAAGGCTGAATGTTGTATATGAAGCCACTAATGAAGTCATACGCCCCAGTTTGTTTGGTGTATTGATCATTACCATTGTTTATATCCCCTTGTTCACGCTCACTGGCGTCGAAGGTAAAATGTTCCACCCCATGGCAGCGACCGTGATAATGGCTTTGCTTGCCGCAATGGTATTTTGTTTTACCGTAGTGCCTGCGGCGATAGCAATTTTCATGAGAGGTAAAATTAGCGAAAAAGAAAGCCCAATTATTAAAGGTGCAAAGGCAGTCTATCGTCCTGTTTTAACCGGAGCGCTGCGTTTTAGATGGCTAGTGGTAGTAGCAGCGAGTGCTTTGGTTGTCGGCAGTTTATGGATGGGCAGTAAATTAGGCTCCGAGTTTATTCCCCAGCTCAATGAAGGTGATATCTTAGTACAAGCGATACGCATCCCTGGGACTGGGGTAGAACAAGCAGTTGAAATGCAAAAAACTCTTGAAGCGAAACTTATGCAGTATGAGCAAGTTCAGACGGTATTCGGTCGCACGGGTACGGGTGAGGTCGCTACCGATCCTATGCCGCCCAACATTACTGATACGTTTGTTATTTTGAAGCCTAGGGAACAATGGCCCGATCCATCAATGACTAAAGCCGAGCTAGTCGAAACGTTTGAAGAGGACTTGTTTACCTTGCCCGGCAATAATTATGAATTTACCCAACCTATTCAAATGCGGTTTAATGAATTGATCAGTGGGGTAAGGGCAGATTTGGGCATAAAACTATTTGGGGATGACTTAGATACCCTCTTTGCATCTGCTTCTGACATTTTGTCCGTTATTTCAACGATTGAAGGGGCTGATGACGCGAGGCTTGAGCAGGTAGAAGGCATTCCAATCTTCACCGTCACACCAAAGCCTAATCAATTGGCACGCTTTGGTTTGGATATAGCCGACTTGCAGTTATGGCTCAATGCTGCGACAGGTGGAAAAACCGCTGGAATGATTTTTGAAGGCGACAGACGCTTTGAAATTGTCGTGCGATATGCCGACGACATTCGAAATGAACTCACTCAGCTTGAGAGCGTTCCCATAGTCACGCCCTCTGGTGAGCATGTACCAATAAGCGAATTAGCCACACTTGCATTTAAAGAAGTACCTAGCCAAATAAGCCGGGAGAATGGCAAACGTAGTATTGTTGTCACAGCAAATGTGCGTGACAGAGATATTGGCACTTTTGTTGAAGAAGCTCAGGCGAGAATTAATGATGAAGTAGATTTACCTGCTGGTTATTGGCTCGACTATGGTGGAACCTTTGAGCAGCTCGAAAGTGCGAGTCAACGATTGACGATTGTGGTACCGGTTACGTTGTTTGTGATTTTGACAATGCTGGTAATTGCGTTTGGTTCTATACGCGATGCGTTGATTATCTTCACAGGTATCCCTTTGGCATTAACAGGCGGTGTAATGTCTCTTTGGTTAAGGGATATGCCTTTATCCATATCCGCGTCGGTAGGATTTATCGCGTTGTCTGGGATTGCCGTATTAAACGGATTGGTAATGCTGTCCTTCATCAAGCAACGTTTGCTAGAAACCGGAGAATTAGTGAATAGCATTGTTGAAGGGGCACTTATTCGTTTGCGTCCGGTATTAATGACAGCACTAGTGGCAAGCCTTGGATTTGTGCCCATGGCGCTCAATACGGGCATAGGTGCAGAGGTGCAACGGCCTTTGGCCACGGTGGTCATCGGCGGGATAATATCGTCAACCTTGCTAACACTGGTAGTGCTGCCTGTACTCTATCGACTCGTGCATAGTAAAGGGGATCAGTAGTGTTCTTGGGCATTTATTCGTAAATGCCCAAGTTTTACCTGAACGATTTTTAGGTACCTATTGACTCTTTATTAAGTATAGACTTTACAATCATATTCTTAACGTCATGTACGATAAGGATAGATATGGTTTCGCTTATTTTAATTAGTAGTTTTTTGGCGCTAGCCGTCCTCGGTAGAAGCTTTGTTCAATATAAGAGAAATGGTGATTTTGGTATAAGAGCAGCATCTATAAACGCACCATTAATAGAAATTGTACCAGGGGCTATATTCGTGGTTACGTTTTGCTTTGCATTTGGTCTAGTTCTTTTTGGTTACTTAGGACGTGCGCCCCTACTATTTGTTCCTTCAATTCCATTTCAGCTTCTCGGCTCCTTGATTGGCGCCTGCGGAATTGCTGTAACTTTGTTGTCTCAAATTCAAATGGGAGATTCATGGCGTATTGGCGTTGACCAGCAAGAAACGACTGCACTTATTACCCACGGGATTTACGCAAAGTCTCGCAACCCCATTTACTTTGGTATTTTTCTATTTTGGGCAGGGGTGTGTATAACGTTCCCACATTTGCTGCTTTGGGCATGTGTTTTTGTATGTTGGATTTGCATTGAAGTGATTGTTCGACAAATTGAAGAGCCTTATTTGAAGAAAGTGCATGGCGATGATTTTCTAAAATATAAGTCTGACATTAACCGATACATACCTAAGCTTTCACGCTTTAAGTTTTGACGCTTAAATAAGTAATGGCGCAGGCTGCTTTATATGCATAAACTAACGAACGGTATCTTTTAACGTCCATTTTTATGAACTGTCGTTATTCTTAAATAAAGTGAGCCGACTGATTATGTTTGCAAGCCCGTTCTCGATTAGCGTGAGTTCATTGTCAATTAAAGTGAGTCAGGCACCGGTCATATTCTCACTTAATGTGAGTCCAAAATGTACGATGTAATCAAGTCAGAGGGATTATGTTCGCGAGCCACTACAGCTAGTTACTCCCTTTAAGCAAAAACAACTCACTTTCAAGATCACTAATCTTTTTTAAGTGCTGGTGATTTGAAAGCGCCAGAGCATTGTGGGTCGAAGCCATTTGTGCCATTTGCTCTTTTAAGCTGGCTATTTCTGCTCGGTATTTTTCTTTTAACCGTTTTTCATTGGCAAGCTTCTCACGCAGCTTAGTTACATCAGAGTTTTGCTGTGCTTGCTTTTTTGTAATAGCCCTTGATTTGAGTTGTTTTATTTTTTCAATGACGTCTGAGTAATAGTATGCGGAACCATTACCTAGATTAGCCTCTTCTTCGACAGCTATAGCACTTAATCCTCTTTTGGAATCAATACGTATCGTATTGCCAGAAAGTATTCTGTCAATTGCATTTAGAAGCTCTAATCTCGTATTTTCTGACTTACTCAAATCTGTCTGATCTCAATTTCAGGTTTGTATGGAGTGTAGCTTATCTCAAAGTAGTCCATAACCTTTTCAGCTGCACGCAATTGCGTAATAAAATGGCTTAACTGTGATTGAGTTAGTTTGGTATGCTCCTCCATTTCAGTTATAGTCTCAACAATCCACAGATGTCGTTTTTGCCAAGCTTGTGCTTTCTCCTCGTCAATAACAACGTTCTCGCAGTTAAAGCAGTTGGTTGGTGATACAACCTTTTCCATTCGGCATTCATAGCCTGCCATACAGTATGAATGGAGTGTGCCAGCTATAGATACTCGGCCAGCTGAGACTTGCGCATACAAAGCATCCCATGATGAATATTTAACAGCGGTATTTTGTCTGTCTTTTACAACGTCTAGACCTTTCTTACCAAATAGTTTGTCATCTGAGTTATACCACTGAAACAACAATTGTGTTGTGACTTCTCTATCTACTTCTCTTAGTAGATTGTTGAGTTCTGAGTCCACTTTCACATGCTTAACTTTTGCTGCCACGCCGCCTTCTGAATACCACTGTGCCATTGGTAAGTACAGGTGTTTATATTGCTGCTTTATAGCGACGTCAGAAAGTAGGTTGTGTCGTTTACCAAACACTGCAAAAGTTCGTCTGAGTTGATGGGTTGTAAGTGCCCATGGCTTGCCGATGATAATTTTTTGCGTGTAAGCATGTATATTTAGATTTGGGTTTAGGAGTTTAAACTCTTCATAATCTTGCTCATTTATGATGGCGCCAGCTTCTTCTACAAGTCGTTTATAATGTGTAACAAAAGGAGGTCCAGTAAATATGTTGGGGGTTTTACCTCTAATTTTTTGCACTAACCAAATACTTGAAGCTCGTTCGTTATCTAATCTATCATTAGATAGCATTAACTGAATACGCATATTTTGGGTTAAATCTGATGCGAGTTCTATCGCTTTTCCTGCTATTGGAGATGTTAGCCACTCAGCTTTTTCTGGAACTGCTGGAGTCATTTTACTATGCTTTGATTGTAAAGAATAAAATGTCTGCTCTTTAAGTTTTAGTGTTTTAAAGCTATCAGAATGTAGTCCATATAGCTCACTTCTTCTCATGCCAGAAAACGCTCCACATACTAAAAAACAACACATTAAAAGGTGGGAGTAAAGCCATTCGAATTCTTTGATTTTAAGGGGGATTAACCCTTTTTCCTCAATGTTTGAGGCGTAACTTTGAAGAATATCTGTTGGTCTTTGTGGTTTAGCTTTACTTATTTCAGCTTTGTAGTGAGGGGAACTAGATGTTAACCAGTTCCACTGACCCGTTTTTATTTTTCTGTCGACAACGGTTTTCCCTATTTCGTAGTTTTCTTGCTGCTCAGTATGGATATTTAATAGCGTTTGTCTGATTGGGTAATAAGTATCGATATATTCAATCGCTTTTGAGTATATGAGCTGCATCAAGCGGGACGGTATAGCGTAAAACTGCTCACTTTGCAGCTTAGTTGGGCAACCTAGTTGGCGGCCAAGCTCTGTGATGGTCGTTGTTCTGGGGAGTAAAAGCTTTATTGGTATTTCGTTTTTAACTGATTCAATCCAGTTTAATGCAACTAATAGTTTAGCTATATATGGCCCACTCATTCTGAGAGACTTTAAATACTCGCAAAATCTAGAAAATTGTATAGGATGATTAAGTATACAAATTGAATCTGCATTGATAGTCTCTAAGTATTTGTATACTTGGGTCAAATTAAGGTTCCTTTCTAGGAATGTCGTTGTTTTTATCATGGCACCTTGCCTTAAAGTGCCAACAGCAAATAAACCAAGGAATGCGAGTAACTTTTGCTCCTGCAACAAAGGGGTCGTTGTTAAATGGGTAAAAGATGCCCGCTTTTTTGAAACAATTTTAACATCGACATAATGTGTGACGTCCCAGGTCTGGTCACCGAAATGATTTAAGACATGACCATTTTGATCTATCATTACGGGGATCTTATTGAGATTATCCCAATCTTTACTTTCGTAATACTGTATTGCACGCTCTACCAGAACGGTGTTCTCTTTTATGATTTCTTCTGGAGTAGCTAGTAGTGGCCTCATTATCACCTCTTACAAAACTAAATTAAGCGTATCGGGCCAAAATGGGTGGCGGCCAACTGTATGTAACTTTCTCTCAGCTTGTCTTCTCACTTTCAAGTCAATACTAAAAAGTACTTGTTTTATTCTGTTGAGCACTCGCTCAAAATTGTTTTTAAAATGTGACATGTTGAGGTGATCTTCTTTTGCATCCTCTAACGCTTCGTAAAAGCTCAACAGACACCAGATATCATCAACTTCTTCGACCAGCACTTGGTTTGGGCAGGAAAAACAATTCAATAAGTCAGCACAGGCAAGGTGGCTCAAATCCACACTGTCGATAGAGGCTTTTCGCCGAAAACGATCCCCATGGTTGTCGAAAGGGTCTTTACATCCTGTGCCTAAAGGTGTCTTTTGACCATTCCCAGACTTAGCATAGCGATTTACAAACTCGTCGTAAGGGAGCACTTCAAGGTTCATTTGCTCAAGAGTTTGTTCGCGAGCCTTATCTATATCGCCACATTTGATGGCATTTTCTAATGTATTAGCAGTAGCTTGTAATTGAGCGTTATTTTCCGACTCGTTACCTCTGCTATAGTGTTTTCGTACTACGTCAGGCGTGTTATTAAGTAACATTGATGTTTCGAGTGAATTCCCTGTAAGCGCCAAGTAATTTGCAGAACCTGTGGCTCTAAAACGCTTAGCTTCTGGCCTAAGCTCTTGGCCATTGTCGTCAGTTAAATCAAAGGTATTAATTAGCCAATTCATATTAGAGCGAATATGGTAAGGGCAAAGCGGTTGACTTACTCTATCTATGCATTGATGCAGCAACTTGTTAGAGGTCGGAAACAATGTGCGTGTTAGGGTAATTAGATCATTGATAAAATTAAGCGCGTGTTTTGGAATGTCAGCACTGAGATTATCGCCGAGTTCAATGGTAACAAACTTATTTGCTCTCTTTTTTAGCGTTGTTTGCACAAACCATTTTCCTTGCTGTCCTTTCTTTTGAGAAGCTTTAGGTATATCCATATCCCTTATTGTACTGGCATTAGCCCAAGTGTAATAAGCAAGTAAGAAATAGGCTGCACAGTAACATTTGGTAATGGCACCATGTACTGGTACATCAATGTTATTGAATGAGAAGTTAGCATATTTTTCACGCTTTCCCGCTCGAATGTGTTTTTTAGGTGAGGTTTGAATTTGCTTTGAAAGCTGAAAATATAGCTCTTGTAGTATTTTAATTAGCTTTTTCAACTCAGGCTCTGAGTATGCTTGAGTTGGATTTATTTGGCTACGAAATAGTTTGAACTTAGAAAACCACTCATCAACAGGGTGGTCAAGCATTTTCATTATGGTCCTTAGGCTACTCAATTCACGCTTAGCTGAATTAGAACTTTTAGCGCCAATTCTGACATTGTGGACTAGGGATGCTTCAAATACGCTGATACCTTCCTTTGATTCAGGATTTACAGGAATGCTGTCACAGATGCTTACGTACTTTGTAAACACTCTAAAAAGTGAACTCAAAGTTGGGTCAGTGTACTCGGTATTTGCTTTGAAAGCTTGAAACCATTTGATGACTTGCACGTCGCGATTCAGCAAAGTACTTTTTCGCAATTCAAAAACTTTAGGCACACCTTTATATCTAAACCTTTCAAAGTCTGGATATACAAACTTGTTACCATAGACATTTAATTTTAGTTTGAGGTCAATATTTAACTTTTGCTTTTTAATCATGGGATAGTCACATGCTCATTAATAACCGAATTCATTATTTGGTCTAAAAAGCAAATGGCGCGTATAGATGCTTTCCTTCAGTTTATAAAGTTCAGGTACCGCCACGTTGTTTTTTCATCTTTATGCCCCATCCAGCCCATGATCAATGACATGGCATCAAAGGGTGATAATCCAACCTTCTCATCCAAGAGTGACGCAAGGCGAAAGGTACCGTAGGTTGCGCGTAAATCATGTGTTCTGTGCTGAAAATGCGCATTGAGTTCATTTCGAATGTGACCGCGAGCTAAGTTGAAATGACGCTGTATTGCGTTGGGAGTATACGGTTTGCCTCGGTTAGTAATAAGTAATTCAGCAATTGGTTTCTCAGCTTTGCACTCTCTTTTCTGGCGCCTTTCACTAATCAGGTAACGATACATTTTGTTCATTAGTACAGTTGGCACTTCGATGGTTCTGACAGAACCAAATTTAGTATGCACTCCATTGTGTGGTCCTATGCTGACTTGAACGTGATATGTATCTGAGTTACTCCTTTTAACTAGGCTTGCAGGGAAAGTGCAGGCCTCTTCAATACGCAGGCCGCACATGAGTTGTAGTAGCTGATGGATTTGAAATTCAATAGATTGCTCTTTGAGTGCGCGAGAATATAGTTTTACTTCATCTTCGGTGAGTGGGTTTAAACTTTGCTCTGGTGTACGCCTTGGTACTCTGATCCGCAAATCAGAGCTCCTTACTACGTAATTACGATTGATATGTGCCAACATTCCAGTAGTTTTGACACTAACAAACTCCACCTCAAAAGGTTTATTCTCTTTAGAAAACTGAATTAGCCCTTCGTAATATGCCCACTCGTAAAATTTTATAATGTGGTTCATGTAAACCGCTGCGGTTGAACTATTTAGCTCACCGGCTTTCACTGCTGCTAACAGGTCTTGGTTTCTAAAGAGGTATGTTGGCTTATTGGACTTTATGGTCGGAAAGTCTTTCCAAGAGAGTTCATGACTTTTTAAAAAACGCCAATACCGACTTATGGCACGAACGTTTGAATTAATGTTTTTCGCGCGCTTAACGTTAATGAGGTGATTCATCCAAAGATTTATTGGCATGACGTATTCACCATCTTCATAAAAAGTTGGAAAGCCTTTTAGCTGAATGCTTGATTTTGCTTTGCAAAAAGGAGTTTGGATCTCAGTTTTAAAATCATCTGATTGAACTATTGTGAGCATAAAAAAGCTGACCAAAAATGTACGTTAATTGATCAGCTTAGTTCGTTTTCCAGAGTTAGCAAATGTAAAGTTTCACTTTTCCAGAGAGAAATTTACATAGTATATCTAAGTTCCAACTTTATTACTTTTGTGAGTGGCGCTAACACGAACGCCACTGGCAAAAGCCCGTATTCCAATATCGTTAACGTTAATCAATATACTTCTATATGCTGGCAACTAACAGCACAGCTTTATCCGTGACAGTAAAGAAATTTAAATCTGCATCTTCACAGCGCCAATCGTCAACCGCTAAAATGAAATCATTGCCCCCGTCTACATTAACAAACTCGAACCGCTCCTGATTGTGTGAAGGCTTATTAAATTCGCCATAACTAAGATTATCTTCAACGACGATTTTTTTTACAGAGTTAGTCCTAGCTGACGTACATGTAACCTCGCCATTCAATTTAAAAAAGTCATGAATCAGATTCAGGTAATAATCCCTTTCATAGACCTTACCTCCTGGAACGCCTACCAAGCTTCCAAACTCGCTGTTATACAAGCCAACAAACGATGTATATTCCGACGCAACGATTTTTTCATCTTCAATCATTGAGTATGCCATTTGTCTTAATGGCCGCTCTTTCGGATTTTCAGCCAATACTTTGTAAACATTGGCGTAGGTAACACCACCACTGTCCACAACATTATTCATATACCAAGGTACAACTTTGTCGGCACTGTAAAACACGGCTAAACCGCAAGCAAATAACAACAAATATCTTTTCATCTTACTTATTCCAACTAGTCGATTTGCTGCAATTCGGTAACAGCTTCTTTGGCGGCCATCATTACCGAATACTCTGTTTGCTGATATTCATTATCAAGCTCGCCACCCAAACCTTCGCACCATGTTTGATACTCTTCTTCAGCTACATCTTCACTAAATCCATTGGCTAAAAATTCAGATTTCCAGTGTTTGTACAACCATTCAAGCGCCATAGTTATAATTCCAACTTTACTGTTTTTGGTCAAAATCTGAAAAACTTTGTGTTGCATAAACAATTTTGTCTTCACCACACCGAGTAGCATCGGAAACTTTCTTATTTAAAGTGCAACCAGTAGTAAAAAAATTACCAATACGATCATCAAGCTCTTTTGCCCTTCGTCTCTGATCACTTGTGTAACTACTGTCTAATGAAACGGCTTTTAACCCAGCCAATAAAAGAGACATATCTCGCGCATTTAACTCCATTACTACTCTCCTCATTCCAATATCAATTATTTGCCGATTTATGGGCTTTAACGGCCTCATGTTCGTCAGGCAATATATTTCGTGATTCTTCTATAACTAGCTGGTAAAGCTTTTCATCAGTTGTGCCATTTTCAAGGACATGAGACTTGATACTCTCTCTAAAAGCTTCCACCTCTTTAATAACTTTTTGATACTGACTCGACAAGTAAAAGCCTGTTAATGCCCACAGCAAAATCAAACCAATAAAAACTATCAATAATTCAGTCATTTCCGTTATTCCAATGGTTTATATAACCTAATTAATCTAAGGATATGATAGCACGCCTTTGACGTGCTTCAAGTTGTTTTTTAACCAATTTTTATTAAGCATTCCCCACTCAACAACTGAGTATGTTCCACTTTTATTTTCAAGCACGATGGATAGTTCTGGAATTGCCGCTAATGTGTCTTGAGCTGTTCGTCTTGGCATTCCTGTCGCTTCCATAATTGCAGGCACAGTGTTAATGCCTGTGCTTATGAGCCATGTAACATAGGCTCTTCTATATAGGCTTGTTTTTGTTTTGCTATGAGTCATCTAATGCCCTGTAACTTTTATTCTTTAGTAGCCGTTATTTATAGCTTCTGATATTTGCCACAAATTACAATTATAGTGAAATCAGTTGCTGTCGATTTTTTATGAATATGGCAGTCAGGATTCCTGCCATATTCACATATCATTTAATGAATTGTCTGAGTGATATCTATGTATTCAAAACTATCGTCATAACATCTACCTACAACATAATTTGTACCTTTTAGCTTATCCTTGCTGAATTGGATAATATTATGAGAATGCGTTAGTAACTCACCATTTAACTGCCATGTAGTCGCAGCAATTCGACCATCCGAGTCATTACAGTTGAGATGTAATTCAAACACTTGATCTGTTTCATGCATATTAATACTACCGGTTGGTTTCTGATTTGGTATCACGCTTACTTCAAATGACTGCGAACCTGTCTGACCAAACTCAGTTTCAACATCAACGCGGATAGTATGATTACCAACTGATAAATCTCCAATACTTTCTCTATAACGCTTGCTTTCCATGACAAGCGCGCCATCCAAGTACCATTTATACACTGAAACTCTATCATCTGGATGTGAAAGCCATACACGAGATCTAAGTGATACATCTAATGGATATCTCAGGTATTCATTACTGAATGTACGCACGATCTCAATTTCTAATGGGGTTGGAGGTAAAACTTCTACAATTTGGCTTACTTCTTTGCTTTGTCCCCTGCTGTTAGTAACCCTAAATGTGAGATTTTTCATTCCTTCTTGGGAAAACTGCAGAGTAAACTTGCCGTCATCTTGATTTAACACTTTAACTCCGGGTGTTTTTAGTAGCTCATATGTATACTCGACGCCAGGAGCAAAATGACGCTCTAAGCCTACCCATGCAATATGTTTAGAAGGCATATAATTTACTGTAGCTGGCATGTTTAGTTCAATTTCAGGAAACTCGTATGTCCAGCTTTTCACACGAACTCTAGTCTCGTTGATTGTCTCTTGCTTTGACCCCTCTACCCAAGCTTGGTAGGTCAGAATAAAGTTTCTTCCTTCAAGAAGATTTTCACTAAATGTCAGGTCAAATTCACTATCATTTATTACTTTCCCATCCGGTAACACCCATTGGTTTTGAGTCCTACCATTAATAGACTCAGTTCTTGTGAAAGAGCTTCCTTTAATATGGTGTGTAGAGCCGACTTCGACTAGATCAGGGACATCTAAATCAAAATAGAATCGTGGCGCTCTTAAGAAGTAGTATCGCGCCCTAGCTTCGACAAAAGCTTCATCACCCAAACTACTGTCACTTGCTATCCCGTTATATTTCATTCGGGCATTGATATCTCTTCCTGTAAAGTCATCTTTATAGAATGAGATTTCTGCTGGACCTGAGAACCAAGACTTACGATTATCAGTTGACCACTCGATAACACCATCCCCATTTTGAACAAGGCTATCTCCGTCATACAAAACGAACTTTGCAGCTTCATTAAATAGAACTTCATTAGTTTGTTGAATTAATAGTTCAGGTTTTTCATAAGCAACAACTTTTAGAGTACCGCTAGTTGACCATTCGCCTGTAAACTTATTTTCAACTTTAACTCTCAAGTATTCAATTTCTTCGTTTTCATATCGCTTACGCCAACGTAAAGTATCTTTATGTTCTGTAGACTCCCTCCAATCTGAACCGTTACTTGAAACTTCCCACACAACTCGGCCAAGTGATCCAACATCTGCTCGGTCTTCCGGTGAGTAAATTGCTGAAGCTCTCAATGGTATCCGGCCCTTAATTAAGCCATCCTTTAGCTCCCCTTCAATTTTAGTGCCTTTGTACACAATAAAGTATGCACGAGCAGACTGAATATAGTACTCATAATCAGGTATAGGTGTTTTTGCTTTTGCTACTGCAACATAAATTCCACTTTCTTCGCCAATAACTTCCATTGGCATTTTTATGAAAGCTTCTCCTTTCGCATCAATTGTGACAGTTTCTGTTAATGGTTCAGGTATATTTCTTCTGTCATACTTACCTATGTAAACTTCCCATTCACCCATTGAGCTTTTGTCATAAACCCATCCATCGATTCGATTGTAATTCCCAAGGTTGATTTTAGCTGTTACTTCATCGGTAGATAGGATCTGATCATCTTGAAAATCTAGATTAACGCCAAGTGTGCTATCAGGAACGACTAAAGCTTTAATGCTTTGGGATGCATTTATTTCTGGCATTCTATGGTACTTAACGTTGTAATCGATAGGGAATACTTCCCATAGATTGCGTTCAACTTCAAAAGGCATATCGAACCTACCAGATGTTCTAAATATTTCACCTGTTCTTGTAGAAGGGTTTTTCGGAAATGTTTGGCTAACCCCTTTGGTGTCGAATGTCATATCTAATGAACCAGGGCTCGATACAGTACCCATTCTGACAATTTCACCACCCGAGTATTCAACTGGATAAAAACCGTTTATAAGTTCTCGCCTTGAGCTAGCTTCAACTGAAATCCCTGTTGGTTCCTGAGAAGAAATCTGTGTTTTTTCATTAGGTATGATCAGCGTTTCACCAAACTCATTAATTATTTCGATATCGCTTTCAATTTCTACAAGCGCTTTGTCTAAATAACCAACAGCCGATGGTGTTCTACCTCGCAATGATATTTCAAAGCCTTCTGGTAAATTAACCCAATTGAATATGCAACTTTTAACACCTTTGCGCGCATATTTAACCGCGAGGTCTCTTTCACTATAGAACCTGCACTCTTCGCCGCTCACTTGTTCAGAATCTAAATAAACCAATTCAATTAGTCTGAACGGTAGATAGTCGTTTTCACGATGCTTTATATCAAACGACATAGGAGCAAAGACAACATTTAGATCATAATTAAATTTATCACCTGAAGAGTTTTTAACTACAACACTAATTTCTGCATTATCTTTTGGTGATAACTGCTGAGTTAAGCCATTAATAGTGACAATACCGTCACCAACAGAATTTAAACTTAATGGCACGCCGTTTGATTGTACACTCTCAATAGTGACACCATTTACGTAGCCATTAAACCCTGCTACTAACAGTTCACTATCAAAGTAGAACTCATCATCTTCCTCCATACTTTGGCTGTTTCTGAAAATAGAAATTGATGGCTGCTTACGAGATAAGAATGCAGCGTTTTTAAATTCTTTTTTATCTGATTTTGAATATAAGTACTTTGAAGTAACCGTAATATCGTAGTGTCCATCTGGTACACTCTGCACATCAGCTGTATAAATAAACTTGTTATTAATAACTTCAGGCCCGGTTAGATTTTTTACTATTACAGTTTCACCTTCAGTAATATTATCGTTTTTAAAAAGAGTAGTACCGTCAAATTCAAGTTCCTTAAGGACTTCGTGCGAACCACTAACTTTAAACTCAAGTTCAATCGATTTAGGAAGCCACCATGTACCTGATATAGCTGGAGAGGGTTTATCAAATACAACTCTCGCTGTTTCGTTCTCAACATATATAGAAGCGCCTAACAAGCCAAAGCTCAATGGCAAACCACTAGCCCTTGCATTAACTTTTACTTGCTCTACCCGAGAGTATGCATATTCCCAACTTACAATGGCCTGTGAGTTTATTTCTTTATCAGTAAAGTACTTATTAATTGAATTTACCTTAAACTGGTGAGAAACAATGCCATCCTCATAGCCAATGTAATTTTTATTTCCAAGGAAATAAGGAGTGATATTTATTGTGCAGGATGTACTTCCAGCATTTATTAAACAACTCCCCAAATTATCGACAATCACCTGTTGTGAATAATTAACTGGCTTAGTAGTGATTGAAATGGCTTTAACCTGAGCGTTTGGATCGTGATTGACATCGCTATTATTGTCGATCCATTTATTCCCTACATAAATAGAATATTTTGTTAGTTCAGGCGCAATTGGGGCCTCGACGTTAAAAGATGTAGTTCCAGACTTGATTAGTGTTTTCTCTTTCTCCGCGCCAAAATAGGCAAACACTTTATACCCAACAGGCACAACTCCGCTCATTCTCAATCGACCTTTCAGAGAAAAGTTATCTCTATCAAGCTCATCCATACCAACCCATTCAAAATAACACTTTCCAGATACATTATTGTTGGTACCAATTGCAACCGCTTCATTAGTCACAATGTCACAGAAACCTGAAAACTTAGTTTGGACTGCTTCAAAACTAGACTCTTTTACGTGAGATACTAATCGACCACCTAAATTGTTAATCTTAAACTCGATTTCATCTTGAACTTTATTTAGTGTGATTGTTCTGGAATATAAATGTCCCAGAGTATCCTTGACCGTAACTTTTATTGTATTTAAGCCATTTTTGAAAATAACAGTGTCAGGTATTGTGGCCACACCAATTTTAGGCTTGTTAAAAGCAACGTTAGAAGAATTAATTTGAATCGATATCAGGTCAACGTCATCTGTAAATGAATTGAAAGTTGAAATTACCAGCTCTTGATTGTATGCAAAGTTACTGCTGTTATTTTGCTTAACACCTGATTTGAAAATATCAATTTTTGGGGCAGTTTTATTAATTCTTAACCCATTAAAATTTTGGTTAGAAGGGATGCCACTTGAATTTGTGAAAGCCACAGAAGCACCATAATAACCATCTTCAATTTGCGTCATATCGAACGTGTAAACATATGCACCATTTACACTTTCTCTCTTAGTGCTCGTAATAGTCTTATTTGCTGTAACTAGTGAGCCATCTTTTGTATATAGAACATTCCCGCTATAGGTGATACCACTTGAAATGGTTGGCTGACTATTTCGGCTGAATTTTACATTTAACTCAGATGGGGCCCACCAATCGCCAACAATCTCGCTTGAAGGCTTATTTAAAACGAGTTTAGCTGTGTTATTCGAAACTTGAATTGATTTGCTATTAACGTTTATTGTCTTTGTAGTCGCATAACTAGCAGGCATTGAGTTAACCTCAAAAAGGTCAATTTTTGTTGGTTGGTAATTCCAAGGAACAGTTAAAGCGTGTTTGGTGTTACTAACTCCCCAATAACTATTACTCGAATCAACTGACACTTGATAGCTTAAAGAGCCCACTTTATTTGAAATAGCATCACCAAGCTTTATTTCTGAAAATGAAATATCGCATGAAGTAGCGCCACTTACTACTGTACAGCTACCAAGCGATGGTATAGATACCTTCTGACTGTAATCCCTTGCTTCAACATTAACTCTAACTGCAGAAAACTTGTTTGCGGGGTTGTAATTGGTATGGCTACCTACGCTTTTCCATGAGTTTCCAAGCTTAACTGAGTATCTTTGGACTGTGGGCTTAACTGGAGCAGCAAAATTGAAAATAAAGTTTTTTGTATCAACTAACTTTTTAGCTTTTGCTGACCCTGAATAATAATAAATTGAGTAGCCAATACTATTCGGACCTGAATTGGAGGCAACGCCTTCAACTTTAAATCCATCAATTGAATAACCGGCTGTGTTATTCCATTCAAATAAACAATATCCAGCGCTTAAGGTTCCCCCTTGTAATGCTAAATTGTTATCTGTAGTGACAGTACAGTAATCGTCTATAACAGTTTGGCGAGCCTCAAGCTTGAAGTTTCTTACGTTTGAAATAAGTGTGCCTGATTTGTTCTCGATGACAAATTCTGGTTTGTAGACATTCATCGTTCCTTTGATAGTTGTGATAGCAATAGCGCTAAATGAAAACATCAAAGTAGTTAAAGCCGCTGCCTGTAAATAACTCATTATTAGACCTTGTTGGAATTACTCAGAGTTAACTTACCAACTTAGCCAATCAATAAAGCCTGAAAAAAAATTGAAATAGAAGAAAAATTCGTTTTTTGAATTTTAGGATTGATGGGTTTAAAAAAGAGTAATCAACCCAAGTAAATGGCACTATAATCCCAACATACCGAAAGCTTTGCCATTACTGGGTCAATAGTTCAATGAAAACAAAGTGAATATTATTAAATTAACCATAGCTTTTTTATCTAAACTCACCGAGAAAACCCCATGTTCAGAACAAAGTGATGTCGCTGGGATGAATCGGTGTCACCCCTGCTCTTGGATATATTTTCGTATAGTCTCTGCGCTTGCATTCCCTACAGAACACACAAAGTACCCATCAGACCAAAATGTTTTCTCTTTCCAAAATTG
>VAOY01007275.1_pt1 | contig 42425 bp, 38 predicted proteins | sample 3393881 | NCBI WGS metagenome assembly VAOY01 (sample SAMN08290430, study PRJNA428436) | hydrothermal vent metagenome | isolation source: Deep-sea hydrothermal vent chimney | place: Indian Ocean: Southwest Indian Ridge
AAAACAAAAAAGTTTCAACCGTTTCACGCTATTTCTCCGCAATTGGTAAACCATGGCTGGCAGTAACTGCAACTATCGATATAGACGATTTGGATTCCGAAGATTTTGAATCCCTTTACCGCGATATTCTAGATATCCAACTCAGTGAAAAAAACCGCCATTATATGGCTGGCAGGTTTAATCAATTTCATTTGTATCTTAGTCGTAACCATGATCTGCCGCTATTAACGAGCTCTTTAGCTGATGCAACCTCAAAGAGTCATTCATTTATCAAAGCTGCCTTTATACCCGAGCAAGCATTTGAAGTCTTTATGCAATCTATTGGAAAAATGTCAGCAACCTATAGAAGAAAGCAAATGCTCCAGTGCTTGTATGTAATCGCATTTCGCTGCGGACTGAGGCGTGGTGAGTTACTAAAACTTAGACTTCAAGATGTTGAGTCTTCACCTGATCGCTGGTTATTTGTTCGCAATAACAGGTATGGTAATAACAAATCCTCTAGTGCTCTGCGAAAAGTTCCGCTGTCAGTACTTATGAAAATGGAGGAGTCCAAACTCTTTGAAGACTATTTAGCTTATAAAAAATCGCTTGATAATAGCAGTCAAACCCTGCTGTTTTCTCATGAGCAAAGTGTCCATATTCCTTTGGATGGTAACTACGTCAGCACATTAGCAAAGATGCTATTGTCAAAAATTACTGATTTCCCATTTATCTTTCATCATTTTCGCCATACCACCCTTTCCAGGCTCCAAATCATCTTGGAAAATGATAAAGAATTAATTAAAGAAGTCATCAGCTACCCTGAAGATCAAATTAGAGAAATAAAAAGAGCACTAGGTGGTTTTGACAACCATGAAGTTAAGCGAGACATTTACTGGGCTTTAGCTGGTTTTGCTGGGCACTTAACACCAGAAACAACATTCAACAATTACCTGCACTTTACAGATCGCATAGCGTCCAATAAATTAAAAGACACCCAACACCTTTTATCTATTAATTTATTTAAACAAATTTCAGGTCTTTCGAGCAACATTATCAGCCGCACAATAGGTGATAAAGATGTGCCGGAAAAACACATAGAAATCAATTTTTTTGCAACTACCTTACATAGGAGGCTAGAAAAATATAGTCAAAAAATTCTCCTTCCTGAGAGGAGTTTAAACGACAAACACAATAGTCAAATCGAAAAGGATGTTTATCTACGAGACCGACAGGCACCATCTGCCGAGATATGTCTCGCTGTGCTGCAAGCGGCAGAAAAAAAAGCAACCATAAATGAGTTGGTGTTTAGATTTAACCTTGATGAAGAGCTCATTAGTCGGTGGATAATTAAAGCAAAAGACACCTCTAATCTAATAACGTCAAAGAATAAATCTCGGATATTTTCCCGGTACAAAGCCGAAACACCAATAGGTGAACCTTTAGCCCCATCAACACCTCAATCTAATGAGGAACTGTTAGAAGCAGACTTAGCTATTGCAAAACTCAGATCTATTTTTAAGCAGAATAAAAGTAAGATCAATTGGTGTATCAATTATTTTATTAACAATACCAATACTTCAAAACCAGGTATTATTTTTTCATCCCCTGAAGAGCTAGAGCGCTATCTTGACATTTTAGTTCAAATTTTCCCGAAAAACCGTTGGCGATTAAAATTATCACCTGCAAAAAGTAAAAAAACTTCTGAGTTGCTAAAAAAATGGAAAGCAAAAAGCCACCAAATCCCAATCATGTTGGATACCAACAGAGTAATAGGGAAAGCAAGGTATCCGGAGGGGAAATTGATTTTAACATTATCGCACCCATCAGAAGATAAGCTCATAAAAAAACATAAAGTAAATCAGTACAGCACCAATGTACTCACTTATATATTTCATTTGCTCAGGATAATGATTTGATTGGAGTTATAAAATAATCTTTTTTATTTTGGCGATAAAATAAATAGTGCAGTACAAGTTTTCATCAAAAATTTGCATTATTTGTACTACATATCAAAACTTTAATATACTTGGTCCATCTCTTGCCATACCAGTTAACGCGAGCCCTACGACTTCAGCCTCAGCATCTAACTTTTTATCTTGAATATAATGAAGAAGTAACTCCGACGATTGCCTAAACTCTACGCTTGCTATGTAAGCAACTAGTTTATCTCTCACAGTAAAGTCACTTTTAAACATATGCATAACTCGAAAACCATAAATTAAATATGTTTGAGCAAACTCATCTGAAAGTATAGACCCTGCAAATTTATTCATAGGAGATAGAGAGCGCCCCAGCCTCAACATACTGATAGGACAACCAAAAGAGCTAAAGTACTGTAGAACAGCCTGTGCCTTTGCATGAGTAGCAGGATCTAACTGATAGCCTTCAAAAGTCTTTTGCGGTCTTACCATTAACTGGGTAAATGGCTCACCTACATTCAAATAAAGCTCTTTTTTTAATGCTTTTAACAACTTAGAACCTGCCACTTTTTGAAAATCACAATTAATCAAGTTCATTCTAACCTCCAACCGTTTCACGTAGCACTTCTGTAACGTTCGAAAATTGTGGAATGAATCCCTCTCCATAGTCATTTTCAGCATTCATTCTATCAACTTTTTGTAAATACTTTGCAACCTGAGTTTTAGGTTTGAAGCCATACCTAGCTTTGGGTGAATAACAAGTCCATGCATGCCTCAGATGGTTCGCAACATTTGGAGCCAAGCTTTCCAGCTTCTTAAGTTCATTAGAGCAAACTTCAAGAGTTAACTGACTGTGATCCACTAACTTACCGATTTCTGTTCTTCGCATTGATGACGTTAAAGTAAGCGTTTTACCAATATCATGTAATAACGCGGCAACAACAGCGATATCTTTTTCATGCGAATTTAAGTCACCTACTCCCAAAATATCCCATGCTATTTCAACAGAATGTCTCAATAATCCACCAGGATAATTATGATGATAATTAAGACTCGCAGGGCACTGCAGATACCTTACTCCCACTGACTTTTGTAACAATACAGACCTAATAAAGGATCTTAGATATGGGTTTTGTACACGGCTTACGAGAACGATGAGAGCGTCAAAGTACTTTGGCAAAGGACATTGCGATCTTGGTAGATTTGACAGATCTTCTCCAAGCTTATGTGAATGGTTACATTCCAATAAATTCTTACACTTAAAGTAAGCACTACCATGAGTCTGTAAAAGAGCAGCTTCAACATGCACTATGCTATGGGACTTAAGTTCAATACTCATCAACTCTTGAGAGTTACAATAAACATTAAAATCACCGGTGCCATCAGATAAAGTCAGAACCCAACATTTTTGGCCAATGGAGTCTTCCTTTATAGTTATATTACTTAAATAGTAACGACCCATAAATCTTTTAAATTCAATAACATCAGATAGTAATGGCTGTATAGAGTCAATTTCAAAAGTTTTCATAATCAAATTCCTGAAGTAATAAAAAGTATAGCTTTATCGGCTTGGCTTTAAAATTTTGCTGAAGAAACCATCAGCTGCAGAACCGTCTTTCCTAGTTAAATTTGGGACATACCTGCTATATGTACGGAATAGCATCTCAGTATTTGCATGCCCCATTTGATTAGCTATCCACTCAGGGCTCTCACCTGAAGCTAACCACAAAGTTGCTGCGGTGTGCCTCATTTGATAGGGAACCCTTCTTTCAATTCCTAACCGCCTAAGCAATGGGTACCACACACTTTTTGTTACCCAATTATGATCGAGAGGTTTTCCATTCTTGTCACAAAAAACATATTTAAGATGCCCTGTTCGTTTTTTCATACTCATCATTGCTCGAAGCACTACATCACTCATTTGAATTTCACGCTGACTGAAGTCATTTTTCGTATACTCTTCACGACCAGAAACTAATGTTTCTCGAATTAAAATAACACGCTGCTCAAAATCAACAAATTTCCACTTAAGGCCATCAATTTCTGCAGTACGCATACCCGTAAAAATTCTAACTGTAAAATACTCTTTAAAGTCTTCACGTACATTCTCGAGGATCAACGCAATTTCATTCGTAGATAAAGGCTTTATATGATGCTTAGGCCCTTTCAATGGCTTTATACCTTTGTAAGGAGTTATAAAATCATATCGATCCGCTGCTTCTTGCAAAATCGACCTCATAACTTTCATATGCCGATTTATATGATTTGGAGAGAACAAACCACCGCCATTTTTTTTCAATTGTGTTAACTGCACTCTAAAATTGAGTAACTGTGATTTTGATATTTCATTTATTGGCATCTCTCCAAAAAACGGTATCAACCTGTTAAACAATATATTTCGAATCGTTGCGATATAACTTTTCCGCCATTGAACTTGCATTTCAGTAAACCAAAGTTCAGCAAAGTCCTTAAATATTGGAAAGCTAGCATCAGAGTTTTTTAAAACCTCTTCTGCATACTTGATCTTTTTTAATCGAGAACTATTAGGAAACGTTTTCGCGTAATCAAAGCACCCTAATAAAATCTCAGCCTCAATTTTATCGAGTAACTTTTGAAGCTTTTTTCTATTTGCAGGTGTGTCTTTTAACTCAGTTTGCTCTCGACATCTTTGATTTCTATACCTGAAATCGAGGTACAATTTTCCTGAGCCACGTGAATTAATACTACCCATGACAAATACCTCCATTTGACATTGGAATTGCCATAGCTTGTAAAGAAAATTTACACATATCACGCTGTATAGCCCCCCAGTCGTATAGGATCTTTCGCCCTCCAAATGGGCGTATGTAATGAACCCCCTCCAGCAATACCGAATCTTTCAATTGCTCTCGAATAGTTCGACAGTCATATTTAATAAGTTTTGATAACTCTGATGTAGTTAAATAAGTAGATGTTGATTGCATAGTATTCACCTAATTGTCATGCTAATATAAATGACAAAGGTTAATTCAGAAAACCTTTTTGTCATCCTGAATAACATTATGCACCCGCAGATGCATTTGTCAATGACTTTTTGTCATTTTAGGTGACAAAAAGTTACTTTAGAGGTTAAATGGTGTGATTAGATGTAACTTAGCTCGCCTAATGGGCGAAAGGAAAATGAAAGTTATGGATGTTGCCAGAGAAACGGGGCTACATAGAAATACAATAACTCTTCTTTACAAAGAAACAGCACAACGTATTGATTTAGAAGCTATTGATAAACTCTGTGAACTTTTCGATTGTGAGGTTGGCCAGCTTTTGGAGAAAATTGATTGATACCTGAGTACCGAAAAGCTGAAGGGGATCTCTCAAGTAACATAGCGCTAAATTCTCAAAAGGTGTTTGGCTTAGCAGCAAAGAAGCGATGAAGCACCTTAAAATAAGTGCTTGCGAATTAATGCACCGCCGCGAGCGAGGTTTGCTAAAATTTGAAAAACGCGGTCGCGCTTATTTTTATTATATACATGCATTATAGATACAAGAGCTGTACCTTCTTTTATTACTGCTTTAACATTTTCAGCTGTGATCACCCCATTAGCATTTGGTTTGACAAGTGAAATGTCATAACCTAGTTTTTGGAAGTAATCGCAGATTGCAAAAATACATTTGTGCTCTATTGATGAAATCACAATGTGTTTTTTAGTTTTTAGGTTTTCATCTCCAAGCAATAAACTTTTAAAAGCTATATTGTTTGATTCTGTTGCACCACTGGTGAAAACTATTTCACTTGGAAAGCCCCTATTTCATCAGCTAGCAGCTCTCTTACATCATTGACCTTGGCTAAGGCTAATTCACCTAATAGGTGACTAGAGGCAGAATTCGCATAACAGTTTTCAAATGCGTGCATTAGTTATTCTTTAACTTCAGAAAGAAGTGGGTAAGATGCGGCTGAATCTAGGTATATCATAATGCAACTCCTTAGCTAGATGTAAAATGTGCTAGTTAGAGTATTAGATTAACACTTTTAAAAATTAATGGTGAGTTTAAGTCAACGTTTTTAACTTGGTCACACTCAGGTCACCATTTACTTGAATGTTAGTATTTACTATCAAGAAAAGGTTGGGGAGCAAATGGCGCTCTCGGCAGGGATCGAACCTGCAACTTAGCCTTAGTAAAAACCTATACCCTGACAATCGATTATAGGAATAAAATATGCCTAACCTTTAAATTATTAATTACAGGTATACCCTAAATATTTAATACTTATGATTCCCTTTTATTTGTATCACCACTTTGAGAAAAAACTATAGTCAACTAATATTTAAATGAGAAAAAAGATTTTCCAGTTGTCGTAAGCTATTTTAACTTTTAAAAAATAAGATACATTTTTTAAAAAGCTAAACTACACACTTTAAGCAAAAACCTTAACCTGCTCTCTTATTATACCCAATTCAGATGTGGATTAAGAAACTTAAAGCTATAAAAATAATGCCCGAAAAAAACCAAACTCCACAGTACTTCACCCAATAATTACTATTAAGATAAGTGACATTAGGATTGTTAGAATCAATTAAAATTGTACAATCAATCCCATTTTTAAACTGGGCTATAAGCTGCTGATCAAAAGCAACAAAAACACTATAAAAATTACCTTTGAATTTATAGCTGACTAATATCTTCCTGTAGTGCAAAAGCTCTAAATTGCGCACGTTATTATCAATTACATTGTTAATGTTTACAATTTCACAAACTCGCCAATGGTGCTTATCATAACGAATCCTGAGCCACCTTATAAATGTTAGTAAGCTCAACATAACAAAACAAAGCCCTAGTAATAAAAGTAATAAGCTACTCATTTTTTAATGACTTATAAATATAATGTGCAGTTATAAGATCACTTAACGCTGTGCCAACAGACTTAAATACTGTTATATCGGATTCACATTTTCTCTCATAGTTATTTTTTTTAGCTAGATCCGCAAGCTCGCCGGATATATTAGCTTCATCAAAAACTCCCTCAGAAATAGGAATCAACAATTCACCAGCTTCAGCAAGAACATTCTCCTTGCTATCTACATATACCTTACTTTGTGCGATAGTAACACTGTCACATTCGCGCGAGTCGCAGCGATGATTACCAATCAAATCAACATGCGTACCAGGCTTTAACCAACCACCTTTAAATAATGGCGTTGGTGAACCTGTTGCGCAGCTAATCACATCGGCACTTTTAATAACTTTTTCACAACTTTGTCCGATAACAAACTCAATATCAGTAAATGCACGCTGTAAGCTATTGTGTAAAACAGCAACTTTATCTTGATTACGCCCAATTAACGTTACACATTTAAAATCGCGCACACTCAAGTGTGCTCGAACCATATACTCAGCTAAATTGCCGCTGCCAAAAAACACTAAATGCTGGCTATCTTTTCGCGATAAATAGTAGCTTGCTAAAGCAGATACTACAGCTGTGCGCCAAAGTGTTACACGTGTACCATCAACTAGAGCAAGAGGTTCACCATGAGCGCGAGAGAACAGCATTATTTTTGAATAAAGTGACGCATACTCACTATCAGTATTACTTGGAAAGTAGGTAAATGCCTTTACTCCAATAACCTGTTCATTCCATGCTGGTAATACGGCAAATGCGTCATGGTTTGTGTCTGTTTTATCTAACTCATACACATGACGCTTGGGCATAGTAAACTGCTGAGCAAACCCTTTTTGTAAAGCAATGCGAAGCGAGTCAAAATCTAGGACAGCATCAATTTGCGTTTGATCTATTACTTTCATCCTACCCCTCCAATTCGAACGGCTTAGGGGCCTGGGTTAATACTTCATAACCATTTTGAGTTATTAAAATATCGTCTTCTATTCGCACACCACCAAAATTCGGAATGTAAATACCAGGTTCAATCGTGATCACATTACCTGCCTCTAAAACATGACGGCAATTTTTATTAATAAAGGGCAACTCATGTAAAAACAAGCCAACTCCATGGCCCAACCCTTGCCCTGCCCATTTACCAAAACCAGAGTCATCGAGTACTTGCTGTGAGATGTTTTGTAAGTCTAGACAGTCAACACCTGCTTTGAGTAGGTTGATCGCTGCTTGCTGAGCATTGCTTACGCTTTGATAGATTGCTGATTGTTTCTTTGAAGCTTTACCAAGTACATAACTGCGAGTCATATCAGAACGGTAACCATTCACCACTGCGCCAAAATCAAGAGTAATAAAATCACCTTTAGATAGAGTTCGTTCACTCGGGCTGCCATGAGGCAGTGCACAACGCTCTCCAAACATTAAAATAGTGGCAAACGACATTCCTTCAGAGCCTAGTTTTTGCATTCTGAATTCAAGTTCCAGCGCTAGGTCTCGCTCTGTTACACCTTCTTTAAAATAGGGTAATGTTTGTCTAAGCGCTTCGTCAGCAATGGCCGCAGCCGCTTTTATTTGCTTGACTTCCCAATCATTTTTAACCATGCGTAAACGTTCAACCATACCGGTAACTTGTGTAACTGTATGACTAGTTAACTCACTTGCCACTTGCTGCCAAAGTGCAACATCAATAAAAGCGGCATCAAAACCTAATTGACTATTAGCCGTTAAAAAACGATTTATGCACTGACCTAATGTTTCACTATCACGATCACGGCTGACAACCTCAAAGCCAATAGACTCTTCTTGAGCTCGGCCAAAATAGCGATAATCGGTTATTAGTACACTTTCCTCCGCAGTTATTAACGCGTAAGCAGCATTACCGCTAAAGCCACTTAAGTAACGAATATTTTCATGGCCTAATACGAGTAGCGCTGTTAACCCATTTTTTTTTAATGCCTGCTTTAGTAATTGTTGGCGAGAGGTAAATTGATTTTTCATCGAAATATAAATCCTTGCTTTAGGGGATCATTTGGATCAATTAAAAAAGTATGTTTGCCAGTGACAAAAGCTTCACCGCTCACTCTAGGTATTACTTCATGGGTATCAGCTAACATGCGTTGCGCTTTTAGCTCAACTGAAAATATAGAGCCTAAAATACTCTCTATTTTTATTTGCTGTCCTAATTTAAGCCTGCCTTTTGCAAACTCTAATGCAGCTCTGGCACTCACGCCGGTACCATTAGGGCTGCGATCTAATTCGCCCTCAGCAAAAATGCAGACATGGCGGCTAAATACAGAATGACTTTTTTGTGAATTTGAATAGAAAATCACCCCATATAAAAAACTTAATGCATCATCGGTCGGGTGTTTTGGTTGGTAGTGGCTATTAACATCCTGCTTAATGATTTTTCCTAAGCTAATAATTTGTTCATGATCGTTGGGCGCCAAACTTACATCCAAAGTATCAGCATCTACAAAAGCATAATAAGCGCCGCCATAAGCAATATCACAATTGACGGTACCAAACAGAGGTATCTCTATTGGCATATCAAGTTTTTCTGCATAACTTGCAACATTATCAAAACAAACACTTATTAGTTGGTTATTTCGAAGAGTAATATACGCCTTGATAAGCCCTGCAGGTGTATCTATACGTAACTCATTAACGCCTTCAATAAAGTTGCAAATGCTGCTATCTTTAGCTGCTGTGGCAAGCGCAATGATAGCGTGACCACACATTGTGCTATAGCCTTCATTATGTAAAAACAGTACGCCAAAATGGCTATCTTTACGTTCAGGTTTTGTGATCAACGCGCCGTACATATCAGCATGACCTCGGGGTTCGAACATCAGTGCTTTACGTAGGTGATCGAATCTTGTTAGGCAATCAGCTCGCTTTTCAATCATGGTTTGCCCTTGTAGTTCAGCAAACCCATCAATGATTATGCGTAAAGGTTCACCGCCGGTATGCATATCAAGAGTATCCACTTGCAGCCAACCATCTTTAGGCTGTTGCCAATGAGAATATAAACTGTTCGTCATAGTTAACCTTAAAATTTATACGAAAAATGCCAAGCAGTTTCCTGCTCAGCATTAAGGCTGTATGGCTCAAATGAGCATGTGCTTAAACATCAAAACAACACACTAAATTACCCTAAGATAAATAGCTTAGTCCGCTGTTTTCAAACAGCTGTTTCACTAGGGAGTTAAAACTCTATACGTGCAACTAAAGACACATAACGCGCGCCTTGACGCCCTGTCACGAGTCCATAGTCTGGATTCAGTTCTAAGCCATTATCACCGTACTGCGCACGCTCTTCATTGATTGACATAGCACTATCACCATCAAATAAGTTATAGACGGTGCCTTTTAAAGTCATATCGGTACCAAAAAAGTCCGTGTTATAAGTCAATGACATATCGACATTCGTTAACCAAGGTAGGTTTCCTTTGCTACCACGAGGAGCTGGATTACCATTTTCATCGTAATGTGATGCTTGATCATAGTATTGGCTAATACACGCATCCCAAGGATTCCCCTCTGCACAGCTATCTACGCCCGCTGGATGAACTGAAAAGTAACTTTTAGGACGGCCTGATGTAGTACGGGCAACAAGACCAATGGTCAGAGCTTCTGTGATGTTGTATGCACCACTGAATTTAAATGCATGGCGGTGGTCGTTAGGTAAGTTACCGTAGCCGTGATCCATCAAATCGCCATAGTCATAAGAGGTTGTCCAGCCTGGATCAGCTTGGTCGTTATCCGTTTTAACTAATCCTTCAGTGTTACCATAACTATGTGACCAGGTATATGAGGTATTAATACGTAAATCATCCGTCACATTGCCGTCTAAGGTAAACTCAAGTGCTAAGTACTTTCGCTTAGCCTCTGGTAAAGCAAGTTCATCAGCACTTAAATTAACCTCATCAATCTGGCCATCACCGTCAAAATCATATGACATTTGAATAGCTTCACCTGGGTTATTAAGCACATAATAAGAGCCTTGACCCACATTATCGGTAATGCCCATTTCTGCCAGCTTTTTAGCTAATACCGGGCCGATATCAGTGTCTTCAACACTGCGTCCAAGATCACGATAAATAGCGCGTACACCCGCTGACATAGTATCGAACACTTCTTGCTGATAGCCGATAGTAAATTCATCACTGTACATTGGTTTTAATGCAGATGAAGCAATCAACCCTGGTTCAGTAATACCACGCTGGCGCCAACGCCTATCTCGCAACATATCTCCTCTGCTTGGCGAGCCATCAGCCATTAAAGTTGGTGCACCGTTTGCGTCTAGTTCATCTAACTCAAAGTACTCAAACCATTCAATCGAAGCAGATCCTTGGGTGATATTCATGTTCGCAGATACGGGTTGGAAATAACGTCCATATGTAGCAAAAATCTTAGCGCTGCCATCACCCGATACATCATAAATAGCTTGCAAACGCGGTGCTATTTGATTGTCAATATCAACGAAGGCACGACCATCTGATACCGTGTTTTCAAACTGGCTATAGCGTAGCCCCATGTTAAGCACTAAATTATCGGTTGCTTGCCATGAGTCGTTAATATAAAAAGCTAATGAAGTTGTATCTGAATCGACTTCGCGACTTCTAACTCGTCTTTCTATAAAGTCACTTCCTAAAGAAGCTCCCGATATATCATTATCACCGGCAGTTTTAACCGTCCACCAACCTTCTGCATCACCAATGCCGTTTTGGCCCTCAAAGTAATCAACTTTTACATTAGTGTAATCAACACCAAACTGGATTGAATGCATATCTAGATCCCAGTTGAAATCAATTCTTGCTTGGTCACGCGTAAATTCTTGTTCTGTTATCGATGAATTTGTGTGTTGACTTAAAGTGACAAAACCATCACGTTCATCCCAAACACCTGGCTTAGGTGATGCGACTACATTTTCAACGTTTTCAGTCACTCGGCCAACAACTGCTGAAACAGAAAAAGTATCAGTTAGGTAGCCATTATAATTTAAGCTATATACTTTACCGCCATCTTCCCCTGGTGCATCCACACCTTGTTGCTCACCAATCACATTCTCTTGCCAGCTGTAAGCAAAGGTTTTATCGGTCCAAGTGCGCTTATTGTTCATTGCTGAAAAACCCACTGAGTGATCTTCATTTATAAACCAATCTACTTTTGTAAACCAGCGGTCTTCATCGCGCTCAAAATCAGAATAAGTTGTTTGTCCTGCGCCAGTTGACTCTTCACGGCGCGGTGCAAACAAACCATAAAAAAACAAGGTATCTTCGATGATTGCACCACTAGCCCATAGCTGAAGCTCTTTAAAATCGTAACTACTTTGCTTCGTATTAGTGCTAATAGTCCCATTTTCTTGATAAATAGAGTCGTGCTGGCTACGTAAACTATCAGGATCCCAACGTACTTCTGCACCGAAGTTAAAGTCATTATCACCAGACTTAGACACCGCATTAACAATACCGCCAAGTGCTCCACCAAACTCAGGGCTAACACCACCCGTTTTCACTTGCGTTTGTGAAATAGCTTCCCATGGCAAGCGAATTGAGCCTAAACCTGTACGGATACTGGTTACGTTTAAGCCATTAAAGTAATAACCATTTTCAGCTGCTGATGAACCACCAAAGCTTGAAGCACCATTAAAACTTGCGCCACCCGGTGCCGCTGTACCTGGAGCTAATAACGCAATACTTTCAAAACCAGTGTTTACTGGCATAGCTTTTAATTCAGCATCACTGAATGTTAGACCTGAAGTAGACGAAGCCATATCTACACGGCGAATGGCGGATCCCGTAACAGCAATTCGCTCAATATCACTACCGGCTTTATATAATTGTGCATCGAGAATAATTGATTGACCAATCGTCACGGCTACATTTTCTTCAACTAACGGCTCAAAGCCTTCTTTACTTATAGTGACATCATATGTACCAACTGGCACATTGCGCAGTAAATAGTCACCATCATTATTACTAGTAATGGTATACACTAAGCCTTTACTTTTATGTTTTAAAGTTATTGTAGCCCCGGTTAAATCGTTGCCAGCTTGTGCCACTACATGACCTTTAACAATGCTACTACCATCAACTGCTTTTGCTGTAGGAGTCATTATTAATGCAGCTGTTACCGCCGTTGCTAACAGCGATTTAATGCCTATTCCCCGAGTTTGCTTTTTATTATTTGTAAACATGTGAATGTTCCCTTGTTCCTGTTGGTTTTATTGCCTATTTAACTTAGACGACAAAAAATATACACCCATTACATATTGTATACAATATTAAATATACACATAATTCATATTCATCTTTAAGCAACTGATCTTATTAGTGAAAAATTCTTATGAACTTTCGACCCAACAGAAAGGATCTATTTATGGTGCTAATTGGAATAATAAAAAGGGAGGGAAGGCATCACTTCTGTATTATTGCTGCTGGAAAGCAAAAGCAATGCCTAAAGTTATAAATTAGAGTTTAATAGCCTGTACTAGTTGCTAGGTATATTTTTTAATTACTTTTTTCACCTTCTAATTTTATTAGTAATTTTTTTATATCGTTTTTAGCTTTAACAATATGATTTTTTAGAAATTCACAGGCATTTTGACAGTCTTTTTTTCTGCATAACTCAAGTAAAGTACGGTGCTCTTCAGGAGCTTTTGTTAAACCACCTGCCAATAAAATATGCATACGTACATAGCGCTCAGAGTTTTTACTATACATATCAACCAGCTCACGGGTTTGTGGGCGCGCGGCGCGGCTGTATAATTTAGCATGAAACTGACTGTTTAAATCTCCAGTAGCTAAATGAGTATCGCCAGCGTCCATAGCGCTTTCAAGCTCAGCTAAAATTAATTCTGCATCAATTAAATCCTGATCAGTTAAATTATTTATCGAATGTTTTAGTAGTTCCGCTTCGAGCAATGCTCTTAAATCAAAAATCTCATCAATTTGAGATGCCGAAAGCTGTGTAGCAGTCGCACCTTTATGAGCTTCAAAGTTGACTAACCCTTCAGCTTCGAGTTGAAGCAAAGCTTCACGTACTGGAATCCGACTTACGTTTAGCTCAGTGGCTAATGCTGCTTGACGTAATGGATCTCCCGCTTTGATTTCACCTGAAAGAATTTTTTCGCGGATAGCTTCTGCAACAAGCTGAGTTCGAGTTTTATGTTCTATGGCCATAGTAATTTCTATAAATTGCATTTAATATGCATTATACCTATGAAAACACGCATGCCAAGTTAGAATCCTTCATAATAAAGAGATAGCGGGAAATGCAATTTCCACTCCCGCTACAATTAACTAAGACTGATAGCAAATTGGTCGCAAAAATCTCAACATTGCATTTAACCCAACAGAAGTGCTGCGAACATCTGTGGAGCTTGGAAAAGGTCCACCATGGTTCATTGAGCCACATACTTCTACGCCGGTTGGCATTTGATTGTGTATTAAACGCCCTACTTTGTATTTCAGCTCTTCTATAACGTGTTCAGCTTTAGCTAAATCATCAGCGCTGTCATGCACACTTGCCGTAAGCTGCCCTTCAAGCGCTGCTACTAGTAAGCTTAACTGCTCCATGCTCTCATAACGAACCAATAAAGCGGCTGGGCCAAATACTTCTTCACGTAACATTGGAGTTGCTAAATAAGTATCAACATTACATGCAAATACGTGGGCATTACCATGAAAGTCTTCTGTAAGTGCGCCTTTTGCAATAAGCTCTACGTTTTCGAGCTCACTGCGCTGGCTAACTTGCTTTTTAAAGGTCTTCACAATACCTGGGGTTAATAAAGTATCTGAGGCGGCTGCACTAATGCAGTTGGCTACCTCGGCTTCTAATTCATCACAGCCCGTTGGTACCAGCCATAAGCCAGGACTGGTACAAAATTGGCCATTACCCATTAGCATTGATTGGCAAAGAGCTTCAGCCATAGCTTTACCTTCATTTTGCGCTTTATTGGGTAAAACTATTTGTGGGTTTATGCTACCTAGCTCACCATAAAATGGAATTGGCTCTTGGCGTTTCGCTATAGTAGCTTGCAGTAAGTTAGCCACATTAAACGACCCAGTAAAACCGACTGCTTTAATGGCCGGAGCTGCGACTAATTGATGCGAAATATCGTAAACATCACTTTGCAGCATTGAAAATACACCTAGCGGCATGTCACATTCTTTAATCGCAGCAAGCGCTGCACGGGCCATTAACTCCCCTGTGCCTGGATGCGCAGTATGATTTTTAACAACCACTGGGCAGCCTGCTGCAAGTGCGGCGGCGGTATCCCCCCCGAGTGTTGAAAATGCATACGGAAAATTAGACGCACCAAATACAGCTACAGGCCCAAGAGGTAAGTAATTAAGCTCTGTACGAGGTTTAGGTAGTGGCGAGCGATTACTATCAGCTTCATCAAGCAGCTTTAAACCTAGTGGTGAGTCTGGGTTTTCACGCAGTGCACTGGCAAATGCTTTTAACTGATTAACCGTGCGCATTCGCTCACCTTGTAAGCGTGCCATAGGTAAATTGGTTTCTTGCGCGGTTTGCGTTAGTAAATCATCGCCAAGTGCTAAAATTTGCTCTGCAATACACGCTAAAAAATCTGCACGCTGACTAAAACTCGTTTTTCTGTACTCGATAAAAGCATTATTAGCAGCATCAACTGCCATATCTAACTGAGTACTCGTTACATTAAAGTAGCGTGTCGATAATGGTTGATTTTTAGCCGGTGAAAAGGCTTGAAATTCACCTTGCTCAGCGCGACCTTGCCATTGTCCGGCAATTAGGCTTTGTCCTGTTAATGTCATGCTTTTCTCCTCGTTAAATTACTTGAAACCCATAGGCATATGGGTCGTCGTCATCTACTGTAATGGTGCTCGTTCCGGTTACCCGAGACCAGCCGCGAATGCTAGGTAAAATAGCAGTTTGACCTGCCACTTCAGACACCTGCTCTATACAGCCAATAAACTGGCTGCCAATATAACTTTCATGAATAAATGCATCGCCTTGCTGCAATAAGCCTTTACTAAACAACTGAGCCATGCGGGCGCTAGTGCCTGTTCCGCATGGTGAGCGGTCAATGGCTTTATCTCCATAAAAAACCGCATTAGCCGCATCTGAGTTGGAATTTTTGGGTGAGCCAGTCCATAACACATGGCTAGCACCTTGAACGGTAGAGTCGAGCGGATGGATACATTGTATTTTGGTATTAATAGCATCACGCACTAATGGGCTGTATTTGAGTAATTGCCCTGCACTAAAATGTTCAATACCTTTAAAGTTGCCCTGTGGTTCAACAATAATATAAAAGTTACCACCAAAGGCGATATCAACCTTTAATTCGCCCAACTCTGGAATATTGATACATATAGACTGATGCGCTAAATAAGCAGGCACATTGTAAATTTTAACCCACTGCACTTTACCACCAGTCATTTCATAATTGACCTGAACTCGTCCTGCTGGAGTATCCAGTTTTAAAGTACCGGGGGTTTTAGCATGCAGCAAACCATGCTCTAAGGCGAAGGTAACAATACCCATTGTACCGTGACCACACATAGGTAAGCAGCCGGAAGTTTCTACAAATAAAATGGCTGCATCACCATCTTCGCTAGTAGGTGGGTATAAAAAACCGCCCGACATCATATCGTGACCTCTGGGCTCAAACATGAGCGCTTGACGGATCCAGTCATGGTTAGCTAAAAAGTCCTGGCGCTTTTCGCTCATGGTATTTCCCTGTAACAAAGGGTGGCCACTTGTTATAAGCCGCACAGGGTTACCGCAAGTATGGCCATCTATACAAAAAAATGTTCCTTTGCGCATCACTTAATCCAATTTAGGTTTATTTACATCAACACAATACGCTTTCGCAGTATCGTTAAGCGTTGATGAAGAAGTTTTTTCATTTACAACCAGTAGTTTAAAATCTGCTATAGCTTTTACTATAGCGCTGCCAACTAGTTGCCATGTAGAGCTAGCTAACTCATTACTATTAAACTGAGCGGCCATTGCTGGGTTTATGCCATGCCAATTGGTTTTCATTTGCCTATTCCGAACTGAATTTATGCTTGATATGATAAGTATATTGTATACAATAATCAATATCCTATTTTAATATTGAATTTATAGGTACACACCCTTAAAAGATTACAAATAATAAATTACACATAACTAATTGAAAGTTATAACTAAAAATGAGTTAGAAAGAGCTAGTAGAGTTTTTTCTTATTACTTGTCAGTAAATACAATATCGATTTATTTTTTAAAAAACGTATAGCGTTTTACTTTTATCATCAGGGGAAGGTAATTTTGACCAATACAAGAACTCAAAGAGTCGCCGTGATCGGTGCCGGTGTAATTGGTATTTGCACAGCTTTACAGTTACAACAAGCTGGCTTTGCAGTGACGCTATACGATGAAAATGGCCTAGCGCAAGGCTGTTCAAAAGGTAATGCTGGGCACTTTGCCACCGAGCAGGTATTTCCTCTAGCGCAGGTAGCATTATTAAAAAAATTACCTGCTATGCTTTTTAACCCATTAGGACCATTGCGCATTGATTGGCGCTATGCAATAAAAGCTCTCCCTTGGTTTTGGCAGTTTATTAAAAATATGCCTACTGCCAGATTTATTGCACATACACACGCTCTCAAAGCCTTAAATGAACATGCAATTCATGCTTATGAAAGATTATTAGCAAACTATCAACTGGGCCACCTGCTTACTAAACAAGGGAGTTTACTTACCTTTGAAAAAACCCCATTGGTTGATGTGCAGCGCACCTTGGCTATGTATCAAGCGCAAGGAATTAAAGTAAAGCTACTTGATACAAAGCAAGTACATGCTCTAGAGCCCAGTTTATCCGACAAAATAAAACACGCTTTATTATTTGAAGACGTTGCTCATAGTATTGAACCACATTTATTTTGTATCCAATTAGCGCAAAAGTTCAGTTTATTAAAAGGGCAATTTCGTCAACAGAAAGTAGTTGCTATCACGCCTAAAAGTGAAGGTTTTATGGTGAGTGATGAACAAGATAGTCTCAATTTCGATAAAGTCGTGATCGCAGCGGGTGCTTGGAGTGCCTCTCTCATCGAGCCGCTTGGATACACAGCACCTTTAGATACCGAGCGTGGTTACCACTGTATGGTTAATATTAACCATGGCCTAACACGGCCCGTAGCTTCTGCTGAACGGAGTCTTATCATGACCCCGATGAGTCAAGGGTTAAGAGTGGCAGGCACAGTGGAGTTTGCGGGTATAAATAGAAAGGCTAATAATAAACGTGCATTAGCTTTACTGCCCCATGCACAAGCGTTATTAGCTAGCCAGCCTCTTAGTGCCAAGACTACATGGATGGGCTGTAGGCCATCATTGCCTGACTCATTACCTATAATAGGCCAAGCCCCCAATCACAATAACCTGTACTTTGCCTTTGGTCATCAGCATTTAGGGTTGACACAAGGAGCCATAACTTCCGAGTTAATTACAGATTTGTGTCTCAATAAAGCCCCCTCCATAAATTTAGAGCCATATTCTATAAACCGGTTTATGCGCTAATTCTTTAAAAATTATAATTAAACAAATACATAGGAGAACCTAATGATGACCAAAGGTATTGGTACTCAAACGAAAGAACAAGCACTTGCTAGTCTTTCCAATATGACTCGCGATTTAATTCCCATTCAAGCTGATGAGCATCTAGCCCGTATTGCCCGTGCTCAAGAGTATATGCAAGCCAATAATATTGATGCAATTTACTTAAATGCAGGGACTAACCTTACTTACTTTACGGGTATGCGCTGGTACGCAAGTGAGCGCATGGTCGGTGCTATTTTACCCGCGAAGGGCGAAGTACAATATATAGCCCCTGATTTTGAAATTGGCTCTCTCAATGGCTTTAAAGTTATAGAAGGCCCAATTCGCGGCTGGCTTGAACACGAAAGTCCTTATGCATTATTTGTCAAAGTGCTCACCGAAATGGGCATTGCTGAGAGCGGCACTGTAGGGATTGACGAAAGCGCGCAGTTTTTCATTTTCGATGGCATAAATAAAGCGCAAACAGGCTTAAACCTCGTTAATGCACAGCCTGTTACAGCTCATTGCCGCATGCATAAGTCAGCCAATGAACTAATGCTAATACAGCGTGCGATGGATATGACCTTAAAAGTTCATCAGGCCACAGCTAGCATGCTATATGAGGGTATAAGCACAACTGAGGTAGAAGAATTTATTAAACAAGCGCACAAAAAAGTTGGCGCGCCTGGTAACTACTTTTGCATCGTTTTGTTTGGCCTCGCGACATCATTTCCTCATGGTGTCAAAGAGCCACAAATTCTTAAAAAAGGAGATATGGTTTTAATTGATACTGGCTGTAAAGTACACGACTACTTATCAGATATAACTCGCACTTACGTATTTGGTGAAGCTACAGACCGCCAACGCCAATTTTGGAATTATGAAAAAGCCGCACAAATGGCCGCTTTTGATGCAGCTCAAACAGGTCAAAGTTGTGAGAGTGTCGACAACGCTGCCCGCTCTTACTTAGCAGAGCAAGGCCTTGGCCCTGAGTATCAAACACCTGGCTGCCCACACCGTACCGGTCATGGTATAGGCTTAGACATCCATGAATGGCCTTACCTAGTCGGCGGCGATAAAACACCTCTAGCCGCAGGTATGTGCTTTAGTAATGAGCCAATGCTAGTTGTACCTGGTGAATTTGGTGTGCGTTTAGAGGATCACTTTTATATTACTGAAAATGGTCCAAAGTGGTTCACTGAACCCGCTCATAGCCTCGAAAACCCATTTGGGTTATAAGATAAATATACTCATTGCTGCACGGCGAATACTTACCGTGCAGCTTATTAGTACTTTAAAGAACTAGACAACAAATTAGCCTAACAAGTCCAAAGCTTTAAGCCTCTCTCGTGCTAAAAGATATCTTGCACGAACGTCATCAATTTGCTGTTGAGTTAATTTATTACCGAAAGTACGAAGTCCACCATCCTTATCGTCATGATGAATTCCAAATGCGCACTTAAGGTACTCCATAAGTAGCGGTTGAGCATCCAAGTAAGAGATGGAATTCATAGCCTGAGAAATTTTGTTAGCCTCAGCCCATTCCCCTTTATTTACATACTCCTGCATCGTCACACTCGCTTTTGGAAAGATACAACCTACACCTGTGATCCCGCCACATGCTCCTGCTAGTCCGGCATGCACAGTGACAGTGTCTACACCTGCCAAAATTTTTGCATCTTTGTTTTCTAACATTATCGTCTCAATGATTGAAACATCTGACGTCGATATTTTTAACGCAGTTACTTCAGGAAGCGCAGCAAGTTTTTTAAGAAGCTCGGTTGAGAGCGCATGGTAGCCAGCTGCATCTGGGTTGTTATAAGGCATAATTGTAATGCCAGCCTCTTTAGCGGCTGTTGCACAAAGCGCATAATATGCATACATATCTTCATCACTAGGTGCTTCTTTGGTTTTTGGTGGCATAACCATGACAGTATCTACGCCAACAGATGCAAGTTGCTTTACAATTTCAGCTATTTCTTCTTTCGTTTCTGCCGCAGCACCACTGATCAGTGGCACACCGTATTCTTTTGCAACATCAGAAAGAGCTTCAAGTAAAGAAAGACGCTGATCAACACTTAGATAACTATTTTCACCTAATGTGCCTGAGCCAACAAGCCCCCCCATTCTACTACCGCCTTTCCCTTGTACTTTTAAAATTTCTGCAGCGTATTTCTTTGTTGTATCAAAGTCTATTTCAAATGATCCAGATTCAGACTCTTTTAGCCATGTGAATACGGCCGGCATAACTGAAAAGCGCCAATCTGTGTTCGTTGTTTTCATCATATTTCCTGTTGCTTAAAGGTAACTCCTATAAATATTAACACAGATAGAATATTGTATACAATATTCTATCTGTGTTAATTCTCTTGTAATTTGTGAAGCTTAAGCAGTGGTGATTAATTTATGCCATAGTGTGATTAGTCTGGTGAACTGAATTAAACAGTGCCAATTATTGGCACCATTTACCTTGCTTTTGAGCAATTAGTAATAAGTGTGCTGCGCTCCATGAAAAGTTAGGCGCTCCTTGTTGCTCGCCATTAAGCGGATTATAATTCTCACGTATTGGCGCATTAGAAAGCAAACCATTGGCATGATTTAATAGCTTTTCACTTAATTGCTGAGCTTGTTTGCAATAACCGTAATGACTCATACCTACTAACCCAAAGTAAGCTTGATCAAGCCATACTCGTCCACGCCAATAAATATCCGCACCGAAAGCCGGATTAGTCAGCGCAGCACTGCCAAGTGGAACGTAAGTATTAAACTCATTGTTATCAAGCATTGTTTTTACCACATCACTGGCCTGTTCCATACTCGCTACTTGATTAAACAACGGTGACCACCCTTCAGGACCTTTGCCTCTTTTTACTAAAGTCCTCCCAGCGCAACCATTCGCTAAGGGGGTATCTGCTATTTCAATGTCGTAGTAGAAGCCTGTATTTTTATCAAACATGCACCGATTGATATAATCCCTTAACTGAGCGGCTTGCCTTAAAAAGTAACTTGCTTGGTGCGGTAACTTAAGCTGCTTCGCTATTTTACTTAAATAACGGTTATCAGCAGCCATATAAGAGGCTTGATCCACAGATTCTTGCAATAATGAATACCCAACTAATGCACCTGTATCATTACGATTTTCTGCAAAACCAACGTGCCAGTCACCACGAATCCCGCCGTTTTTTATATAACGATTTAACTGTTGATTATTTATAAAACCAAACACAGCAGCATCATCACGACCAGATTCCCAAGATGCGGCTGTTTGTGCCGGAACTTTAATTTCTAAGGTTGCTTCATCGCTTAGGTAAGTCCTATAGTTTTTTAAGCCACTTCTTGTTCGCCAACCTGCCGAGGTTTTTACATTAAATAATAACTTGCCGTCACGAGTATTATGAGCTTTATCAACAGTGGCACCATACTCTGGCACACCGTTTTTATTATGATCACGATTGCGTAGCCACCATTCACGATAAGCAACTAGTTTAGGGTATATGTGCGCGAGCCACTGAGTATCGCCTGTATTTTCAAACACCTGCCACACAGCCCAAGCTGCCAAGCTTGGCTTAGTATTACGCTCATTCCAATTTGTGCCGTCCCCACCGCGTTTTGCACTAAAATTATAGGCCACTAAGTCAGGTATAAATCCAGCATCCCATGGCCTGACAGCATCGTTTGGCGTTATTTGATGCTCAAACACAGCATTCAAATTTTGTTTAGCAAGCTCTGGATTAAATGTTACCAGTGCATATGCCTGCTTGTAGCTATCCCAAGGCCAAGTTTGATTACCTGAAAACCAGCGACCGGTCACGGCTGGACTAACGGTATCAAAACCTACTGCACCAGCTTTACTGCGCCAATTTCCAATTAACGTTTCAACACTTTTTACTGCAAGTTTTTGTAGAGCGGGTTGCTTGTTACTAATTGGCTGTGTGGCTTTATTTATATACTCTTGCCAACGTAATTTACTAAGTGATAAATGATGTTCGGGTTGCTTTAAAATTTTATCAATAACCTCTTTTTCACGTACCGCTTCTTGATTATTTAATAAATATGAATAGCTTGTGTAGAATGTACGATTGTTTTTTATGTGCGTTGTGCTTGAGTAACTTAGGTCGTCATGACGTGTTCTAACCGCTAACGTTTTTTTAAGCAATAACTGTGAGCTCCCCGAAGTGAGTATGTGTCCATGCGCCCTTACTTTGCCAAAACTAATCGCAATACTATTGCTGGTGACTTGCCATCGGGGGGTTAATTTCGGATAAACCACAAATGGCGAACGCCCAGCTTTTTCGGTGCCATTGTTAGCACGTAAATGGTTTATAAGTTTTCCTGTGAAATGTAATGTAACAGGCTCAGTAGTTTTAATCTGTGTTTTAACTAATGAAGTGCGATTTGTCACAAAGCGCAAAGTAAGCGTTATGCTTACCCCATCACCGCTCAGCTCTTGCACTAACGCGCCGGGTTCGCTGTAAGCCCGCATTGCTAGCTTCACTTTATTGGCCTCATCGACTTTCATGCCTTTATAAACAGTCAGCTTTTCTAGATAAGGCGCTATAAAATTTAAATACTCCTCAGTAACAATAGCAGGCCCGGTGAACGCGCCGACGTTTTCATCTGTTGGTAGCAAATGTCCATGCCACGCGCCTAGATCAAAAAGAGGGTTAAAACGTTGGTGGCCGCCTTGCTCAAAGTCCTGCATATAATATGGGCTTCCGGTTCTATCTATTAAGTTTTTATAATCAACCACCTCACTAGCAGCAGCCTCACAATGACTGATTAAAAGCACGGTGATTAAAATAAACAGATTTTTAAAAATCATTTATTTAGCCCTTTTTGTATCGCGCTAATAAATAAAAACCAAATCCGGTAACTAGTGCAATGCCTGCAAATAATAGCCACATGATTTCGGGGGATTTTATCTCTTTGACTAGGTAACCATAACTCCACCCAGACAAAAATCCAGCAAATAAAAAGCCTAATGCCATAGATACAAAGTAATAACCCATAAACATAGCAGCACTGCCTTTTGGAGCTATGCTGGCTACATACTCTTGGCTTTTTGGAGAGGTGAGCATTTCACCAAAAGCAATTAATAATATAACCGTTACCACTACTAAACCTCCCAATTGGCTTAGTAATACCCCCGCGCTCATTAATAACAACACTAAAAAAGCACCTGCTGTGACAATTAAACCGCTTATTAGGACAGATATAACTTTAAAATGCTGGCATTTAACACTTACTATTATTTGTAACAGAACAATAGCTGCAAAATCTAAATTAATCAGGTATTCAGGGTTTACCTGTCGGTATTTAAGCCACTGCTGCGCCAATTGCATACTTTGCTCAGCCGAAAAGCTAGAAGCACTGGCTTGTTTAAAAAATAGCGTTATTTCAGCAACAGGAACATTAACTTTTAAGTGGACTAACTCTAGACGCACAGCCTCTAAATTTACCTGTTTGACTGGTGTTACACTATGAGTAGCAGCCAGTGTTTGCAGTTTGTTACTTAAAGCCTGAATATCAACATAAGCAAAAAAATCCACTGCTGATTGACTAAAGTAGCTCAAGATTGCAACTAAATCTTGAGTATCAATATAGTCACGTATAAACAGAGGTAGAGTATAGAAAAGTTGGTTATATACCGTCCAAAACCCCGTTAATATTGCTAAATATAGTGCAAAACTACGGTTGCTAACCCTCACCGGTTGTAGATACCACTTAGACGCTTTTTGCACGCTTACGCACTTATCCCATAACCAGTTCGCAGCTAACCAAATCGTAATTAGCGAAAAAGCTTGAGTATATGTTAACCAGCTAACTCCCCCCGTCATTAAAATAATTACACTGGTAAACAGTAACAATGCGAAACGGCTGTTACCCAAAACATGTTGAGCTTGCTGTAAAACCGCTGCCGCCCCTATGCTGCTACGTAGTTTGCTGCTTGACTCACGGTAAAAGAGCAATGGAATAAAATTAACAACTATCCAAGATGCCGACATAATAAATACCGCATCCCAACTAATAGTCCGTAAATACCCAGCCACTAACGGGCCTATGAAGCCCCCCAAATTAACCATAGTGTAAAAAATACCAAAGCCTAAACCCCGGTTACTGTCGTTAGTGTTTTGACTTATAGTGCCAACTACAACAGGCTTAAAGCAGGATGCACCAAAAGCGACTAACATTAAAATCATAAAGAACGAATTAAAGTCTGTCACTTGACCCAAAAAGTAATAACTCGGCGCCATCACAATAAATGAGCATGTAAACATTTTTTTATAGCCATAGCGATCGGCAAAAGCCCCAGTGATCACAGGTAATAAGTATAAAAAAAACGGAATTATCCCCTGCACGGCGCCTCGCTCTGCATCACTAAATCCGACCCCCCCTTGCTCAATGGGTGTGGTCATATACACCGACGATACTGCAAAAAAGCCATACCAAGCTAAACGCTCAAAAATTTCCATGGTATTAGCCAAGTAGAAACCTAACCCAAAGCTACGCCAAGTTTGTTTATTTTTACCAGTTTCCTGCTGTGCTGCTGATTGTAATTGTTGGTTATTATTCATAGTTTACTTTTTCAATTAAACGCAGTATTTTATATTGCATACAATATACAAGCAAAGCAACTAAAATGACAAAAATTATATCTCTCACATTATTAACTTTACTACTCACTGCCTGTCAGCCCACGCCTAATACTAGTGCGAATAATAAACCTGATATCGGCAACATAAAAAGCGGCCCAAGTAAAATGCAAGCAAACATTACCGTCCAGGGCTATACCAGCACACTCAATAATATCGATATTGAGTTTTTAGGAAAAACAATTCCATATACATACAGCGATGGCAAAATAGGAAATAGTCGGGGCTACAACTGGTGGGTAAGTAAGCACTTTGCGCTAAAAAGTGATCTACCCAAAGAGAAGGTCACGCTATACTTAGAGCTACTTGAAATGGCATATCCACATTATGTTGCTTTATTTGGTATGGCTCCCCCAAATATTGAGCGCCAACGCATTGCAGTTGTTTATGGTAGTAGTCGCTCCCGTGTACGAGAAGCCATGCTTGATGATGGTTTTTTACGTGGAGTACATAAAACGGCCGGTGGTGAAACTATGTTTTATAACCGTGCCGGATATAATTTCCCCAGCCACCGTGAGCACCATCAGCGTTATATAGTTATTCACGAAACCATGCATGCTTTTCATATGGCATTAAACGGCCATTCAACGTGGGCACCTAATTGGATCACCGAAGGTTTAGCTGATTCGATTGCTCACCATGTTTATGATCCTAAGCAAAAACAACTCACCGTCATGGTATTTGATCGCGCCCCAATGAATTACATTGAAACCGGTTTAAAACAATATTACAGCGCAAATAAACCTACAATTGAAGAAATAAATGACGATCCAGCACTAAAACGTGGACTTAATTTTTTTATAATTCATTACCTTTTAAGCTCTCCTGAACGGGCACAGTACTTTGCTCACTTTATTGAAGAGCTCAGATTAGCGAACCCACACAGCGAAGCCACACTTTCAACAGCTAACTCACTGCTTAAGAGTACTTTTAAAAATTGGTCGGAAATAGAACAAGGTTTTGCTGATTTTGTAGAGAATATCCAGCCTAGCTTCCATATTGTATCGGGCCCTTGGGAGCAAGACGGTAACGCTTACTGGCTACGTAACACTCAATCGACGGCATTATCGCGGTTAGATATTACCCCCCCCTCAACGGCTAATCACCCAGTCATGGACTTTCCTGCTCCAAAGCCGAGTTCGCTCATTGATGTGGCAAATAAACACCAAGTGGCCGCGCTAATCGAGTTCGAAGCTGCTCAATTACATCGAGGAAAAATTGGCATAGCACTACAAGGAAAGCGTAACCAAAAAAACCAAAAATATCGCCGTACTTTTGTTGGTGAAGAGCAGGCAAGTGATGATCAATTGCTGATGCTGCTTATTGAAGATGGCAGTCACTTAATTATAAATGCACAAAGCTACGATAACTTTAAAGCAAAGCAAATAGCCCTGACACCTGAGATAAAAAGTGCATTAATCGCAGATAAGAAACTTGCAATAAACCTAACGCTCGAGCAAGCACAATTAAGCATTAACTTACACGCTCAACGTGGTAGTAAGAAAGTAACCCAACAATTTTCTATTCCCCTGAATAAGCAAATGATTGCAACACTTAACAGCGAAAAGATCAGCTTGTTAGGTCAAAATAACAATCATAAAATCACCCCTTACTTATTTAATCCTACCCCTTCTCGCTTGTTGCCTATCACAGCAGAGAATGCGCTTACAAACCCTTGGCTTTTTAAAAATTATGATCTACTAAACCGAGTTTTTAAAACCTGCCAGCAACACGAGGGGTTTATACCACAATGCGATCTTGAGTTGAGTAATATTTTAGCAAAATTACCCTCTATAGAGCTGCACGATGAAGCCAGTTCTGAACTAGAGGCCTTAGAAAGTCAATATATAGCCACATTAAATAATGCTGGTTTTAGTACACTTTCCGGGGTTAAATCTGATATTTATTATCACCAACAGAAGCCTTTTTTAAGAGTTGTCAATCCAACTGATTCCCCTTTAGAAATTACTGCACAAGTGACACTCACAAATAGTGCTAATAAGCCAAGCAAAACTCATCAGCTAAAACGCAGCTTGAGCTCAGGAACACATAATATCTCACTGCCAACAGAAATAAATGCTGATAAGGTTACTATTGCGCAAACTCTCAAATGGAAGTCGTTAACGCACCAATCTACGCTCTCAAAGCGAGTAACCCCGTTTAATGGCGTTGAGTTTAATGTAATTAAAACGAAAGAGCATGAAGACTATTGGTTAGTAGAGCTTAATTTATCTGGGCCTTATTCTGGAGATACAATTGGTGACATTATTCTAACCTCGACATCATTCGAGCAAGCCACTCCCGCAAAATCTCAACAGAAAAGTGTTGATTTAGCACCTTATGAACAAAAAACATACACCTTCAAAGTAACAAAAACTGACAAACCACAACAGATTTCTGTAAAGGCCATTTTAAATGTTGATGGTGAGCCTATTCGCCTTATTCAAGAGCTTACTTTGTCCTAAGCTTAACAATAGGACGACGCCACTTTCGCAAGAAAGTGGCTTTAAGCTTCTCTTTAGATAACCATTATTTAGTCCAGCGTTAACTGAGTTGCTTCCTTTCTCTTCATACTCAGCCATCTATGCCCTAATTTAATTACCTTTCAATGCACTCATCAATATTGAAGTTGTCAGCTTTATCGACACTTTTGCAACGTAAGTACAATTGAATGTTTATTTATCAACTTTACATCCAAGTAGTTCAATTTATAGTTAGTTTAAAACACCAGAAAAAAGATAAAGGGGGTTTTGACTTTGAATAAATGAACCTTTGCATTTGTTTCTTTATAAAAAAAGAGCCACCAGAAAACTGATGACTCCATTATATAAAGTACGTGAGATCACGCTTTAAGTTTATATATTAACTAAGGACACCCTTGACTGTTAAAGTCGACGACTAAGCTTGCACCAGTGCTATTACCTGCTACTTTTAGGTAGCCCCAGTATTCACTCTGGCCTGAAATATAAATACACTCTCCATTTCCGCTATTATTTGACTCAGCCACTTCATTGTTACCATTTGGCCAACCACTTGCAGCGTAGCTTAGACTTAAATCACCACTACCATTAGCGGTGGTGATGGCAATACCATTTTGGCCTTGAACATCTGCAATGCTAAACCACATAGGATCGCTATTACCTAGACAAATTACTTCGCCATCATTTAAGCGGCCACTGCTTCGGCTGCCTTGACTAGCACACACATCTGGCACGTTAGAAGTCACTTGGGTAAATGATGCTGTTAACTGAACGTTATCAAATGCATTATAACCTCTAACCATCACATGGTATCGGCCTACTTGTGCAGGATTAATAGTACACGACTCTTCGTTACCACCAATGTAAGGGCGACAATCATATATAGCTTCACTCGGTGCTGCTTCAAAACTTACATATAAATCCGCATCACCTGTTCCACCAGTTAAATTAAACATAAGGTCGCTGGCGCCTGAAGGAACATCAAAAGTGAAATATAAAAATTCATCTTGAGCGCCACTGATGTTAATTGGCTGGTTATTCAATAGCACACCATCATCAACACTACTGTCAGCTTCGATAGTTGCTACTGTAGTGACAGTTTGGCTTGCACCTTCATTATCAACCACAGTTAATGTTATGGTGTATTCTCCTGCACTTGTGTAACTATGAGTAGGATTTGCCAGATTTGAACTGCTACCATCGCCAAAGTTCCATTGATAACTAGCGATACTACCATCGCTATCATTACTACCATTACTCGTGAAGCTTATACTGTTATTTTGCATGCCAGAATATGGGCCATTAATTTGTGCTATTGGTGGGGTATTAGTGCTCGTACCTGCAACTAAGTCATCGCACCACTGTACAAATTCATTCTCATAATTATTGGCCCACTCTACAGTTTTTGATTTATAGGCACTCCAATTACCAGTGCGGGTATGAGCCAACATAGCATCAAGTTCGTTGTTGTGACGTTCAAACATAAAGCGAACAGCTAAGTAACCCCAGCGATAAATTCGATCTTGATCAAATCCATCATAGGTGGTGTCAAAAATTTGCGCTAGTGTATAGCGCGAGCCATCACTAATAGTGGCTTTTGCAGCATCGTTGTTATTTAAATTAGCAACATACTCTGCAACCCCCTCTGACCACCAGACAATATCTTCTGTGGGTGCGTTAAAGTCACCATATAAGTCGAAACGGCCATCTAAATAGTGAACATACTCGTGCTCTAAGTTCCATACATAGTGCTCTGCATTGGCATAACTTGCTTCATAAGCTATAAAATTAGCTTGGTTGCCAGCTACAGATGGGTCACCTTCTAAATACATACCGCCATTGTTAGTATTTATACCAAAGATAGCACCTGCGTACTTGCTATAATCGTCACTACTGTCAAATATATTTACTTGTAAAAAGTTATTGTTGTCATCAGCAACAGGGGTGTTATTTGTGGCTAGCTTATTATGAAAAAGCCCTTCTTCAGCGCCCATAGCATCACATGCAGCTGCATGTTGAATAGCCGTCATATTTTGCGAGCGAATTTTTATAGTACTACTACAGCTATAATTTTGTGACAACACTTGTTGAGTTAGTTCATCAACAAAGCCACAAATACCGTAGTCATTACAATCTGCGTAATAACTTACAGAATCAGCTGCTGCAAGCCATACTGCATCACCATAACCAAAACTGTTATAGGTGCTAAAAATAGCTTTCAAACCAGTATCAACACTTTCTTGTATTGGCGTGCCTGAATATTGTTTTAAACGAGCTAATTCACTGGCAGCGTTAACAATCAAGTATTGTGCATCTGAGTCTATCATCCACTGCTTTTGAGTAAATGCGCTTAGCTTAGCAACTAAGTCAGTATCAGTGCCGATAGCGGTTACAAATGCATCATTCCACTGGCCACGATAAAGTAGCGTGAAAATACCATTAACAGCACTACGCATATTCCATTTTGCAGCATAACTCTCATTGAAGCGCGTTAACCACTGCTTTACCACGTTTAAGTAACGATGCTGCTGCTCAGCACTATCCATAGTTATGATAACTTCAGCAAGTGTTTTACCGTGTCCATCATTATCATCATAAAAGTGGCTATTGTTTACAAATGCATCTATAGCATCAACTACTGCAGGTTGTACCCAAGAGCTAAAATTCACGTCAGCATTATAAAACTCAACATAAAAACCCGCACGCAAATATAAAAACAGCGCTTCTAAATCAACATCTCCACCACCAGCATAAGTCTGTGAGAGTGACTTAGCATGATTTGCAACGGCATACATGTTATCTGAACTATAAACCTGACTCTGAATAGAAGATGGCGCACTAAAAAGTTCATTAATGCAATTAGTACCTTGGCTCTTAAGTTCAGTGATAATTGCACTAGTGCTTGCACTTGCCATCGCAGCTAAATCACAACTGACAACGGCGGCTTGGCTGCGCATCATAAATTGATTAAGTTGTTGTGGCTGCTTTTGCAACTCAGCTATAGGGGCTTTTTCATTATGTTGGTGATCTACACCGTGATGATGTGTGCGCTCAACTTCTGCATTTTTTGGTGTAAACAAGCGCTCTTGCAGGTTAGCTGATTGAGCTAAAGAGCTTGCTCCAAGTATAGGTAGCGCCAGAATTAATGTTTTAATTTTCATAATTTACCTTTGATAATTATTGTTTTCTCTATCCAACTCGGAAAGAGAAACACTTTTGTAACATAAAATTATCACTGTATACAATATATTTTATATTTACATAACAGTGTAAGTAGATCCTGTTGATGGTTTAACGAAAGAAATAAGGTCTGAAGTTAATCTATATTTCAACTAAGAAAACAAAGTCATTAAATATTTAGGATGAGAAGTATTGCTAGAAAGGACAAAGCTGTAGATATGCGTAAATGTAAATACACCATAAACTTGTATTATGTAAAAGTAACGAAATTAACAGCTCTAAAAATTAAAATAGTTTTAAGTTGGTCACACTCAGGTCACCATTTTTGAAATGTTAGTAGATACTATCAATAAAGGAAAGGGACCAAATGGCGCTCTCGGCAGGGATCGAACCTGCAACTTAGCCTCCGGAGGGCCACGTGATATCCATTTCACCACGAGAGCACATTTGTCGTCATCGATACTGACTCGCGATATCAGTATGACAACTCGGCAATGATAATGGCATCTTGCCTTAAATGCTAGCATCTAAAGCCCTATATGCTTATAAATTCAGCAAATTGCATTAAAACACTTCACATTCGGGCAGAACCACGGTATTAACGTATACTTAATAAATTAAATAACAAATGGCACTCATTGCCGTGTAAGGGGAATTTGAATATGAGTTTAATGTCTACAGAGCAAGTTGCAGAATTTTTAGGTGTAAAAGTCGAACGTGTTAAACGACTTGCTCGCGAGCATTTACTAATCTCGAAATCACAAGATGACAAAGGTGAGCCTTTATTTGAACCAGAAGATGTAAAAAAGTATAAAGAACTCGCCGAGCGAATTGGCGGCCTTTAATTTTTTACTTCCTTAATAAAGTGGTTAAGCTGTGTAAGCAGTGGCGCCACTTTATCCATTGCACCGCGTTGTTCATACCAACAAATACACAATAGTAAAAATACAGCATGAAACGCAGCGAGCTTTTCAAGCGATAAGTTGAATTCACGGTGTTCGCACACAAGTGATTGGTAGTTTTTAAGTAACTGCAGTTGCTGCGAATCATTGAGTCCAAAACTCACCACCAGCGCAGCCAAGTCAAAATAAACATCATTACTTTTGGCATATTCAAAGTCGATTAAAAACATGCCTGATTCGTTCACTATGATATTTTCTTTTACCAAATCGTTATGGCAAAAGCCCATATCTTTTGGCGCAGCAGCAATGTACGCGAGCGATTGTCCAATTAAATTCGCATGCTGCTGATACCGTGCTGTTTGCCGGTAGTAGTTAATTTCATAGGCAATATCCATGGGCTCGGTTAGCACTGGGTAGCGATGCAAATTAACTAAATCAGGTAATAAACTGCTACAAAACTCACCGCTTGCTATGCTACCCGCCACGTAGTCAAAAATGGCAGTATCAGTTGCCTGCTCTAACCAAAGCGGTGCTGGGCAGCAACTTTGTTTAGCAAAATGCGCTTGCGCAGCTAGCCCTATCGCCGGCCAGTGGTCGCGATAATGCTTAACTAAGAAAGCCTTGGTTGATGTTTTTACTAGGTAGTTATCATTGCTTAATCCCTCGACCAACGGGCTAATTGAGGTAATCGATAAGCTAGAGTTAAAGCGCGTAAATAGCGCATGAATTTGTTGCTCTGTTTTCATTATAACTGTGCAAGTGGCTTAGCTTGATGTTGCTCGTATTCTTCATACCAAGTTTTAAAGCCCCACGCCGCCATAACCGTATAAAAAACAAATAAAACGAGTGTTGGATAATACCCTTTTTCAAAGTACAGGTACATTGATGCAGCATCAATCACAATCCAGTATAACCAATTTTCGAGCACCTTTTTAGCAACCAAATAAGTCGTAACAACAGCAAAACAGGTTGTAAAACTATCAAGGTAGGCAAAATCAGCATGGGTATAATTAGCCATTACAAAGCCAATAATCACTGAAATTAATGAGGTTAAAAGCAAGATAACAGCATGTCTTTTTAACGACCATGAAATAATCGGTAGATGATCTTTATTATTCATCCCTCGACGCCAGACCATCCACCCATATACCGCCATATACATATAATAAAAATTAAGTAGCGACTCCATCAAAAGTGCGCCATTCCAATACATTACGGTATAAATAAAGGTACTTATAAAGGCGGCTGGCCAGCACCATAGGCTTTCTTTAATCGCAAGTAGTAAATACGCCATTGACAGTGCAACTGCAATATATTCCCAAAGAGACATCGCAGTAAATCCTGCAAACGTGTCTGTCAAAAAATCCATGCTTTACTGTAACCTTGTGGTATTAATCATCGCTAGGCGATAAATCGCCATGTAAAAACTTACACACAAAAATCGCTTTGCCAAACTCTTCATAAGAACGTTTGATTTCAGTATTCAATACAGACATCACTAAATCATAATCACCAAAAATCTGAGTAGACAAGGTATTGGTGATTACTTTAAGCCCTTCATAACTGTTTACACGGTCAATAAAACCTTTGATAAATGGAATGTAGTCTTGATGTAGTGGGTACTTACTGATCTCTACTGAAAGTTTCATTATGATTTACCGAGTCTTTGAAAAGTATGGCATTGTAACCCGCTTATACTAACAAGTCATGGCTATGGCTATTTTTTAGTGTAAAATCAGCCCGATAAACTTTGAGGATTCATTATGGCACGCCGCATCACTTACAAATTTAAAAACCAACCTCGCGAAATCAATTTTGCTAAAGATAAATACCGCGATATGTACCATGCGATTGCAGCGGCTGAAGGTATTGATTTAACAAGTTATTTAAAAATGGAGCAGCAAGTCGAAATGACTTCAAAAGGCTCCTCAGCAGTGCGTAACTTTCGTGATCAAGAGTTTGCACGAATGGGATTTAGCGACGTGTATTTCATTAAAGAGTAACTACAAGGTTACTCTTGATACTCGTAGCTTACGCGTGGGGTAATATTACACAGTAACTCATAAGGAATGGTTGTCGCGCACTGGGCAACTTCTTCAACGGGAAGCTCAGGCCCCCACATGATCACTTCATCACCCACTTTGATGTTGTCGAGGTTATCACCAATATCAACCGTGATCATATCCATCGCCACACTGCCAACAATGCCGTAGCGTTGTGATTTAATAACGACCGGTGTGCCCTGCTCTGCGTGTCGTGGATAACCATCACCATACCCCATCGCGACCACAGCAAGCTTGGTTGGTTTATCGCTGTGCCAACGACCGCCATAACCAACACACTGATTCGCGTCAACATCACGAATCGCAATAACACGGGTTTTTAAACGCATCACAGGTTCTAAGCCATGTTGTTGACCAATACTATTTAGCATAGGCGACACCCCATACAGCATCAGCCCAGGTCGAACCCAGTCACCATGTCCGTTAGGCCATGCGATAATGCCTGCAGAGTTTGCCAAGCAGTGGCGCTGACCTTTTCCTGCAACCAAGCCATCAAACAAAGCAATCTGCTGCGCAGTTTTATCATCGTTAATATCATCAGCACATGAAAAATGAGTCATCAACTTAATGTTATTGTGCGCATTTTTACTGGCTTTTAGGCGGCTATAAAACCCTTCAAACTGTGACGGTGAAATACCTAAACGATGCATGCCGGTATTCACTTTTAACCAACATGCAATAGGCGCATCTAACTGTGCTTCTTCAAGCACTTTTAGCTGATTTTCATCATGAATAATGGTTTGAAAGTTATTCGCTAAAAGAATGGGTAAATCATCTTTATGAAAAAAGCCTTCAAGCAACACTATAGGTTTTGTCAATCCACCGGCACGAAGCGCTAGCGCTTCGTCAATACGTGCAACCGCAAATGCATCCGCATCATTTAAGTATTGGGCGATTTTAACTAAGCCATGACCATAAGCATTCGCTTTTAATACAGCCATTACTTTGCAATCAGGTGCAAAGCGCTTCACCTGTGCTAAATTGTGAGCAAGCGCTTTTAGGTTAATTTCAGCAATGGCTAAACGCATTAATATTCATCATCCATTGCAGGACCCGCATAATTATCAAAACGCGAGAATTGACCTTGGAAGGTTAAACGTACTTTACCGATCGGGCCGTTACGTTGCTTACCTATGATGATTTCGGCCACGCCTTTTTCTGTACTGTCTTCGTTATATACTTCATCACGGTAAATAAACATGATTAAGTCGGCATCCTGCTCGATTGAGCCCGATTCACGTAAGTCGGAGTTGATTGGGCGTTTATCGGCACGTTGCTCTAGGGTACGGTTAAGCTGCGATAGTGCAATAACCGGACATTGCAGTTCTTTTGCCAGTGCTTTTAGTGAACGTGAGATTTCAGCAATCTCTAAGGTACGGTTATCCGACAAGCTTGGCACACGCATTAACTGCAAGTAATCGACCATGATCATACTAATACCGCCATGGTCTCGAGCAATACGGCGCGCACGCGAGCGCACATCCGTTGGAGTTAGGCCCGATGCATCATCAACATACATCTTACCTTTTTCCATTAACAAGCCCATGGTTGACGACAGACGCGCCCAATCGTCGTCATCAAGCTGACCGGTACGAACCTTAGTTTGATTAATTCGGCCTAACGATGCCAGCATCCTCATCATGATTTGCTCTGACGGCATCTCTAGTGAGTAAATAAGTACTGGCTTATCTTGTGTCATTGCAGCGTGTTCCGCTAAGTTCATCGCAAAGGTGGTTTTACCCATCGATGGACGTGCCGCCACGATAATAAGGTCTGAAGGCTGCATACCCGCCGTCATTTTATCTAGATCGGCATACCCTGTACTAACACCTGTTACACCATCTTGCGGCGACTGGTAAAGCTCTTCAATCTTATCAACGGTTTTTTCTAGAATGCTGTGTAAGCTCTGTGGGCCTTCAGTGCTTTTTGTACGCTGCTCGGCAATTTTGAATACTTTACTTTCAGCGAAGTCGAGTAGGTCATGGCTGGTACGCCCTTCTGGGCTAAAACCGGCTTCGGCAATTTCGTTTGCAACACCAATCATTTCACGGATAACAGCACGCTCACGCACGATATTCGCGTAGGCATCAATGTTTGCCGCACTTGGTGTGTTCTTCGCTATTTCAGCAAGGTAGGCGAAACCACCTATACTGCTTAACTGATTGTTTTTTTCTAAATTTTCAGAAATAGTGATTAAGTCAATCGGATCACCACCTTCAGCAAGGCTCACCATAGCTTCAAAAATCAGCTTATGGGTGCGGGTATAAAAATCCTGTGCAACCACTAACTCAGCAACACGGTCAAACGCTTGATTATCAAGCATTAAACCACCTAAAACAGATTGCTCAGCTTCTATTGAATGGGGAGGGACTTTTAAGGTATCGACTTGCTTATCTGGTTTGGCCATAACATCACAAAACTAAAATTGAATGGCTCTATTCTATCGACTTGCAAAGGCTGTGCAAATAGTAAAGCGGGAAAACTTCCCGCTTTATTGTAATTAAGTGAACTGTAATCGTTATTTCTGTTTACGAAGTTCAATACGCCCGCTAATGGTATCCATTTCGATATCAGCATCCCCACCGTTAATACTAAATTCTAAGTCGCTAGATGGGCCGTATTTCGCTTTAGTCGCTTTGTCATCACTGAGCTCATTTACAATTTTACCGTTAGCATGCGCTTCAATTTCAAACTTTGCCGATACATCAGTTGGGAAGTAAAACTCGGCGTCACCACTGACTGATTCAAAACGAATATTAGCATCTTCAAGCAGCTTATTGATGTGAACTTCAGCTTCACCGTTTACGGTATTGATCCGCAGTTTTTTAATTGCATCAAAAGCAAAGTCGATATCACCGTTTACGTTTTCAAGACGCACATCTTGCGCTTTGGTCTTTGACTTAATATCGCCATTCACCGCGGTAAAGCGTAACGCACCTTGCGAGTTTTTATCGTTAATTTCGCCATTGACGGTTTCAAAGCGAATATCTCCGTTCAGGTCATGAGCATTTACATCCCCATTGACCGTTTCAAAGCTCATGTTGCCACTTATATTGTGCACTGTAATATCGCCATTGACGGTATCGATCTCAGCGCCCGCTTCAAGCTCTTTGGCACTGACCGTTACATTCACCCCAGCAAACTCAAGCTCACTGCTTTTTGGCATGTAAATAGTTAAACGAGAGCCATCACCATTATTCCAACCACCTAAGTTACGCGGCATTTTTACGATAAATTCAACACGGCTGCCTTCAACCTCTAAACGATAACCTTGTGCTTTATCGTCAAGCTCACCTTCGATTTTAAGTTGTGGTTTATCCCACCCTTCAATGCGCACATCACCACGTTGGTTTTCAATAAAAATACGTTTATTTGCAGGGACATCAATTTGTTCATTAATGGTTTGTCCTGCCATTGCCATCAGTGGCAGTAATCCTAATGTTAAGACTAGTAATTTCATAATTGTTACTCCTAAATCGTTTGCCACTTAGGTGCATGCACCTTGTTAATTAAATCTAATTGTTGCTGATAAACCTGCGATAGCATTTGTAATAAAGCAGGGTTTTCTGGTTCATTCTCGAGAGCCTGCTTGATGGCACTCTCAGCTTCTTCTAACTCTTTTAACTGTTGCTGCCAGTTATCTGTTAATGCAGGTTGGTTTTGATACTGCACTAATAAACCTTGCTTTTGCTTAGTAAAATAATTGCTCATTGCCATCATGCTGTTTGACTCACCGTGTTGGCCTACAAAAAGCTGCACAGTTAAAAGTGCTGCAATACAACAAGCGGCAACAGCAGCGAGCTTATTCCAGCCATGCGTTGGCTTATCTGATTGCTGCGTTTGCGGCCTTGCAATTGCTCGCTCAATACCCTGCCAGAGATCTTTTTCTGGACCAATATCTTGCTTTTGATTAAGCGAGTCATTTAAAAATTGTTCAAATTCTGGCTTACTCATTTTCATACCACTCTTTTAATAACTGCCTTGCACGGTGAAATTGCGATTTACTTGAACCGACTGCCATATCAAGCATGCTTGCTATTTCTTCATGGCGATAGCCTTCAATAGCATGGAGCACAAAAACCATACGTGCTCGCTCAGGTAGTCTCAGCACTAATTTATCGAGACCATTAAAACCGTCGCAATCAGCTGCACTTTGCTCATCCATACCGCTTTGCTCAAAACTCACTACTTTCTGAAACCAGCTTTTGTGTTTGCGAATGTAGCTAATCGCAATATTACTGGTGACACTGTGTAACCATGTTGAAAACTGTGAACGCCCATCAAAGTTCGCTATTTTGTGCCATAACTGCACAAACACTTCTTGTGTTGCATCTTCGGCGTGCTCTTTATCTGCAAGTAATCGCAAACAAAGGCTATAAACCCGCTTCACATGCAACTCATAAAGTGTTGCATAAGCACCTTGATCACCGCTTTTAACGCGTTCAATTAAGGCATGCTCACTTTGCTGGACGAACGCTTGTTCTGCATCTATCAACATCCTGGATGTCGTCCTTTATGATTATTATTGTGAATTTAGTGTATTAGACGTAAGGGGAGATTCAAAAGGTTTAAATGAAATTAAATTTTTTAACGTGTCAGGGCAACTAGTTGACCTGACACTATTTATAGCTAGTTAGTAGACGTGCCTTCACTGTTTTGTTGAATAGTTTCTTCAGTTTTATAACGCCAACCTAAAAACACGATTCGAGCAGGCGTTGATGGTTTTCCACCATTTTGCACTTTTAAAAGGCCAGCATCATAGTGAGCGCCACTGCCCCCTGAGGCAGTAATCGTTGAACCACGAACACTACCAAACAGTTCACCACTGCCCGATAATTTGACTGTCGTTAAAGGTGCGTAAATTGCCGCATATAGATTTGCAGCACCACTAAATTGCACACCATTTACACCAGTAAATGATGAATAGAATGACAACGATGGATGACCACTTGTCGTTAAGCCTTCTTGCTCTGTGATCACACTCGCACCGGCCCCTATATTAATTTTGCCAGTGATAAGTATCGTTAAGCTGCTATCTTTTTTTATTGTTAAACGCGTGTCCCCTTCCATCGAAAAGTCACCATCAATAAATAAAATAACATCGCCCCCTGAAACTTCCATTTTTCCATCACTGGTCAATTTTAACTTGTCTAGGGCAAACACATATTCCTTACTTGTCGAACCATGTGGTTGGTTTTGAATCTTGGTATCAAATAAAAATACATCACTTAAACTTGGGAGTATCACTTGGCTACCATTCTGGCTAAAAAAGCCCTTTTCATTGGTTAGTTTAAACTGTTGGGTAGGCCCAATTGATAGCGAATAATAACTGTCAGTGTCGCTGTGCAGCTGTGCCATTTTCTCGGGGATGATTAAAGGATCACAGCTTGTATCAGGGTTTGTAGGGTCATAATCTGGAGCACTTGGATCTGCGACTGTGATGGGCTCTACATTTGGGTTCACGTTAAACTTACGATTACTATAGTGCACACCATCTTGCTGATTATTATAGGTATCTTTAAAATTACCCGTTCCACCATACATAATGTCTAAGCTTTCGCCTTGTGTATTATCAATATAAGTTGACCACTGCATAGAAGCATCGCCGTTGGCTCTAACAACCCCAGATACCCGACCACCTTTATGGATATAAAAACCTCGCGTGTATACGTTACCATCAATACGTAAACCACTGCCTGATGAAATATTAACTCCCGTATTTGAGCGTATATTACCAATTATCGGAGATGAGCCATTTAAATAAATAACACCCGTTGCTTTTACGTCACCTTTAATAGGTGAATGCCCTGAAAGAACAACATCTGAATCGCCATCAATTGTCGATACATCACCATCACTCGATTTTGTCTCTTCGTAGCTTCCTTGGCTTGAGTCGTAACTATCGATGGTGCCGCTACCTGACAAATTCACACCTTTACAACCCACCATTGCATTGGTAAATGCCGAACTCCCTTTGCCCCCTTGCACACTAAAACGAGCGACTAAATTGCTTTGAGCATCACCTGCATAACGTTGACCTAAACTTGCAATTTCCAGTTCACCATCAAGGTTTTTGCTTAGTAAAGCGGTAAATTTTGCATCATCGCCAATCACCCCTACACCACTGGCATTACCCGTTTTATCAATTAGTTCATCTATGGCCAGCACACCTTCACGGTTCAATGTTTGCTGTAGTAGTTTAGCTTGCTCGAACACCCCTTTTTCTGCCAATAGGCGGCTATTGAGCTTTTTCTGAAAATTACCACTTAATCGCTCTTGAACAATATTTTCTCGTAATGAACTAAGCACAACAACACTGGCCATTCCGGTTAAAATTAATACTGTTATAAGCGTAAAACCCTGTTGTTTTTTAGACACTATTTCCACCATATGCGTTCACTAAAATAGTGTTTGTTAGAGCAACATCAATATTAACTCCTGCACCAAATTGAGCAGGTAGTTTTTGGGGTTTAACAACAATACTAACCAGCTCTCCAGATAAGCTAAACGACACGCTTTCTAAGCCCGTTAATAAACGCTCAGCGGCAGCGCCATTGAGAGAACACATTAAACTACTATTATCTAGGCTGTACACTTCTGTCATAACGCCCGTGGTTAAAGTGCCATTACATGCAATCACGCCCTCTGGTTGTGTAATTGTTATGGTTGATTTATCCGCACTAATGGAGGGTACAAGCTGTGTTTGCTTAATGCTGCGGTTGAATACTTTACTGGTATAGCGAATAACTTCTTGCGCATTTTCAAGCTCTTTACTGACTTCAATCGTGCCCTTAATTGCTGCATATGACAAACTCACACCAGCAAGTAAAAATGCCCCTGCGGCTAAGGCAACCATCAACTCAATAAGGCTAAACCCGCGTGCTAATTTATTCATAGACACACTGCCGACAAGTCAGGAAAACTGGCATTAAGACTTATTTGATTTTCTGCATTATCGGTCATGCGCTCATCAACCCACGCAACATTAATTTGCATATCATCATTATAAGTCGCAGGAATCGTAATTTGATAATCAGCTACTTGGGGGGCCAAACTGGCTCTAAAATCAGCATCTTGGAAAAGTGCGGGGTTAGTTTTTTGAATTTCACAAATGCGAGGCCACATCCGCTCAATACTATTTTGACCTTGGATTAAAGACACCGTGTAGTGAAAGCTATTTGTTGCATATTGTAGCGACTTTAACTGAGCAGCAGCTAAACCAAGTAAAGCGATACCAGCAATCACAACCGAAATCATTACCTCTAATAAAGAAAAGCCCGCTTGCTTTTTCATGCGCATCCCTTTGATGATTCAGCTAACCAGTTTTGACCACTTTTAAGGACACACATTACATAATCTGTGGTATTGATGTGATTATCTTTAATATCAATTTGGGCTTGCTGGTCTACTTCACCACTTGCACTAATGGTTAGCGCAATGAGGTTTACTGTTACGCCAGCCTTAGTAATTGCAAACTCTTTTAATACAGTATCTGATCCCGCTTCGTTTAAAGTAACTTGCCAGAGATTATTATTGACCACCAATTTAATTTGACGCTCTTGCTTTACAGCTTCACTACGAGCATATTTATAAACACTGTTGAGTTGATTAGCTGTTGTTACAATACGGTCTTGTAGGATTTGCTGACTAAACGACGGAAAAGCAAGACTGACTAAAATACCAATAATCGCAAGCACAACCATTAACTCAATTAAAGTAAACCCAGCCGCTTTATGCACAACAGCTACTCCCAACAATCATTTACAGCAGCACTGTTACTACCGTCATGTTTAATCATGAGTTCACCACAGCGATCCCCAGCCTGAGCTGAGCCAGACTTAGGTGTTGCCTTTAAATTGAAACCACGGTTTTTAAAATCAACAACGGCTCCAGGAGCCTTTTTCGTTGGCGTATACGTAAAGGTGTAGTAATCAGTATTTTGTGTTGCAAATGCATTAGGATAGCCACCATTTCTCGAATATATGCGTTCTAGGCTGGCACCATACTGTAATAAAACTTGCTGAATATCAGCACGTCTACTGTGCTGCATATGCTCGGTATAAGCAGGTAATGCCACACTGTATAGAATACCTAAAATAGCGATGACAATGAGAATTTCTATGAGCGTAAATCCACGTTGTTTATAATTATTATTTGATGATAATTTACTTTTCAACCTTAAATCCTTACCACTTTTTTACGAATCAAATATAAATGACAGCGCTGTCGGTGTCAATTTAAGCAATTTCATATTGAGTACACCAATTATACTAATTAAGAAGAAGAAATTAAGATAAAAGTACTGACGTTTAAAATATAGGTAAGACTATAAAGCTGCTTTTTGTACCAGTTGAAAAGAAGCGGATACAAAAAAGCCGTGCTTTAAAGCACGGCTTTTATTACTTAATATTGCTATTAAGCTTCAGCGATAACGATTACTTTAATAGTAGCTGTTACGTCTGAGTGTACTGCGATTGCAACGTCAAATTCGCCAGTCTCACGGATAGTACCTAGAGGTAAACGAACTTCTGATTTAGCAACTTCAACACCAACAGCTGAGATAGCGTCAGCGATGTCACGAGTACCGATTGAACCGAATAATTTGCCTTCGTCACCAGCTTTAGAAACTAGTGTTACTTCAGCTAATGCTTCTAGCTTGTCAGCACGAGCTTGAGCAGCAGCTAGATCTTCAGCGATCTTAGCTTCTAACTCAGCACGACGTGCTTCGAAAGTTTCGATGTTAGCTTTAGTTGCAGGAACTGCCTTACCTTGTGGGAAAAGGAAGTTACGTGCGAAGCCAGATTTAACTAC